>Ga0209272_10000315_pt1 | contig 45193 bp, 46 predicted proteins | sample tdDd002_FD_187125 | JGI IMG/M metagenome (GOLD analysis project Ga0209272, IMG submission 187125) | Marine sediment microbial communities from the Atlantic coast under amendment with organic carbon and nitrate - tdDd00.2 (SPAdes)... | ecosystem: Environmental > Aquatic > Marine > Coastal >...
TATATCGATTCATATTTCCCCCCTTAATTTAAAATAAAGGGTGTGAAATCACACCCTTTTCCCTTTAGGGTTATTTTAATTCTTTAATTTTATTAGCTAATTGTTCTATGAATTCTGCCTTTGTTAAGTCACCTTTTGCAAAACTCTCATATAATGGTGCAATCGTGCCCATACCAAATCCATCAGGCATGTCATTTTGTAACCAAGTGTACTTAGCATCTTTAGCTAACCATTCAGTAACGTTTGCAGATAAAGGAGCATCTGGCTTAAGTGTAACGTTTGTAAATGCTGGAATCATCTTAGCTTCATTAACCATATAATCATGACCATCTTTATTCGTAGCCATATAGTTTAAGAATGCTTTAGCAGCTTCTTGATTTTCACCTTCGTTATTGATTACATAATATGAAGGAGCTCCAATAAATATTGAATTATGCTCTCCATAAACTGATGCATGTGGTGCATAACCCATTTCAAAATCTACGCCATTCTCATTTAACCAAGGATCAATCCAGTTACCTTGATGAACAAATACAGATTGTTGAGTACCAAATTGTCCAACTTGTGCATCATAGTTACCAGTTAATAATACAGCTTCATCTGAATACATAAATAATAATTCTACCCAATCAGCATATTCAGTTAATCTATCCATATCTGGTTCACCATTGTTAAGTTTATCAAGTACAGTTGTATCACCATACTCTAAACCAGCTGATAAGTAACCATTGAAGTTATGAAGTCCAGTTACCCATCTCATATCAGGACCAGCTGCCATAGCAACTACTGATTTGATTCCAAGTTCATCTTTCATTCCATCAATTTTTGCAAATGCAGCTTTATATGCTTCTTGAGAAGTTAAAGTTGCAGGATCAACACCAGCTTTAGCTAGTAATTCAGCGTTATATGCCATACCCCAAGCTTCAACTGCTACTGGGAATCCATATATCTTGCCATCTACTGTAAACTCTAATGCTGTTAAGTCAATCCACTCATCACCTGAGAATGTTGCTAATTTAGATTCCCAAGTATTGTAACCACCCATACCTTCAATTACGAAGATGTCAGGCTGACGGTCAGATTGGAATTCTGCTTTTAAGTTCTCAGCATAAGGTGAATCTCCACCAGAAGTTTTCACTGTAACTTTTACGCCAGTCTCTTCTTCATACTTAGTAGCGAAAGCCATTAGTTGATCATTGATTTCTACTTTGTTCTGGTATATTACTACTGATTCATCTTCATCTGATGATCCACATCCTGTAAAGAGTGTTAGAGCTAATACCATTACCAATAAAAGTGCTAAAAATTTTTTCATTTGTTCCCCCTTATTTCAGTCTTCAATTCGTACACCGTGCTAATTCCAACAGTGCAAACGTTTGCGCAATATTGAAAAAAATATGGTGATTCCTCACTACATTTGAATTATACCACAAACTCCTATAAAACTAACACATTTTTGTAATATATTCTAAATTTTTAGAATATTCTGCTTATTTGTATAAGAACACTACACATTTTTTTCCATGAATTTGTTATATGAACATAAAAAGAATCAATGCTATAATAGCATTAATTCTTTTTCATCATAAGCTTATGATTATACATTTTAATATCAGCTTCTTTTATGAGCCCTTTGATATCAGTGGCAGATTCAGGAACAATTGCCACCCCATAACTAAAGCTTGTTGCAAGGTCATGGTTAAATTGTAATTCATTATCCATGAAGGTTTTTCGCAATTCATCTAAATATAAATCCAGTTCATTACAAATATCCTGTCGGAATACTCCTACAAATTCATCGCCTCCAATTCGACCAAAATAATGACTATGATCAAATGATCTTTTTAATAACTCAGTGAATCTTATAATGAGTTGATCCCCAGCTAGATGACCACAAGAGTCTTTTATTAACTTTAAATTGTCCAAATCAAACATAATAATCTTAAGTATTTCATTGTTCTTAGTTGCCATTGCAATACTTTCATCCAATTGCTCATCAAAATACTGTCGATTCATCAAACCTGTTAAGCCATCATATCTAGACATAAATATAATTTTTTTATAGAGTCCAAAAACTTTGTAAATAACACTAAAAAGTACCATATTTCAAATGATTCATTCTAATACTTCCTACGTCAATATCATCCAAATAGACTTGCCTAATCACCATTGAACGTCAGTATTAGATTGTTTATTTCCTTATATATTAAAACGAGTTTCATTGATGATTAATCCATTTAATTTGAAGTAATCACTTTACATCCTTCAACTTTCCCCGGACACATTGAAAACAAAGGATACTGTTGCGTATTTTGCTATTTAATCGGTATTTTGATTGTGAAAAAATAAACACACCTTCTTACACAATGTGAAAAATTTGACAATTAGATTAAATTATGAAAAAAATAAGAGTTTTATGTTTTTTTGTTTTACAAGTCCATCTTTTTAGTATACAATAAAGGTGTAATTACATTATTTACTAACGGAAGGAGTATTATGAAATCAACTGGAATTGTGAGAAAAGTAGATGAATTAGGTCGTGTTGTTATTCCTATCGAGTTAAGAAGAACTTTGAACATTGATGTTAAAGATGCATTGGAAATATTTACTAGTGAGGACACTATTATATTAAGACGTTATAACCCACTATGTTATATTTGTGGCGATTCGGAAGGCTTAATAACTTTTAAAAACAAAAGAGTGTGTAGTCATTGTATTAAAGAATTAAAAGAAATGAAGTAATTTAAAAGTGCCCTAGAGCACTTTTATTTTTTTTATATAGATTTATTCTTTAATTTTAAGAAACACAAATGATATTAACAATATTATCCCTATGCTTAACATAACATAACTGACACCGAATTGATCTGCAATTGATCCAATTACGGGTGCTAAGATTACTGTAAACAAAGCACGTAATTGAGATTCTACACTCAAAACGGTTGCTCTTTGGTGTTTTTCCATATAATCGTCACAGACTTCAACAAAAATAGGTTTTCTCATATCTCTCAGAAGATACAATACCAGATATAGGATTATAATAAGTAAGTAATACTCTAATCTAATAATAAAGAACAAGCTAATCATACAAAGTGCTAACAGCACATAAAAAGTATTCAAAAGTGCTGTTGAACTCATTATCTTTTTAAGAAGATAAGCTCTTCTTGCAGCTGAAGCACTGATGACATAGATAATACCATAACTCATACCTAAGATCACTTTAAGATTTTCATCTGGAGTCATGGTGGATATCAATACCAATCCAGAAGATACTATCATCATTTCAAGTATCGGTTGGATATAATCTTTGATACTTTTAAACACGGCTTCAAAAGAAGCTGAACTAAACAGAATAATTCTCAGCTTAGGTTGCTTTAAAATACCAATGAGATGATCTTTCATCACCTTTAACACATGACCTTCCACATGAATCCGTTCACCATTTAAACTTTCTGGATAAGACATAATTAAAAACAAATCCAGAATATAAGGTAATATTGAAGCTAAGAAAATATACCTAGAACTCGGTACATTTAAGATAAGTACAATGGCTAAAACAGAACTTATTGCTGATCCAATTAATGAAAAAGATCGCGTTCTACCGTATACAAACGCCTTATGACCTTGCCAATCTTTTTCCTCTAAGTATGTATAGATCATTGCCTTATGTGTACCGGATCTAAAAGCTTCGCCTAGACCGAAGAAACTCATGGCAATTACCGCTATCCAAAATGGTCCTATCATGAAAAAGAATACAAAACTGATGATGTAAAAACTAAAACATAAGTATAGTTCTTTTTTTCTTCCAAAATAATCCGCTATAAAACCTGATGGAACTTCAAAAATATAAGTGATGCTTTCTCTGATAGCATACAATATACCAATCTGAAAAAAATTCAATCCATTTCCCAATAAGAAAAGTACCAAATAAGGTTCAAAGAATTTCAAGTTTTTCAAAAATCCATAAGCTGAGAATTTTTTTATTTGTTTATCTTTTTTTATTGCATTCATTACTTCTATTGTCATTATAATTTCCTTTACAAGTGCTTATATCCTATGGGTTCATTATAACCTGTTTCCATATATTTTACTAAAAAAAAGCAATCATAAAGATGCGTAATTTTATAAACCTGTAATTTTATCGATAGACAATTTAATTTTCTCTTCAACTTTATTGATATGACTCAATTCGATTTCTAAGTTCTCATTAATCGAACTACCAGAAAGCGCTGTGTCTTCAATAGTTTGAGTTAAACTATCAACAGCTCTTTGTATTTCACCGGTACTGCTCACTTGTTCTTCAACATGTGTTTTGACATTATCAATAGCTGAATCTATATCAGTGATTTCTTTTAATATGGATTCGATACTATCTGTTGCAACAGTTACTTCATTTAGGTTTTGATCAGTGGATTCCACAGTTGAGTTCACTTTTGTAACAACGCCATTAATCTCTCCTTGAATAGTCTTCATAATTTCAGAAATCTCCTGTGCAGAATCTTGAGATTGTACTGCTAATTTTCCAACTTCATCAGCAACTACAGCAAACCCTCTTCCTTGTTCACCTGCTCTTGCTGCTTCAATAGAAGCGTTTAGAGCTAATAAATTCGTCTGATTCGCTATATTGTTTATGATGTTAATCATTTCATATGCTTTGGAAATAGAATCATTCAAATGTTCTATTTGAGTTTTTATCCCTGAAATCTCATCAGAAACATGTGTGATTGTTGTATTTATGCTTTGAACAACTTCTATACCGATTGCCGCTTCATTCATAACATTATGACTCGATGCATTGACTTCTTCTACCATCGAATATATATTTGAAGATAAATTATTCATTTCATCAACCGTTGCATTGACTTCTTGAGAAGTAGCAGATAACCCTTGAATACCAGCAGTCATTTCAACAACTTCTGATACTACATCTTTGAATTTCAGATTTGAACTTTCAATTTCTGTAATGATACCACTAAGACCATCAGCAATTTGTTGCTCTTTGACTAAACTCTCTGCAATACCAATAGCACCGATACAATTGCCATCTTTATCTCTTATAGGATATGTCACAGCACGAAAAGGGACTCCATAAACCTCCGCTGGTACAACTGCTGTAATTATTTGATTGTTCTTGATTGTTGCCATTAATGGATCGTTTTCAGGTATTGCCATGCCTACTTTTACTTTGACATCAATAGCATCACCTGCTTCATAAGCTACAAAGTGATTCAAGTCAGTTACCGAAGCCATAATATCTTTTTGCATAACTTCTTTAAGAAACGGTAGAAAATCGATAAATTTCTTATGATAATTCTTTTTAAACATTTGACCTCCAAGTCATAAATACATTTTAGATATTCTAGATTATTATATTCTACTTGAACTAAGCTACAATCAATACTTGCTTTCTAGAAATAACATTAAACTACTACAATTAGTCAAATGTTATCACATATATGATAGCGATGTAAGTAGTTAATCTTACGTTTGTAATATTTTACTAAACAAAATGTATATTTTACTATAAATAAGTCAAATATAAGAAATATTGAGTAAATTAAAGCATAAAAAAAGAGCAGTGTTGTAAATATTACAACTTAACTATGCTCAGTAATTTAATGAAAAATAATAAGTTCAGACCATAATTTACAAAATGATCAACTCATTTTCTTAATAACTTTTAAAACTCTTTTTTGAGCTGCATTAGACAGTTCAGGAATTCTCTTTTCAAGTAAATCGATAAATTCACCTAACTCATTTTCTCTTACTACCCCACTAATGGATTCTGCCCGTTTGGCAAAATCTACAGGTCTACATTTTCTTTGCAATTCAAATAAGATATCTTTTAGTTCATAGTAATAAACATCAAAAGATGCTAAATGAATAATTGCATAAACGCCATGAACATTGGTTATTACTGAACCTGTTTCAATTTTATTTAAAATAAGATCTTTAATCTCATATACCTTTTCTGGTGCTACTGTCGCAATACTCGAAATGCCAATCATAGCTCCCCATACCATACGGTTATTTTTACTGTTTAATAAGGTTCTAAATGTATCAAAATAATCCACTATCAAACTAGGATTAATATAACTTGCCTCATATAGCACTTTTAAACAATCACTTGCTATAGACTTATTCTTATCCATTAAGTAACTCGCCATTTCATCTAGACCTTCTTTATTTTTACCATCTGCTAACTTTTTAGCCAAGTCTTGATTTGGCACTTCACTTCTATCTTCATGATAATACGCTATTTCCTTTATATATGTCATATAACACCTCCTGTATGTATCATCTCATAAAAATTTAAATAAAAAAAGCTATAAAATAGCTTTAAATAGTGATTGTGTCATAATTAATAATTATAATAAGTGCCTGTGTATCTCACCTCTGAACTGAAACCCATATAGAGCATCATGATTGGTCCGAATAAAACATAAAGTAAAAATCCACCAAATCCAAATCCGTAACTCTCAACAAATTTATAGGCCAAGTAAATCCCGAATAGAAAATTTATACCTGGAATAAGACATAATAAAATCATAACTGGATTTAATCCCGCAATTTTAATCATTTCCCAAAAGTTCAAAATTGGTACAATAGCTTTCCAACCGTCTACATCAGCTTTTTCAAAGATCTTCCAATGAGCGATAAATCCAATAACTACCCAGCCGATGATTACTATTAAATAAGTACTTAGGAAAAACCCTAAAAATCCTAATTCTGTTGCTGCATCTAAATTCATAAAACCTCCTGTATCAATCACTTCCTCTATCATATCAATAAAATCATATCAAGATATTAAGAAAAAATTAAACTCCTCATAACAATTAATTAATCCTATATGAAATTATATAGGATTTTTTATACTATTCCAATCAAGAGTCCTTTATCATATATACAGTTTTTTACCACTCAATATCCTCAGGATACTCTTCAACAAATCTAAGTTCTGAAGGATCACATTTGTATTCAATGGATGCATCTTCTAATTCCATAGATAAACTTTGGTAGTCATCATTTTTTTCATATATTCGTTTAACAATAATAGATAAGTTTTTCTGCCTTTTCTCTGCAGTCATTTTAATATGTTTAATGTTTAATAGATCAATATACTGTTGATGATAGTTATAAAAATTATGATATTTATCTGTCATTTGCCTTAACATTCTTGAATACAAATTATCAGAAACATGCTCTTTTATACATGCCATTACTTTACCCTGAAACAGTCTAACCATTGCTATATTTGTATCCATTAAACATTCTTTGCTTTCATACATTGAAAACTTATCTTTGGAAATTTTTGCAGCATATTTATTTAATAGATCATTTAATGCCATCACAATAAATATGAGTTCTGGAAAAAGTATATTGAATTTCAAATGTACATTAACTCTAGGCAAGATGATTTGATGCATATTAAACGTATTATCATTTACACCATTGTCTTCGTTAATATACTCCCTATCTCCCATCATAGCGTGACGCAATTCATAACAGAGGTTATAAATTCTTGAAATAGCCCCTTTATAATAAGGATACTCCCCTTCTGCTCCTGCTATTTTATGAAGTGTTTCATATAAACTATCAAAATCATTGTATTCACCAGTGATTTCTACACCTGCAAAATTTTCTGTTGCTTTTAATTTAATCATATTATTCCTTAATCATCTGAATGTATCCGTCTCAAAAATGATAATCTTTTTTTGATGGAATTGCAAGTAATCAAAGCATAAAAAATAGAGGCCTTCATTTTAAGGCCTCTATTTCTAATTATTCTTCACCATAGTAAGTTGGTATATATAATTCTCCAGTTGAAATCTGTTCAATCAAATCATCTTTAACTTCTATAACTTCAGTTGTTAAATTATCATTTGGAATATAAAGTGCATCATATGCGCCAAAAGAGTAATAATTACTGATATACCCATAACTATAATCACCCATAATATACTCAATAACATAATCATAGTTTCTCATAGTTGAAGTTAAATAATTAGGTAAGTCATTACCATAGAATGTACCATTACCAATTACCTTATAATTATAATTAACTGATGCATCAATAATTGCATGGCCTACTTGATCCGCAGCATGATAAACGACATCAACACCTTCATCATTTATTGTAGCAGCAATCTCTTTACCCAAATCATAATCATTTGTTGAACCTGCGTATTGAGTATAAACAACCATTTCAGGATCTATTGATAATGCACCATCTCTAAAAGCAATTTCATAGTTTTTAGTGTAGATGTCTTCAATGCCACCAATAAAGGCAATTTTATTTGTTTCAGTAGTGAGTGCCGCTATAGCACCAGCTACATATGCTGTTTCTTCATTGTAGTAATCATTTAGAATTACATTTTCACCATAATATTCAGGGTAACTGTCTAGACAAACAAATTGAACCTCAGCATAAACTTCTGCTAATTCTGATACAACAGAATCAAACTCAGCACCTTGTATAAATATAATATCTGCCCCAGATGAAATGGCTCCTTCAAAATCAGTACGAGCACTATCTTCTGATGATAAGATATAATCTGCTTCAGCACCATAGTTTTGTGCAAAAGTATCAACAGCAGACCATATAGCTGCATTTTCTTCAGATACTTCTATTGGCTTATATGCAATAAAAGTTACTGCATCTAAAGGTGCTAATTCAGTAGTATCATCATAATCGTAATCATAGTCATAATCATCGTATGTATTAACTAAATTTTCTTCAATTAAATCTATGATTGCTTCAGTCTCAAGATTTTCGATATAAGCTTTAGCCATACCTAGAGACATCTTAATTGTTGAGATTTCCATACCAAGTTCTTCTTCAAATGGTTTCAAATCGTCATATAAAGTAGTATAAGCTTCACCTTCAGATAATTCAGAAATAGCACTCAAAAGGAATTCTTTGATAATTGTTGCTAATTCCTCTACATCATTTATTTCAGATGGTTCATCGAAATTAATAAACTTCAAGATGTCAATATATTGATCTGCTTTTGATTCGATTACAACATCATCACCAGTTGCATTTATAACATAATCAACAGTAAGTCCAAATCCTTGATAATCCAAAGACATATTTATTTTTCTAATTACGTCTTCTTTATTAATCGAGATTTTGATATCTAGGTTATCATAGACTGCCATAAGCAACTCACCATCTTCTCCTAGATAATCCATTTCATTTTCAATCTCAGTGAATGCTTCTTCATATGTTGAAATCACTTCATTATAGTAAACTTCAAAATCACTCTCTAAACTTTCTTTGCTCATAAGAACGTCTTCTTCTGTTAACTCAAATAATTCATAATCTTTTGTCTCAATAAACTTATCCATTAGTTCGATGATAAGATCTTTAGTATATACTTTTAAATCTTCGTCATTTTTAGCTTCTTTTACAATATCAGCTAGTAAATTGAAATATGCTTTAAAATCAAATTCATATGTATACGTTAAAACATTTTCAGTAAATTCCTCTTCACCAACTATGTATGAAATCTCTTCACTAATGCCTGCGCCCAATCTAGCATCTAAATGTTTTGTTACCAGATCAGTATATCGATCACTTTCATGCACTTTTTTATAACCTTCAGATTCTGTATTCATAAGAATCATCATATAGGGCTCAAAATCGATTTTTGAAAGATTTTCTAAGCCTTCTTCTTGCATCACTTGCGACATTATTGTCCCAAAGTCCACAACAAAATATTTATCATAGAAATTGGTTAAACCAAAACCAAACTCATCATTGTTTAGAATCATTTCCATAGATAATAATGGCATTGCCTTATAATTGATATCATAATCTAAAAGATAATCAAACCTTCTCGCTTCCATATCAGTTTTCAATTTATAATCAATACCAACTGAAGCGTTATTAATCAGTTCAAATAATTCTTTACTGATCTCTTCTTCACCCAGTTCTTTTGATAACTCGTCATAATTTAAATTAAAACTCATATCAGCCGACAGATCAAAACTCCCTTGATTAAATGTAGTCATTACTGATTCCGTAACATGCTCTGCTGGTGATAACTCTGTCTTCACATCTTTACTGCAAGAAACAGTCATTGATAGTATAAATATTACTGCAAGTAACAGTATTATTTGTTTTTTAAATCGTTTGTTCATAAAGTTCTCCTTCATTTGTTTACGGCAATATATTATAGTGAATAACTAAAGCTCAGTTTTTTCTTGGCATTTCAACCACGTTTATTGTATCATACGACTATATGATTATCTATAAAACCAAGATAATAATCTCATTATCATCAAAAAATTAATAACTATTAAATTCGGTACTTTTACTAAGAAAAAATCATGCTATATAAACTGCTTTTTATAAATGCCATCTATAAAACAGTTATTACAATCGCATAGTTAACAACCAAATAAAAATAGTAAAATGAAATAAAAATGGCTATGGCATGAAAGACAAATCGACTTATTCTATATCTTTGAGTATAAACCTCGTAAATCACACCAAATACACCCGCAACTATTAAGAAATAAACACCATATGGTACAAAATTCTTAGTCATATAAACCCATAATGAAATGATGAACATCATTACATAGCACAGTTTACTGAAAATGTTTATTATTCTTCCCATCGTACTCTCCTTAGTTTATTATCAATTTACTCCAACTAATATGGATAGTATAAGTTTAAATCTATACTAATAGAGTTCTTCACAGATGTTCTTCCAAGTAATCATACTGTTTTCATCAATCGTATACTCATAAATACCAGCGCCATCTATATGTCCATCTTCAAATTCAGCATAAACCCATTGGTCATTTAATAGATGAATCGACCAAAAGAACATTGTTCCACCCAAAACACCATCAAACCCAATCATTTCGGGTTTTTCAGCTAAGTCCATCTCGATATCTTTATAATTAAATATGCCCTGATTTTCCAGATTGCGAATTGTCGAATGATCAACAATTATAAGATCTTCAATCCTCTCCACAGATAATTTGAGTTCTTCATTCAATCGATTGATTTCAGTGTTTTTCAGACTATTCATTTCTTCTGAATTCTTCAACGAATCACTCAATAGTTGGTTCTCACTAATAAGAGAATCTATATTATCATTGAGTTTATTTATTCTACTATTCATATCTGTTTCCAACTGTAATGATAACTCATTTTGAGTATTGATTTCGAGTTCTCTTGATACAATGACAACTAATAATATGATGATAATAACAGTTAATATACTATAAATCTTTACATGATTATTCTTCATCTCACTCTCCTATCAAACTTTATTAATTACAGTAGGTCTCAGCCCTTCTTTTTCATTGTTAACATGCCAACTAATAATCGTAGAACTGTCTCGTCCTTGTGCATCTTGAACTGTTTTTAAAACTTTACTGGTTGCGGTTACATTATCTGACTTATAAAGTTCATATAATGACTTAGACTTTTCAAAGGGTCTCTCACCAAATTCTAAAACGCCATCTGTAAGCATTAAAATCTTGTGTTTCCCTTTTCTCAGTTCAACAGTACCTTGTACAAAGCAAGGTACTTCTAAACCAATGGAGTTTTTCTCTCCAACCCATTGATAAAAGATTCTTTCATTTAATCTGTATTGACCCAACTCAGCAAATTCAGGATGAAATAAATAAAGAGAATTATCCCCTACAGACAACCACCACAAATAATTTTCTTTTTGAAAAACAACTAAAAACGCTGTTTCTCCACTTACTGATTTTGACAGTTCAATAAAAGCACTATCATGAATTAATGACATAAAAAACTCTGGGATCCTCCTCATAGAATCCTTTAAATCCAACTCTGCTCTTTTTAAAATCTCATTTTTCTGTTCAGACAAAACATCTAAAACAAATCTGACACTTTCATCCGTTGCATGGGCATCTAACAATACCGCACATACAAACTCTTCTTCTTTTGCAATCACATAATAACCATCTTCATTTGTGTATTGTCCAGAGGCAGTTGCACCACCATAACACCCAAAAGTAACGCCTTCATTAGTTTTGACATCAACGGTATCCAAATACTTGTTATCTTTACCACACCATTTATTTAAATTCATATTTTTCCCCTACAATACTTCTTTTTAGCTTCTAATCACTTCATGCTCTACCTATACTAAATAGACTGTCCTAAACAATATAGAATAATTGCCTGTTGCACATACAATAGGTTCTTCTTAAATTCATGACCCACAAAATATTGTGAATCTATAACCTCTGCACTGACTTCTTCACCTCTATAAAAAGGTGGACATGGATTTAATAATGCATTTTCCTTTGTCTGTTTCATTCTATTCATAGTAATTTGATACTTATTTATATATTCCTCAGTTTTTAGTTCTTTTGATAACGGATCAGTCAGAATGATATCACTCTTACTCAACACATCATTTAATTCTGTTGTAAATGTATAATACTCATCATTGGGTTTAATCTCATTACCTTTAACACATACATGATTTAAACGTAGTTTAAGTACTTCAGATGCAATCTGCCATGAATTTGATATATTACCTCTTTCCCCAACAAAAGTGTATGTCAAAGCTCTATAGTTGGGAATTTGTCTGCTAATTGAATAAATATCCGACAGAATTTCACAAGGATGATTTTCTGAAGTCATGGCGTTGATAACAGGAATACGAGAATGAGCCGCCAGTTCTTCTATCCTCTTATAATCTGAATGTCTAACAATAACAGCATCAGCCCAGTTTTCAATGTATTTTATAACATCTTCTAGTAATTCTCTTTTATCTAAAGTGGTTGGTGGAAATAAAATACAAGAACCCCCTAAATCAGTGATACCTTTTTCAAATGTAATCCTAGTTCTTATACTGGATTCCGGGAAAAATAGAACCACAGTTTTACCTTTTAAAATTTTATTGGAATCCTTCTTTAATTTATCTGCTAAGTTAAATATGTCAGTAATCTGGTTTTCATTGAAGTCAGTTATTTTTAGTAAGTTCATATAGCCTCCTTGTATAAGATATTTATATATTAAAGTAATCTAGAAGATAAGGTAAGAAATCTTCTAAATGCATTTTTAAGATTTTATCAATGGATTTAGTTTTATGAATATCTTTTATAATATCATAACCATAATAGTAACCAAGTCTACCTTTCCAAAGGTTATCAGAATCAGTTACGCAAAATAGCAAATCATTGGTTTCTGATTCTAACTCATCCTTATTAATTAAGTTTTCAATCTTTTGACCCATATCTCCTTTTAGTTCATGAGCATAAGTAATCCATTTCTTTACACCAGTTTGATCTAAGTAGCCCAACCAAAATATATCAGCATCACTTTCATCAGTAAAATGTTTTGTAAAGTAAGTTGCAATACCTTCAATAATCATTCTTTTTAGAATAACTTCTTTGTAATTCTTGAAATTTCTAAAGTACATTTCTGGATTTAATCTATAATGGATTGGATGTACTACCTCATGTATTACAAACGAAATAGGATTATACTTATCTTTAGCACTAAGATACGCTGCTAAATCAACAACCATATACGATTTATCATCAAGCAAAATGCCCTGAGAATCCACGGTTTGATCACCAATTAAAAATAGTACACCATCAAACACATACGTAGAAAATAAGGGATGTTTCGACTTTTCAAATTCATCTATCGTACTTTTAATTAATTCAACACAACTTTCTATATGTTTTCTCTTCTCCTGTAGATTTACAACAACGTCTTCTATACCTTTTCTAATTGACGTGTTGGTACGTTCAAAATTATTTAGAAAACAATTCAATCCACAATATTCATTATATATTTCTGATTCATAATAACTTTCAATATTCTCTTTATTTTGTCCTAACTGTATTTTATATGTTTCAATGTAAGTCATTTATTCTCCTTGGATTTTGTAATTAGTTATTGAATCAATATTTCTTATAAATCATGTAAACCATATCATATTAATGTAAATAAATTCAACATTTAAATAAAATTAACTTGAATTTTTAAGCTAATCTCGAACCATGTCATATGATCCATGTCATATGAACCATGTCAAATGAATGAAACAATTCAAGAAAAGTATATATTTAAAGGCAGGTAGAGTATGAAATGGTTACATACGCTACTTGCCTTATTTTTAACCTTTAGTCATTTATAGATAACTCATTCTTTTAGAAGTAGCTTCTTTAATTCTGAGACACTGTCAACTACATATTCGGCTCCAGCATCACTTAATTCATCACCAATTGAGTAACCGTATGTCACACCGATAGAATGCATTGACATGGCTTTGGCACCAAAGATATCATGTTCCCGATCACCAATCATAATCGCATCTTTCTCGTTAATCTGCAATTCATTGAAAACTGCTTCTATAACATCTTTTTTCTTTGTTCTAGTGCCATCTAGATTACTACCTACAACACATTCAAAATACTCTTCTAGTTTAAAATACTGAATAATTTTTTCTGCGAACACTGTCGGTTTTGATGTAGCAACGGCTAAAACTTTACCCGATTGTTTAAGGTTCATCAAGAGATCTTTTATCCCTGGATAGATTTCATTTTCATAGATGCCATTTTCTTTAAAGTACTCTCTAAAGAGTTCAATCGCTTGGTTTGATTCAGCTAGTGTAAAACCATAAAATTCAGTAAACGATTCGTTAAGTGGTGGCCCTATAAATTTAGTTAAATCATTTATATCCAGAGTCCAATCTTTCATCTTCTTTAAGGCATAAGCTACAGATTTGGTAATCCCTATTTTAGGATCCGTTAAAGTGCCGTCTAGGTCAAATAAAACATATTGATAGTTCATAGCTTCTCCTTTTGGGTTTTCAGTAAGTTCTCATCCATTTCTTATAATACAAATTCTCTTAAATCATTTCATAACTTTTACTATGTAAACCATATCATATTAATAATAGAAAGTTCAACTGATTCAGATTTTTTCCTGTTTATAAAATAATATTTATATAACTAATGAACTTTTTAATTCAATAACAAGTAATAATATAAAGTCTTATACTTATATCTTCAATGATTTTATATGCAAACTTTGGGTATCAATAATATAGAAAGCTTCAAGTATTGTTATTATTCACTATCTAGCTAAAAAGAAGGATACTATATGAAACGAATAGGAAGTTATAGAACTTTAACTGATATACCAAATATGAACAGTCTCTACAACAGAATGAATGAGATTATTGGAGAGAGTTCAGAATCTCATTCCAAATTTGCAGTTTTTTGTGCGGATATTGATGATTTCAGTCTTATCCACGATACTTTAGGTAATGAGATAGGTGATAAGGTTTTAGTAGAAATTGCCAATCGATTAAAAAAAACCTTGAGATATTATGATTTTCTTGCAAGACAAGAAAATGATGAGTTCATCATGCTTATAACCCATTTAGAGACATATGATTATTTAGATCAACTTGTAACGCGCATACAAGATAGTTTTAGATCGCCAATTTCAATTGATGGTAAATCTATAGCCATTACTATTAGTGTTGGTATATCTTTATATCCTGAGCATAGCGAAAAGGCTAAAGAACTGACCCAGTTTGCCAATATTGCCATGTATTTTTCTAAGAGTACTGGTAAACAAGCATGTACAACTTTCAATCATAATATGAATGATGATATTGATATCAAACAGAAACTTGTTAAAGAATTAAAAACAGATATTGATGAAAAACAATTTCGAATTTATTATCAACCTCATATAGATTCAAGAAATAACCATATTATTGGCGCAGAGGCTCTATTAAGATGGCAACACCCTAATCATGTCGTTGTTCTACCTAGAGACTATTTGATTATTGCAGAAGAGACTGGCCTTATTGTTGAAATAGAGAAATGGATTATTTCTGAAGTCTTCCAGCAAATGCATGTTTGGGAAACTCAGATTGACTCCAGAATACCAATTTCAGTCAATCTGTCAATTCAACACCTTCAAAGACTTGACTTTATCACCCAACTTGAAAGTATAATGGATATATATAGTATTTTCCCTAGTTTAGTCACTTTCGAGATATCTGAAAACACTTTAGTTTCTCTTGATAATCAAGTTAAAATTTCACTTGATCATTTAACTGAATTGGGATTTGGGCTATGTATTGACAACTTCAACGTTGAATATTCTTCTTTACAATACATCAGATCGCACCCTGTCAATCAAATAAAGATAGATAGGAATTTCATAAATGGTATTTATAATGATAAAAAAGATGAAGCTGTTATTAAATCAGTAGTTAGTCTTTCACAAGAATTGGAAATAGATGTTATTGCAAAAGGTGTTGAACATGATAATCAAATAAGCTTTTTATCAGCTATCAACTGTCATATGATTCAGGGTTACTATTACTCCAAACCATTAGATGCAGCAGATTTTGAAAACTACGTTAAATATCATTCAAAATAACGGCAATCACATTGCCGTTGTTTTTTTTAAAACCTCAATCATTCAATTAATTTTATGAGCATCATCAATCATTCCTTCATAATCTAATCATCTATAGCTTCATTAATAATCATATAATGTTTCGAATACATTTTTGTTTCTATGGTTATTAAACGATCTTCATATTCAAATATCAAACCCGACCCAATTGTTTCTTTAAACATCCACCCTTGTGCTGTTTTTAGTTCTATATACCGATCCAAAGATTGGCTGACAAGATTGAATTCTGAGTTTAAAGTATCTTTTTTTATTAAATAACTGACCTTCTCTTTATAGTTTAAATGAACCAATGTTTCATCAGATAACTCTAATTGTAAGATACCAATAATTAAAGGCACTGGATTACCTTCTTGATACAATGATTTGTTGGATAACACAAGAATTAGAATCAACATTAATAAACATAAAAAGAACCACTTTACTCTTTTCATATACTCCTCCAAGACATCATCTTTCTTCCCGCTAATTTCTCTATTATTCCTATAATAAATTTACCAATGTCCAGTTTTTCACCTATTACATTAGCAATAAATCACCAGATTTTCACTTGAATAAATACAGCGATAACTAGTATAATACTGGAAAACGCTATTGAAGACGAACTGATATCCATAAATTCTCCTTGTTTATGAACTATAGTAGCATGACTACATGTTTATCTTTATCTATTACATAGTTAATCGTATCAGATAAATGTTAACATATGCCAAATGAGTACTTTTTAACATAAAATACCTCTATTGTCATATGACCACATAGAGGCATTTGAGTCTAATATATATTGAGTTTACTCAACTGGCATAGACCAATGTAAAGTATGGAATTGCCATGTTTTTTCTTTAATTAAGGTACCTGTAATAACCATCTCAAATTCATGCCCAACACCAAGATTTTTTTCTCTTATGCGTCTCATACCAAAATGTGTTGCCTCAAACATTCGATCATGAGCATTCATTTCTTTATTCTCAAATAGTTCTTTCATTTGATTTTCATAAAATGTCCAAGAATCTTCATTAGGTTCTAATTGCTCTAACTTAGCACATAATGAAAACCAAGCTACACCATTTTTTTCTGAAAGTCTTATGTTTTCTAGATCAAAATGTACGGCACCCCAATATGTCCAATCTGATTCAATAATTTCTTTAATCTCAGATTTACCCGTAAACCATTCGTAAGCACCAGGAACAGTCGCACCAATCCCAATCATTTGCGCATCGGATTCATTACTGAAGAGTTTCATAAACTCATCAAGGCGATCTAGGTTTCTGGTTCTGTACCCTTCTTCAAAAGCATGGAAAGTACACATTATCTCAGTTTTCATATTGCCCTCCAATCTTAGTACATTCATTTAATCTAATAACATGGTGTTGTCCACCATATATTCATCATATCAAGCAATAAGAAAAACGAGTAGGGATAAAACAAGTTTAAGCCTTTTATAATGTTACTAAAAGAAAATTTCTAATCATATAATACTACCAATAACTATATGAGAACAAGTAAAACGATGATTTCACTTATCTCACTATTCCAATATTCTCCTGGTTCTTATAAGACATAACAATATCTTATAGATCTACTTTTTCATATGTTTGATGTGATGTATAACATTATATTCAAAGACTTCTTTTACTGAATAAGAAATCTCCGCACTACTATTATTAGTTTCTAAATCCAATATTGAAAACTTATTGTATTTTTGCGGCTTTTGTCCTTTGCTCTTTTGAAGTAATTTCATTAACATAAATTCATCTTCTACCGTTTTATAACTGTAACACGAAGGACATACCATATAGTAGGTGTTACTGGTCCGAATAATCGGATAACTGATTGAGAAATATGTTCTGTATCTTAATAAGTAATGTGAAGATTCATTTTCGCATTCTGTACAAACTTCATGATGTAATCCCTTATAGTAATGATATGTCTCAAATGGTTTATGGTTCATTATACCTAACATAGACCTCCTCGTTCTTATATCCTATAAAAAGTATAACATTTTATAGATACATCAAAACCTCTTTGAATTAGTCATAATCCATCACTCAATTATTTAATGATCTTCTAAGCTTCTATTTATATCTGAGTTCAGTCTTAAAATATTTATACATTATTTCAGCTACTGAAATGATAAGAATGCTTAACATCACTGCATTCATGAAGCTAACAACATAACCTCCAAGTGATGCAATGTTTATCATTACAATAAAAGAACACATTAAAACTACTGATAATAGACTTACTATAAACCAATAGAAAATCTTCTCTTTTCTACTTTTTAAACAAAGTCGTTTGTTTTCTTTTATATTTAAGATATAAAAGAAAATTATAATAAACCCAATTACAGTGCTGCCATGTTGAAGAAATTTGTATAATGGAATTTGAACCAATCCTATATCTATCATTTGATTCAAACCAAACCACTTTACAGCAACTCCAGAATAATGAGTAAAACTATCCCATATCAAATGTGTCAACATCCCAAATAAAGCAGAATAGATAAAAATAACAGTTGAGCGGAAACTCAACTTAAAGGCCTGGGGTTGATTTGAAACGACTCTATTTGTTAGCCATTTTGGCAAATTTGATATTAAAGAAGGTTTAATTAATTTATGAAAAATAAAACTCACCAATATAACCATCGGTAAATTATATATTAGAAATCCTAACAAGGTATGTCCATAGACTTGATAAGGTTTAAAATGAATGAAGTATTCAAAATCTGGTGCCATACTGCCAACAATCAAAGCAGTCCTATCTATATGTCTATGTTTTAAAATCGGCATAATTATCGCTGGATGAGATACTGTGAATGGCATTATTCGAATACCTCTGTTGAAATAATATCCGGTTTATAGAAGTAATATCCTTGGAATAAATCGAAGCCTAAATTAGTTGCATGATTAAAAGACTCTAGTGTTTCAATCTTTTCTGCCAACATAATTTTATTTTTTCCTTTAAAAGAAATCATAATCTGTTCTATTTCTTCTTTAGTACAATCTATATAGTCGACTTTAATCAAATCTACCAAGTCTATCAGTTCATTATTTAAATGCTTGAATAAAAAATCATCTAATGCAAGTTTATAACCTAATTTTTTTACATGTGAAATACCTTCGATCATTTCTTTTGAAATCGAATCAAATTCCACTATTTCTAAGATTGAATTTTTAGGTAATCTATAGGATTCTATGTCTAGTAGAATTTCTTCGGTAATGTTGAAGAAACCAATTCGACCATCTAATACTTTTTCTGACCCTAATTGATGAACACTTTTTATTAAAGATTGACTGTCTCTATAATCACTTGATATATCATTATTGCAACAGTTATCAATCAGATTATGTCTGTACAAAAGTTCATATGCTACTATATCAGATGTTCTATTCACGATAGCTTGTCGACCTACGATAATGTCTTTCAAAACACTCTCCTTATTTTCTAATATTTAATTGATCAATGAGTATAGACTTATCATCGACTATAGCATATGCTTCTATTTCAATAATTTCTTTTTTTATGTTAATCACTGTATACACCGGATTATTATCATCATAAATGACTTCTTTCCAGTATCTATTACCTAATTCCGCATAGAATTTAGATCCTGATCCACTTCCACCAACGATATATGTCACACCCTCACTAGGTTGTACTTTTATACCATCAGCCATAGTTGTTCTATTGTATATATGATCATGACCACTTAGAACCAAATCTATATCTGCTTCCTCAAAAGTCTCTGAAAGATTTCTAATATGAGTTTCATCATACATCATTGGATATGCACTTCGATGCATCATCACAAGCTTGAATTTATCTGTATCTAACATAATTTCTTTAAGCCATTTACTTTGTGCATCATAACGTGATACGGATTCTGTATCCAAAACTGCTACACGGGCATATGGTAAGTCGAAATAAAAATTCCTTTCCGATAAATCATCAATTCCATTATCAGGATAATTAAATGTTTTTGTATAATATTCATCGCTGTATTTAACATCATGGTTTCCAATTGAGGTCACCATTATATTTTTAGATAATTCACCTAACATGGCATTCTCTAAATAACTCCATTCAGACCAATCATCTCCATTATCTACAATATCACCTGCTATATAGTTTATATCAAACTCTCTGTCCGTTCTCGATTCCTTAAAAACATCATAAAACCTTTGATATTGACTGAGTTTGTAACCTTGTATATCACCAAAAAAAGCAAGAGTTGTCTCATGATCAATGGTTTTGAAACCATGAAGTTTACTCTTCTCAGTTTCAGATTCAATTCTATAATAATAATTGGTACCATCATCTAAGTGATCAATTTCAGCTTTATGAACATACAGAATTTTATCATCAACCATCATTGAATCAACATAGGTATTTGATTGAGATACGAGTTCTAACGACTCATTATAAACTCTTACCTGAATAGATTCATCTATGTCTAAATTAAAAGTTAGACCGACTTGACTTGTATCTTCACCAACTGTTAATACAACACGTTTTGGATACAATGATACCGATCCCTTTAATCCATTAATTGCTAGACCTGATGTATTCGAAAATTGATACTCCAATCCAAATTCATCATGAGCAAATCGCCAAGTCATAGGAAAATAAGTGATATCTTTATAGAACAATAATGGATAGGGTTCGTTATTATTATCAATTAACTTCCCGTTGATATGTATCGAAAATGGTACCAAAGAGGCTTCGAACGTCTTATCTTGAATCGAATGACTTAAAAATTCTTGGTTAAAAGCACTCACAGATCCTTTGTTAATCTCAATGCCTGTATTTTCAGCAAAATGTAATTTGAGTCCTAATCCTTTAACAAAATCAGACGTCATTGGAAAATAAGTCAAATCCTTATAAACAAATATCGGATAAATACTGTGATCAGAATCAATAACTTCACCATTTAAAGAGACGTTAAATTCAGGCACTTCAACAGAAACTTCTGAATTTTCTCCAAAGGTTAAATTACATATTAATATAATAAAGAAAATGAAAATCATAAACTTTCTCATAATTAACTCCTAACTATTTTTAAATATGTTTTATCTAACAGATAAATTATACCATATACAATGAAATCATTACTTAACCCCACCTCATATGTACTCAAAATTTAATCAAATAAAAATCCCCTTTTAATAACCAATTAATTCATTAAAAGGTTATCAAAAGAGGATCAAAATAAATTATCAACTAAAAAACGTTCTTAAAGAGTGCATACTCAACTCTGTCCTTCCAAATATTATCATGCAACACATGTTGTTTAAGGTGACCTTCTTTTACCATACCCAGTCTTTTCATAATTTTTTCGGAGTTCTCGTTCTCAGCTATGCAACCAGTTGTTATCTTATGCATATTGAGCGTATTAAAAGCAAAATCAATCACTTTTCTTGCTGCTTCAGTCGTATAACCTTTATGCCAGAACTCTTTCAGTATAAAGTATCCTAACTCACAGTTACCACCAGTTTCATTTCTATCTAAAATAGTAAATCCGATAGAACCAATATGACAATTAGAGTCTTTTTCAACAATTGCGAAAAAATAACATGTTCTATCTTCTTTCTTTGATTCTTTTATGCTAAACATAAGATTCTCTCGGGATTCTTCTAATGAATGAGTTTGTATATCTTCAATATAAGTCATAATTTCAGGATCACTCATCAACTGATGATGTGTCTTTAAATCATCACTAAGATGATCTCTTATAATCAATTTATCGGTTACAAGTTTTATCACTGCATCTCCTTTTTCATTTGCTCTTTATTCTCATACATCTTAAGGTCTGTTATGTTCATTATTGTTTGATAGTCATAATCCTCATCTAGATGATTGGTATGATGACCGTAACTGAACGTAATTAGAAATGGCAATTCCTTTTTTTGATGAATCATGAATAATTTATCCCTCAATTCGTCAAATCTCTTTATGATATCTTCATCGGTAAACTTTTCTAAAATTAAAACAAATTCATCCCCTGCATATCTACTGACTATTTTTGCCTTATTAAAAACAGATGCCAATTCACTGGAGAATACTTTTAAAGCAGCATCACCTTTGATATGTCCATGGGTATCATTGATCCTTTTAAAATCATTCAAGTCGATCATGACTAAGGTAAATACTTTCTTGTTTTCTAACATATATTCTAAATAGTCATCCATTCGATGTCGACTTACTAATCCGGTTAAATAATCTTTTGAGGTGGATACTGTTTCTAAAAAGATATAGGTTATAACTAAGGTTATAGCCATTGTTGGCCACATAACAAAAGCTCCATAAACCAGCACTTGAACACCGGCTGCTAATACCGGCATAAAAACATACATCAGTAATACTGTCAAAATCTCATTATTGATACTTTCTTTTTTCTTGTAAGCCAAGTAACAAATATAGAAAAATGCAAATGTATTAACAACAACGATCAGCCACATAAAGGGTTCTCTTTGATATACATTTTCTGCATTTACAGAAAAAATAAATGGTGTAAAGAAATTAATTACGATGAATATCGTATTGATTATTAGAGGGTGAATATAGAACCATCGTTTTTTTAGTCTTTCATGGGACTCATATAATTGATAATCTAAATAACTGGCCCATGCACATGTTATCATGGGAGTTGACCAAGCAAATAACATGTTTGTAGTGTAATTGGCATACCAATTGAAAGTACCCGGTTTCATATCAAACTGCCATGAAAGTACTTCTAACAACAACATATAAATATTTATCCATATCAAACGTTGCAACAATCGACTGGACGTGCCACGAGTATCTTTTCTGAGTTTAATAGTGATAACAATAACCAATAATAAGATGACAGAAAAAAAACTAATATCAAATTTTATAAAACTTTCCATAACCATTTCCTTTATACTAACAATTGATATACCCTCATATGAGTATTTCATTCTTTATTCTTTAAACTGAACAGAAAAATTAACGACTAATTAGATTGTTAAATAATACACAATCACTTTTTATAGTTTAACAAATAAAACCATCCAAGGACAGTCTTATTTTGCTTATTACTTATATTTTGCAAAAAGTATTTAATCCATTACTTTGCAAATATCTGCATGCTCATTACGAATGTGTTTGACCTAAATCACCCGGATGTGGATTCTTAAGAAGTCCAAACAAGTTTGTGATGACTGTATTTAGACTATCCCTGCACTATTCAAGCATGTTTCCACATCCAATAGGAATCATTGCTATATATCCAGTTTTGCTTTATTTAAATGCACAAGAAAAAAGGCTTAAATAGCCTTTAATAAATATTTCTTATTCTGTATCGACTGATCAATCTTTTAAAAACGAATCCCATAATCAATATGATTACCAATAACATGACGATTAGAAATGAGCTAATAATTGGTGATGTTCCATTTACTAGAGTATCAACTCCTTTAACTTCTGCAAATTGATTTCTTAATAGAAGCATGATTAACTCATATCCTCCAACACTTGCAATCGGTATACCTATGAAAATACCGATTGTTTTATAAATATTATTCTCAGAAGCATATTTACCATACAACGCAAACATCAGAGGAATAACAATAAGACTAATGATTACATAAAGAAACATACCTGAGTGACTTACTTCTGCTTCTAAGTAAGATGATAGTGAATCAATGTTATCAAAGTTATCAGCAAGTTTAAACAGCAATGTAAATGCTATTAAATACTGAAATCCAGTTGTCATATGAACTAGAAAACTCATTTTACCACCTACGGCTTCTAATATATCTTTTGAAAACTGTACATTATCTGATCCTATTGTCTGTTCAGGGGTTTCACCTCTCTTTTGTGCATCAGCAAACAAATCCAAGATATCTAGTTTTATACGATGACGTTCTGCTTGGGTTATATTGCCTGTTGCTACAATTTCAATAATCTCTTCAAATGCATCTCTATAAGGTTCGTTTAAACTGGCAGTCAGCTTTACTTGTCTTCGTCTAAATAAAACTGCCAATACAAATGATCCAACAGCAAGAAACCCTGTTGCTATAAACAACATCGATTCAATTGTATTGTCTAGTGGTTTTGTATCATCTTTCAAGAAGTATACAACCATTAACGAAATCAGCATAATAGAAATCAGACCTATAATAATTAACTTATTTCTACTGTTATTTTTCATAAGTAACCTCCTTATTAATAAAATAATCCACATTAACCTTTAACTCTTCCCACCCCAGTAAAAAGTTCTCTAATTCCTCGTGACCCAATTGTGTTAAATAATAATATTTTCTCTTAGGACCCAAAGGTGATGGCTTTTTAACGGAATCAATCATACCTTTTTTTTCTAATCTAAGTACAATGGGATAAACACTTCCTTCAGTTACATCTTTAAAGCCACCTTTTTTTAATGATTCTACTAATTCATAGCCATATGTTTCATTATCTTTAATAATTTTAAGAATACACCCTTCTAGGAGTCCCTTAAGCATTTGAGAATTTTTTTTCATTATGTACTCCCTTCACTACTTTGCATTACCAAGTACATCTTAAGTTTACACCCACTACCTTGCATTGTCAAGTAGTCACTTGAATAATCAAAATTTATACTATTTACAATCAACTCGAAAACACTATTTATATTCATTTCTTTAAGGAGCAAAAAAATAAAGCCACTTATTTCAGTGACTTCATTTACTGTTTAGTTTAAGAAAACAATTGGTCTTCATTTACAATCTTATAAACAGATATTAAGAAAAATAATGTAGTAAAGCTAAGTACAACAAGTAAATTTGGTATAATCTCCAAAACTTGATTATTCTTTTGTATCAATTCAATTGCATCTAGGGTCCATCTTTGTGGTGTGATATAAGCAACTTTTTGCATAATCTCTGGCATTGCATCCAATGGCCATAAACACCCAGCAATCATACATGATGGTGATAAAATAAGTCCTAATGCAGCAGTAGCTGTTTGGGTATTTTTAGATAGAGTAGCCAATAAAACCCCTACGCTGATACCACATAATGCGAACAACACTAATATTAAATATAGTATGAATGGATTTGTATAAAAGTTTACCTCATAACCTAATTTAAGAACCAACATAACTATTCCAATTTGAAAACTAGAAATCATTAAGTTAGCAATAATATTCGCTAGAATATAACTTTTTGCATGTACAGGGGACATTCCAATTCTAGAAAAAGTCCCTTGTTCCTTTTCTTTCAATATTTGAAAAGAAATTGTGAATGTTGTTATTAAAAGTACTATCATATAAGTCCCAAAAGTATTTACTGTAGCTGTTTTCTCTTTCGAAACATCGGTAATTCCAACTGATTCAAAGGAGTAATAAGAATCTTCTAACTGTCCGAGTTTTAATAGAACTTCAGACTTATCCTGTGTCGCCTTTGACAGTAGCATCATATTTTCTATGTGAAAATTAGTTAATTCCTTTACCCATATAGCTCCTGAATTATGATCAAAAGATATAATCTCAGTCTTAGGAGATACTTCATTTAAAATATTAGATTCAAATTCTTTTGGAATAACCATACCATAAGATACAGATCTTTCTATGATACGACTTTCTAGTTCATGAGCGTCAACTATTACCGTTTCTAATCCCTCATTTGAATCAATATTTCTAATGAGAACTCGTGATAATTGTGACTGATCCTCATTGACTATACCAATCGTTATTGGCGTGGTACTAAATACATTGTAAACCAGAAAAATACTTAAGCTTACAATAATTGGTGCTAGAAAATGTAATAAATAACTAGAAGGCTTCCTGTACATTCGCTTTAAAATATTTCTTATAATAATCCATATATTAGACATACTTGCCTCCTTTTCTACTAATCATTAAAGAAGTAAACAATACAAAGAGTAATGAAACACCTAAATTGATTGCTATTGCCTGATACAACATCTCATTTGAGTTACCATATATCGTTGTCATTATGCCATTAATACTCCACCATAGCGGAGAAATATATTTACCAATTTCACCTAAAGTTCCTAATCCCACCAATGGCATATAAGCGCCACCAAAGAATGCCATAAAAACTATTCCTGTATGTATCGCTGCATTACCAAGTTCTTCGCTATTTAAAAGGAATCCTAAACTTATCCCAAATGAAACAACGAATACCATCAGAGAAATCACCAAAAGCACAGCAAGAACTAAATGACTACCCCAATTAACATTATAAATTAAAAGAGTTGTTGACATGACTATTAACGCTTGAATGCCATTAACGACTGAGTTACCCAGTATCTTGCCTACCAACATTTCTTTGATGGAAACAGAGGCTACTAAAATCCTATCCATCGTCCCACATTTTTTTTCTTTAATCGTATTAGAAAATGGTACTGTAATGCCATAGAAAAGAAATAACATACACATCACTACACCATAGTAATCCATCGAACTTGGCATTTTATTCTTATTAACGGTTTTCATATTAACATAATCCTGAGGTGCATTATTTAGCAATTCAGGAGCTGTTAAAGCCACTTCGTGTACAACATTAGTCTTAACAGTATAATTATTCAATAAATTTTCAATTATTGATGCTTGGGTATAAAATTCATTATTCTTGTATAATTTCACAAGGCGTTCAGACTCATCTATCCAAATCAAAGTTGTGATATCCTTATTTTTCAAAGACTTCAAAGACTGATCTAAATCAGTTACTTCATTATAACTTGATCCTTCACCAAGTAGTTCTGAAATCATACCTTCAATACCAGAACTGAACTCACTTTTTTCTCCTTGAATATAATACTCAAGTTCTAAATTATCCATAGCAAACTCATCACTACTAAACACACCATTAAGCGCCATCCCAATAAGCATAATTATAGCTAGAGGCAAAACTGTCATAATTAACATGACAGTTACATTTCTAAGATTTTGAAGGATTTCTTTTTTTGCTATCTTCAAAATGTTCATTAATCTCTCAACCTCCTACCAGTCAAACTTAGAAATGCTGATTCCAAGCTTACACTTTCCATTTGAATGTCGATAACTTTTATATGTTCCTTTAAAAGCACCTTCATTATTTCAGATATACAGTCACTTTCTTTCTGACATTCAAGTCTTAAAATATTATCATTTTCAGAAATACTCATAACACCTTTAACCTCTTTGAGTAACTGAGTATCCAAAACTTGGTCATATCCGATTTTAATTATAATAGTTTTTCTGTCTGTAACGATACTTTGCAACTCTTCTTTAGTTCCTTCTGCAATAACTTTTCCATGATCTAGAATTCCAATCCTTGTACATATCTGCTCCACTTCCTCCATATAATGTGAAGTGTAAATAATTGTACTTCCTAATTGATTCAACTTTTGCACAGAATTAAGAATATGATTTCTCGATTGAGGATCTATACCAACCGTTGGTTCATCCATAATCACCAATCTAGGATGATGCGCTATGGCACATGCAATATTCAATCGTCTTTTCATACCACCTGAAAATGTTTTAGGATATGTTTTATAGTGATCAGATAATCCAACAAAATCCAAAGCTTCTTTGACTCTTTCTTTTAACATATCACCCTTTATCCCATATAAAGAAGCGAAAAACGCTACATTTTCACTAGCTGTGAGATCGTCATAAATGGCAATAGTCTGTGGTACAACACCGATATCTTTCTTCAGATGTTGAATTGATTTATCAATCTTCTCACCAAACATATACAAATCACCACTATTTCGTTTAACCATATCACAGACTATATTAATGAATGTTGTTTTCCCAGCACCATTTGGACCTAATAAACCATATATTTCACCTTCATTTATTTCTAAATCAACTTTATCAATCGCAATAACATCACCATATTTCTTAACCAAATCATGTACTTTAACTATCATATCCTTCTCCTTATCATTTTGTTTATTTCTATCTTAAGTTTACAAAATAAAAACACCCTTCGGTAGTGAAGAGTGTCATGATTTTATACATGACGAAAGTCATGGTTATTTTTTTAAGTAGTATATGGCAATTTGAGTTCTGTGTTTTAACTCGAGTTTGCTGAGAATCTGACTGACTAGATTTTTCACTGTACCTTCAGTGATAAATAGTGACTCAGCAATTTCTTGATTGGTAAGGCCTTTAGCAATAAGCTCTACAACATCTTTTTCTCTTGTTGTTAAATCCTTCAATTTTTCTTTAAGATTCTTATATGGATTTCTTAGTTGATCCATAACAACATCTTGTATCACATTATTTCCACCATGTACTGTAACTACAGCATTTTTAATTACATCTGGCGGACTGTTCTTCAATAGATAACCGGATGCACCATTTAAGAATACTTTTTTTATATCATCATCATCATCGAATGTGGTCAGTATTAATACCCTCGTTTGAGTACTTGAAACAATCTTTCCCGTTGCATCCACACCATTTAAAGTAGGCATCCTGATGTCTAGAACTGCTACATCTACTTCATTAGATAAACAAAGTTCTAAGGCTTCCTGTCCGTTTTGAGCAGTTCCGATCACTTCAAACCGATCATCCACCTCAAAAAATATAACGAGACTTTCTCGAATTAAAGCATCATCATCTGCTATAACTATCTTAATTGCCATCTTGTTTCCTTTCTACTGGTATGAGCATAATCACACTAAATCCATCACTACCATCAACAATCAGTTGACCTCTTAGTTCGCTTAATCGTTCTTTCATACCAAGTAGTCCCATGTTCTGTTTGATGATTAAAGCACCATTTCCATTATCTTTTACTGTGATTTTATAATACTTGTTCAATCGTTCAAACTTTACTTGACACTTTGTAGCATCAGCGTATTTCATCATGTTTGTTAATGCTTCTCTAATATTTTCTGTTATGACTTGCCATGTCTTATAAGTTAATTCAGCTATCTCGGAATCATAAATCAAATTGATTTTAATACCAGATTTCATTTCCGTATCATTGATTAATACTTTTAGAGTCTGTATTGTCATACTAGCTGTTTCAGGTTTGATTCGCTTTAGTATTTTACGTATAGCTTCTGTACCTTCTCTCAAATTACTAATAACTGTTTCTATCATATTCTTTGATTTATAAGCATCTTTATCGAGTACCATAAGTGCTGCTTCTAATTGCATCGCGCTGCCTGACAAAGTATGCCCTAATTCATCGTGTAACTTTTGAGCTATATCATTTCGTTCTTCTAGTCTAGAAGTGTGTAATAAATTAAGGTCGTATTGTGTTTTATTTAAAGAAGCTAACTTTAGATTTTCTATAACATCGTGTTTATCCTCAAGTTTTTGTTTTAGTATTAAGATGTTATCATTTGAGTTTTCACTTATTAAAGTTAACACAATACTAAATAATGATATCAATATATAACTTTCTAAGTATTCTGGTGCTACCATCACACCCAAAACCAAACAACTTAATGTATAAGGTGCAAGTCCTTTTTTATAACGATTCACAAACTGAAACGCTGTAAATCCAAGAAAATAAAGAATTGGTGTATAGATAGAAATCCCAAAGCTCAAAATTAAAATAAGTGATGACATTAGAATTATAATACTGAATTTCTTTTCCTTAAAAATATAATAGAGTACTTTAAGACATAAATACACCAAAAGAATAAAGATCATTACAAACAAGCTATTTTCTTGATTCAGAACAACGTCTTTTAAATACCAAATTGAAATCATTATTTCTAAAAATGCAATATTAAAGCTCATATAACCTCCCAAATATAGTAAGAGTATATCATATACTTATTTTTGTTTATAGAATATATTAAATAACACATAAGAAAGTGGGATCATCGCATACAGTATCAACCAATATGCCCATCCATTCCAAACATACCCTATAACCAGGTACATTATAAATGATAATAAAGCTGTTGCTGTAACTACTTGTTTTCTCTTTTCCTCAAAATGATTACGAGTCGATGTTTCTTCTAGAGTTTTTCGACCCACCAACTCATCTATGGATACATCAAAAATATCTGCAAGCAATTGTATGTTCTGAATATCTGGTGATGCTTCATTTCTTTCCCATTTAGATACCGCTTGTCTAGAAACACCTATTTTTTCAGCTAATACTTCTTGTGAATAGTTATTTTCTTTTCTTAACTTTATAATTATATCTGATAAATAATCCATAACACCCCTCCTAATAATAGTATAATATGATTTCCAATAGCATGCTACCAACCTGGGATTGCAATACCGCAACTTCTAGTTGCATATCAAAAATTATTATAATCATACTATATAGTTATAATTTATACCCAATAACATATAATATAATTGAGATGAAAAACCCATTTCGTCAAGTTAACAGTTTCATAAAGTGGGTATATTACGAAAAACTAAAAAAGGAGGAATATGATTAAAAAGATTTTACAAAAAAACTTATGGTGTTTTCAATTTGATGCACCGGATGAGACCCGTTTAGGAACCAACATATTTGTACTGGTTAACAATTCAGAAGTACTTCTTTTGGATGCTGGTTACAAAGAGTATTTAACAGAAGTGTTGACAGAATTAAAAGACTACACTATAAAGGCAGTATTACCGTCTCATTATCATCCTGATCACATCGATGGCATTAGACTTATAGATCATCCTGTTGTTTATGGCAATGTACATGCTGAAGATACAGTAAAGTTATATATGCCTGATGATGTAGAAACTTTAAAACCAACTCATATCATTCATGACAAAGAAACACTTCAGTTTGGTGACTTCACACTCACATTTCACCATGCTCCAGGTCATTCAGATTGTAGTATGTTAATTGATATCAACAATACTTATTTACATGTTGGTGATCTATATATGACTAAAAACTCTGGTACCGATGTTCTGCCTTATGTTGTTTGGAAAAACATTTCTAAACACATTGATTCACTAAAAGGTATAATAGAGATTATGCCTGAAAACTTATTACTATCACATGGTTATATCTCTTTAAAAGAGGATAATTATTCTGATGGTATTAATGACCGTATCAGTTATCTCAACTCAATTCTAGAGTCTGATAATACATGTACTACAGAAGAAGCTCTAAAACTTACAACTAGACCTTTTGCCTTTCATAAGTGGAGAGCTGACATAAAAAAAGATCTGTAAAAACAGATCTTTTTTATTTTATTCATAATTAAAAATAATATCTCATATCTTTATAATTCTTTTCTTAATACCTTCTATAGCTTTACCATCACCTGTTATAATAAAACTTCTTAAGCTATTCTCATAGTACTTTCTACACATCCTTTTGTTGCCAAGTGCTAAATATATATCTCCATAAAGACGGCACACACACCCTAAAGTCATTTTATCTAGTGACTGATTAGCGTAACTTAAAGCATGTTCAGCAGATTCTAAAGCCAAGTCATATTTCTTTTCTAACAATCTAATCAAACTGGTTTCGTAATATAAAGTAGCCATTTCCAACGGCGTTTGTAAATAAAACTTTTTTCTTAAAGCGAGTTCCTGCTGATTATAATGTAATGCCCTCTCATAATCCTGCTTAAGTCTTTTTACCATACTAATTTGATGTAAGTACAATGCTTTATCATCATTGTCCTTAGTTGAGTTTAAAAGTTCCAAATATGTATGTTCAGCATCCGTATATTTTTTAAAATGACAATAACAATAACCCAAATAGAAAAGGGCCGACTTGTAATTCTTATCTCTCTTACCTTTTATTTCAATAAATGCTTTAAATGCTTTTATATAATCTTCATCTTCAAAGTACTGAATCGCTTTTTCCACTTTATATCCTTTCTCAATATCACAATTGTACCAAATAATAACTGTTTATGACAAGAAAATAGGCCTACTAATGTAGTCCTAAACTATTTCAATTTAAATGTAAGGGTTAATTCATTATGTTTTGCATCAGATTTTACATCTTCAAACTCCAGAAATAATGATAATTTTTCTTTGATTAACTTTTCTAATAATGAACTTCGATCCTCAAAGAAAGTATTTCTGCTATGATCAACCATTGGAATATTCTTTTCTTTAGTGATAAGGCTTATCTCATACTGAGTTAAAAAGTTGATAAAGGATAGTTCGCATGTTTTATAGTTAAGATTGACTCTTATGTCAGAAGGACCTTTCCCTGTTTCCAATTTTAAAAATTTAGTTAAATCATTTTTTAAGTCGTTGATTTTATCTCTATCAACTATCGTTTCAAATTCTTTACTGTTAATCTCAAGAATTGTTTTAACCGCACTAGATAAAATATCTAATAGTTCATTTGTATCTACAGGTTTTACAATATAATTGGTAATGCCTGAGTCGATACTCTTTAGAATTGTTTCTTTGTCGTTCATAGCAGTCACAATAATAATCGGAATCAAACGGTTCTTTTCACGAATCTTTTTGACCAATTCAAGACCATCCACTTTAGGCATTCTTAAATCAGTTAAAACGATATCTGGTTTTAAAGTATTGTACTTCTCAAAACCCTCTTCACCATTTTTAGCCACATAAACTTTTTCTAAACGTCTTTTTAAAAACATACTTAGTTCATTACGTTGTATATCATCATCTTCTACAAAGAGAAGTTTCACTTTTTTTAAAAGATTATTTTCCATTATTCAATCTCCTCTATCGGTAATATAATTTCTGTTACTACAAAGTTACCTTTATTTTTCATAGAAATACGACCTATAAAATTCGTTTCAATAATCATCTTTGTCATATACAGTCCGATACCCGTACCATCTTTTTCTTCCTTAGTTGTAAAATAAGGATCAAATACTTTATTCTCTATCCCTTCCAGTAATCGTTCTCCATTATTTCCTATAGTAATAAGAAGATTCTTCGAATCGTAATTTTCAATATCAATAACTATACTTCGATCACTTTCAATTGCCTTTAATGCATCTATGGAATTATTAATGATATTCAAAACAACTTGAGAAAACTGATTTGGGTATCCAAAAATCTTTTTATTGGCAGTATTGTTTAGTTCTACATGGACTTCTTTTATATTAATTCTATCTTTAACCATCTCTAAGGCGATGTAGATTTGCTTTTCTGGATCAAAATAATCTTTTTCATTTCTTGGATTAAAGAAATATCTAAAATCATCTATAATATTGGACATCTTTTGAATGATACTTTGAGTATTTTTAATTACATCATTAAAGTAAGCTTCACTTAGATCATCATGAACATAAGCATCTTCTAAGTTTGAAATCATCAAACTCAAGCTCCCTAACGGTTGTCTCCATTGATGGGCAATATTCGCAATCATTTCACCCATAGCGACTAATCTAAACTTGTAGATTAGAAGTGCTCTATTCTTTTCTAAATGTTCTTCCTGAGCCTTTTTCTTAGATATATCACGAGCCATTAACATCATCATATTTTGATTTTCTAATGAAAATACTTGTCCTGCAATTTCCACGGGTACTTTTACATTACCTGCCATCGTTAATTCAGTTTCATAAACTAATGTATCATCTTCTTTAATAGACTCTATAAATGCATCCATATCCAAAGCTGTCATTGTACTGTCCAGAGATAAGAAATCCTTACCCACAAGTTTTGTCCGTTCTAAATCTAATTTCTTACATGCATAATCATTTACACGACTGATTTCATATTTTCTTGTATCGTTATTGATAAATAAAACAAAGGTCAAATCACTACCTGCATTAAACAGTTGTTTGAATCTCTCTTTACTGGCAAATAAAGCTTTTTCCAATACTTTTCTTTCCTCAATATCTTTTTCTAATTCTTGGTTCAATTGACTTACTTGAGCTAGATATTTTTGTTCATTTTCTAAGTATAGTAAATTCTTTTTTAAGTTGATGATGTATATTAATAACACCACCAATATCAATGGAATGAAACCTGCTATCAATGTATTGGAATAGAAATATTGACTTGCAATATCACTGAGTTCCTTGTAATCCATAGAGACTGTCGTCACCCAAAAATCATCCCCGATATCAATCGGTGCAAAAGCACTAAACTTTTTAACACGTTCAGTCTTTTCATCATGATACCAAAATGAATGATAAATTCCCGTACCAGTCTTTCCTTGTTTTTGTTCGTTTACAAGAAACTCTAATTCCGACCAGTCGTAGTCCGGAAATTCTTTTTTTCTAGCCATCATGACATTATTTCCGATATCTGATTTTCTAGGATGCATCAATAGAATACCATTCGAGTCCTTAACAGAAGCATAACCTTTCTCGCCAATTTTTATTTCTTCTACAAATAACTTATAAATCGTATCGAGTTTCAAAACAACTCTTAAATTGCCAATATGATTATTATCTACATAAACACCTGTAATAATATCTATTGCAAGTTCACGAGTATCCAGTCTAAAAACTTCACCAATTTCCGGTTCGCTTGAGTACTCTCTTCTAGGTATTGTACTCAGTGAAGGGGTTGGCATATCGAGTGCTTCTTCAAGTGTATAGGTTTCATGAATCAATTCATTGTCTGCATTAAAAAATTGTACTTTATAAACTTTTCCCTTTTGTATCTTAGCATAACTATCAATTGAATATTCAATGAACTCAGATATGTCATCTCCTATGCTTTCATTGTGATAATCATCTATAATATTTTGTACTAAAACACTAGAATCTGTTACTTTTTCATCAAAGAAATCACTTAATCTTTCAGAGGTCGCAGTTGCTATTGTTAATAATTGTTCCTGCTCTTTTGTAATCAATCGATCTCTAAAGTTATAATAATTGTAAATAGAAGCAACAATAACCGTGATGATTAAGACCACGATAATAACAAGAATACTTATATAGGATTTATGAATTCTTTGATATAATTTCCAATTTCTTTTTGCCATAATGTACCCTTTCTTTAAATGCCAATAAGACTAGTCTCCACTAGTCTTAAAATGCATATTAAGCAACATCTGAAAGTTTAGATGCTTTTTTATTTGAAAAATAATCTTTAATCATTGGGAATACTATTGATACAATTGTAATTACAATTAATGCAATTGCAAGTGTTGACCCTATGAATATACCCAAACTACCATCAGATATTCTGATAGCTTGTCTAAATGATTGTTCCATTGTATTACCAACAATAACCGCTAAGATCATTGGCGCTGTTGGAATGTTAACTTTTTTCATGATAAATCCAGCAAGCCCAAATAATACCAACAGATAAAAATCAACAACACTTCCAGCAATGGCATATACACCTACAAATGATAAGCCAAGTACGATTGGATACAATACTTTTGCCGGAATAGCCAAGACTCTAACCAATAAACCTGCTAAAGGAATATTAATAACAGCTAAAATAATGTTACCTATAAACATACTTGCAATCAACGACCAAGCAACATCTGGATGTTGAGTAAATAATAATGGCCCTGGTTGAATACCAAGCATTAATAATGCACCCATCATAACTGCTGTTGTACCCGATCCCGGAATACCTAATGTTAACATTGGAATTAAAGCACCTACTGATGCAGCATTATTTGCTGACTCAGGTGCTGCTAAACCTTCTATCGCACCATGACCAAATTCCTCTGGATGTTTTGATAGTTGTTTTTCATTATTATATGACATAAGCGATGCCATAGTACCACCAGCTCCTGGTAAAGCACCGATAATAAAACCTAATGGTGCACTTCTTAGAATTGGCCATTTAGAACGTTTCCATTCATCTTTTGTTATCCAAATCTTTCCGAATTTCTTTTGAGCTTTTTTGGTACCATCTGCAATACTTCTATAACTCTTAAAAACTTCACCTAGTGCATATATTCCAATAATAACTATAAGAAAATCTATACCACCTTGTAACTCTAAAATATCAAATGTGAATCTCTTGATGCCTGATTGTGCATCTATTCCAATTGTAGCAATCATCAAACCAATTAGCAAAGATATAAATCCTTTTAGTTGGTTTCCTTTAGACATAGACGCTGTCATGGAAAGTGCTGCAACCATCAATAAGAAGTATTCAGCAGGACCAAACTTCAATGCAAATCTTGCTACTGGTGTTGCTAAAACAACCATGAATACAGCTGCTATTGTACCACCTATAAAGGATGCAATCGCTGAGATTGCAAGTGCTGATTCAGCTTTTCCTTTCATGGCCATTGGGTAACCATCAAAGGTTGCAGCTAATGCTGCACCGTCACCTGGTGTATTGATAAGAATTGAACTTCTTGATCCACCAAACATAGCACCATAATAGATACCCGCCATTGTAATCATCGCAGCTGTAGGTCCCATTGTAAATGTTATTGGAATTAAAACAGCAACACCTGTTGCTGGTCCAAGACCCGGTAACATACCAACAATAGTTCCAAGAATACCACCAGCAGCGATTAAAAACAAATGATACGGTTCGAGTGCAATTAAAAAACCACTCATTAAATTTTGTAAAATATCAATCATTGATAACCTCCGTGTTTATAAAAATGGTAATCCTGGTAACGGAATACCTAGTGCATAATTAAATATTGCAAATATGCTAACGCTGAAAATAATCGCAACTGCAGTATTCACAACATACTTTTTACCATTTGTAATAAATAATATGCTCATCATGAAACCAAATGTTGCTATAATAAATCCTAAATGTTCAAATAATAAGCCATATAATACGGCAGCTATACATGTTAGTACAACCATTCTAGTGACTTCCTTGTCTTTAGGTGACTTAGTCATCATAGAATTTAGAGCCACCTTAATCGCAGCCTTATCACTTTTAAGAAATAATATTAAACCGATTACCGTTAACAAAATACCTAGACCTAGTGGAAAATAAAGTGGATCCATTTCGTTTCCAATAGCTGCTTTTGGTAAAGAATAACTCATAATTGTATAAATAATACCAAGCAAAATCACAACAATTCCTGTTATAGCATTAAAATCTACCTTTTGTTTTTCCATTGTCTCCTCATTTCTTAAGACAACACTTGGAGTAATACTACTCCAAGTGCAATTTATATTAGTCAATCATACCGATATCTTTTAAAACAGCTTCATATTCAGTATTTACTTCATCTAAGAACTTAGAGAAATCTTCACTATTTAAATAAAGTTTGTCCCATCCATTTTTAGTACAAGCAGCATCCCATTCAGGCGTTTCTACCATTTCACCTAGTTTATTCGACCAGTATTCAACAGCATAATCTGGCATGTTTGGAGGTCCAAAAATACCTCTCCAGTTTACAAATGTACCATCAATACCTTCTTCAATACATGTAGGGATTTCAGCTAAAACACCTTCTCCAACTCTATGGTCAGCAGTATGTGCTAAAACTCTTAAATCACCACTTGCAACCAATGCTTCAACATCACCTAACCCTGTAGATAATAAATCAACATGTCCACCAAGAATTTGTGCTGTAGCACCACCATCTTGGAAACTGATGTAATCAATTTGATCTAAGTTCTCAACTCCAGCAGCTTTTGCCATCATTAAAAATTGTATATGGTCCATTGAACCAGCAGATGAGTTACCACCTATTTTTATACTCTTAGGATCTTTTTTAAGTTCCTCCATGATTTCATTGATGTTTTGGTACTCTGAGTCTTTAGAAACAACGAATGCACCATAATCAGCGATTAATCTTGAAAGCGGTGTTGTATCTTTGTAACTGAATTCTGAAGAACCATTTAAGTTGATTAGTAATAATGGTGGAGAATAAACTACAATTGTATCATCAGCTCCATCAATTGTTTGTAAGTATGATAATGTTACACCACCACCAGCTCCTGGTTTATTTGTAATTGGCATTGCATTTTCCACTAACTTTGTATCACCTAATACTTTTGCAGTAGTTCGGATTGTTAAATCCCATCCACCACCAGCTCCACCTGGTGCGATGAATTCTAGATTGCCACTTGGATATGAGCTAACATCTCCTGAAGCGCCTTTGTTCTCTTCTGAACAACCTGTAAAGATTAGACCTACTACTAATAAAAGTGCAAGTACTAAAGTAATGTTTTTTTTCATATGTATCCCCCTTATTATATAAATCTCCCTATGAGATTACTAAAAATGATAATCAGTCATCATAGCATCAATACACTCAATGATTTCTGATACTTTATGTTTTCTAGAACGCGCACATACTTTTGCTGATTCACCACAAATATAGCAAGAACGTGGTGTCTGTTGTAAACTGGTTCTAGAGTATGGTTCTCCATTATGATTGAATACATCAATATCAAAAAGACGTCCAAGCGGATGTGTTTCTTCAATATGGATCATCAACTCTTTAAGGTGGGGAACCCGGGAATCCACAATTAAAATAGCCTCTGGACCAGTTATATAAAACTGTACTTGGTCATAATTAATTGGAATCCCCTTATTATCAAGCAATGATTTTACTTCCTGATAACAGCATAAAAGTGTACTTCTATATATATCTTTATCTTTATTAGCACCTGGTATGTTCAACTGTAGTGTTAGTGCAGTGCCTTCATAAGACATTAATATTTTTTTTCGTTGAAGGCTCCGTCTATCTCTTGATTCAAGAATATCCTCTAAAGTGCAACTCATGATTTTACAGCTCGAATCACATCAATGATACTACCATCTCTATATTCAACTAGACCTACAATTTTTTCTGTATGTTCAATTGGTTTCTTAGGACCTACAATTTGATTTGCCATATTTTCAAGTGTTTCTATTGGTATAATGTTTAATGTAGAATCTTTGAAACATTCTACTAAATCTGTTCGTTTAGGATTAATAGCAATACCACGTTCTGTAACAAGAATATCTACACTTGTACCAGGTGTAATAATCGTATCCACTGCTTTAACAACCGTTGGAATTCTCCCTCTAATAAGTGGTGCGACAATGACGGTTAAATCTGCACAAGCTGCAGTGTCGCAATGACCACCAGAGGCTCCCATAAACTTACCATCCGATCCAGTTATAACATTGACATTAAAAGATGTATCTATTTCTAAAGCACTTAATATGACAACATTTAATTGATTGGTCATACAGCCTTTGTTATGTGGATTGGCATAAAGTGATGCATCTATTTCATGATGATTTTTATTGTCACTTATTGACTTTGCAGCATCTAAATCAAAACTTTGCACGTCAAACAACTGTTTGATTAGTCCTTCTTCATGAAGTTCAACCATTGGTTTGGTGATACCACCTAATGCAAAACTTGCTTTTATGTTTTCTTTGATCATAGCTTCACGCAGAAAACGAGTCACAGCTAGTGATGAACCACCTGAACCAGTTTGGAATGAAAACCCATCTTTAAAGTAAGGTGAATTAATTATCATCTCACTGGCATTTTTTGCAATTAGAAGTTCTTTTGGATTTTTCGTAAATCGCGTAGCACCTGATGCTATTCTTTCAGAAGCACCAATTCGATCCACAACAACAACCTGATCTACATTCTTTTGACTGATACTGGCAGGTGTATTAGGATACTCTACTAAATGATCTGTAATTAAAACAACATGATCTGCATGTTTTGCATCTACAAGTGCATATCCTAAAGATCCACAAACAGCTTGTCCGTTCTGACCATTGGCATTACCATAATCATCTGTACTTGGTACCCCGATAAATGCTACATCTATTTTAATATCACCAGCTTCTATAGCTCTGGCTCTACCACCATGCGACCTAATGATCACCGGATTGTCCATCACACCTTCTGAAATCTCTTGTGCTAATTTACCTCTTAATCCACTGGTATGAATCTCTTTAATAACACCTGAATTGATATGTTTGATTAATGGTTCATGAATATCAGACAGTGAACTGGATGCTAAAATCAAATCCTTATAACCCATTTCTGATATAATCTCCAACACATCATTAAGGACATAATCACCACTTCTAAAATGATGATGAAACGATATGGTCATACCATCTTTTAATTCTGAGTTGATTATTGCAGATTTTATAGAATCGGTTTTTTTGCTTTTACCTGGAATTATATTCTTAATGAGTGGAGAAGCAGTTTTTCCTTTAGGTATAACTGCAAACTCACTTTGATAGGTTATATTACTCATGTTCACCTCCACTTAAACCAGCTAATTCTAAGACTCTCATGGCTCTTTCAACAATAGGCTTATCTACCATTTTCCCACCTACGGAAATAACACCGGAACCTTTTTCATTGGCTTCTTCAATAGCCAACATGATTTGTTTTGCATAGTTAATCTCAGCATCTGTTGGTTTGTATATATGATGTACCAAATCTATTTGACGTGGGTTGATGACTGACTTTCCATCAAATCCAAGTTGTTTTATCAGATTCACTTCACGTCTGAAAGTTTCATCATCCTCGACATCAGAAAATACAGTATCTAATGCAGCTATGCCCGCTGCTCTTGCAGCTATAACCAATTGACTTCTTGCAGACAATAATTCAACACCTACTTTAGAACGATTGGTTTTCATACTGGTCACAAAGTCTTCTGCACCAATAGCAATACCGATTAATCGGTTTGATGCTGTTGCTACCTGATAAGCGTTGATAATACCTAAAGGTGTTTCTATAGCAGCCATCATGAGTGTTGAGCCAATCGGACGACCTATTTGTTCTTCTACCTTTTCAATAATAGCTTCTACATCTTTTACATCTTGGGCTGTATCAGTTTTAGGAAGTCTAATAACATCTACCCCTGCTCTTACCATTGCTTCAATGTCTTTTTTACCATGTTCTGAATCCAGTCCATTAATTCTCACCACAAGTTCTGTATTCGACTGACGATTCTTAATCATTTGATAAACCAATAATCTTGCACTGTCTTTTTCAGAAAGAGCAACTGAATCTTCTAAATCGAACATAATGGAATCTGCACCATAAACGTGTGCATCCGCTAACATAGCTGGGTTATTCCCAGGAACATACATCATTGTTCGTCTTAACTTTTCCATTTATAAAGCCTCCCAATCGATTTCATTACCAGATGCTCTGTATATTGCAGTCTGTACTCTAGCTGCAATCGTACAATTAAGAGCTCCCTTATCAATGGCTTTTACAGTAACACCACTTATGTGATGTTTTTTTAAAGTTTCATGTATAACCGCTTCTATCTCTTCTTCAAAAAGATGTTTTACAGGACTTTCTAAAACAATATTGTTTTTATTTGAATCATTAACAACAATAGTAATCTGTATGTCACTTGATTCTAAAGTACCTGCGACAGCATTTCGATTTATCTTCATCTCATCCTCCTAGACTAAATTTCTAATATTAAAATTCATTTGAATTTTTTTTATGATTGGTTTTGCTACTTCGGATAGTAGAAAATCATATGTAGATTTTGGTACCAATACTTTCAATGAGTCATAATCCCCAATACTAATGAGTCTTCTGACCCTTGAAGCACTGATGGCTTCTTCCAGGTTTTCCATTCTTTCAATTTCCACAACTTCAACACCATATTTCGGTAATTCTTGTTTCATCACTTCATTGTAAGTTCGTGTGGTCTCATTGAAAGGTTCTTTACCAATAAATCTCGCTTCAATATCCAAACAAGGTACGATTTTCATTGCAAATAAATTGATATCTAAAGTTGTTTGTTCTATAACAATATCCAAATCATTTCTTAAAAAGTAAGACGGAAACGTCGCCTGTGAGATTATATAATCTTCTCCTTGGTGTAAAATGATATTCTTTAAATGCTTGATACCTTTTTGAATCAATTCATAACGAATATGGTTCGGGAAAGTTGATTCATCTTCCCATACAACAAAAACATGAACATGATCACAAGCTTTTGAAGCCGTTTCAATTAAGTGTAAATGTCCATTCGTAAATGGATTACAATTAACTACCACGGATCCTATACGACCAGTTTTATGTTTCCGCTTTAATATCGCTTGGTAATCGTTCATGCCGTTTATCTTATTTTCTAACAAGACAACGTTTTCCGTTTCAGCGATTTTTTTAAAGCCAAAATACTCAAAGGATTCACGACTTGATGGCTTCGTATAGATAAATAAATTTATTTGGCCAAGCTCATAAGCTCTGTTGATTAAATAACCCATAAGTCTGTTGATAATTGAAGTACCTTGATAGTTTGAGTCCACAGCAATACATTTTAAAACACATCCATGAATTGCACCTGAACCAATAATTTTATCGTTTTCTTTGATGACATATAGCTCATCAATATGTTCATCGAGGATTAAATCATGATGAGATAAGAATTCTCTAACAGACTCAATCCCCTGTTTGTCTTTTAAATATATACGTTCCATTTTCACCACTTCTTTTAAACAAAAACAAAAAAGCCAGCACTATGATAGTGCTGACCTTATATTAAGCTTGATTTCTCATTCTTTATAAACAATCAGTTTTACTTTATTATATTTTCTAAAAGTCCTAAAAATATGGTTACTGCTAAGAGATCCGCTGAGCCGCCAGGGCTAATATGTCTCTTGATAAATAAATTATCCATATCCTTAACTTGTAAAATGCCATCTTCTTGATGCATCCCACCTGATTCTAAAAACTTCTTTGCCATTGCCTGCACCTCAATAAGAGTTTCAGGCTCATGCCTAGATATAATATTAGAATCTTCACATACAGACATAATCCGAAACAGCGTCTGTATAAATAAATCATTTTTACATTCAAAAGTATAATATGAATTTCGAAGCTCGTCAAGTCCTGAATTAAATACTGTTGGAAATCCTGACTCAACTTCTCCTCGAATACCTTTGAATCCAAAGGTTTCAAATATGATTTCACCATTGGTTTTAATTTTTTTCTCCGGTACAAAAAGTTCTTTTGATATCCCTTCAGTCATTTTCATGATGTATTCGGAGATATGTTTTTCTCTATTTTGTTCCAAAGGTTGTACTTGTACAGCAGCTGCAGCAACTAACCCAAGAGAAAATACAATACCTTTATGTGTATTAACATTCTCTGTTGCTTTGAACATGGCTTCTTCCATCTTTATTCCAATAGGTCTTAATAATGACAATAACTCTTTAGGGCGACCATCAAAATTTGAAGATGCTTCTGTGATATCATAAAAACCTTTATGAATGGCACTGCTACTGGCCATAAATGTAAAAAAGTCCATATCTGTATGAGCACCATTTGAGTGTCTATCCACTAAACCAGGTTTTGGTGACGTACTGACCTCATATAAAACTGACTTTCCAGCTAATTGTGCAATATACTCATGATATTTCATAAAGACCCCTTTCAACACTCAAAAGTATATGTTCTAATCATAAATAAAAACAAGAACTTTTTAATTTGTTGTAACTTTTACATAAAAAACAGATAGAAATACGTCTATTGTTTTGTATAACTTTAACAACAAAATAATAAAAAACCCACTCCAGTGGGTTCTCATTAAATAATCTCATCACATTGAATTTGTGTGAAATCATTTTCGTTTTTAGAGCTTAATCGTATATTGTATTTAAAACAAAATAATAGAATCACCTTCTTAAACGAGTTTGAATCTGTATACCCATTTGTTGTAATCGTGTAGGTTTCTGCTTCTTTATCCTCAGTTTTTTTCTCATTCAAATTGACCTTTATAATATCATTAGAGTCATTTGTTATTAATTCTACAGAGTCTATATCAAAAGAATATAAGTTGAATTTTTCATCACCTCTTTTGCCGTCTTTTGACTCAAAACAGCTAATTTGTGCTTCATCACGTGATGTTATTTTAGAGATGTTAAGCCCCTCTACATAAGTTTTCTTTTTAAATAACATTACAATAATACCAATCACTAGATAGATCAATACAAAAGGTAGTGCATCCACGATACTGTCATAACGTTTTATCTGACCTATAAAAAGAAAAAAAATAAAGGAACATGACATCATAAATAATTTTTTCCATGAAAACAATTTACCAAACTCATAAGAAACGGGCGCTTCCCAAAGATTCAGATCAATCTTCAATAACTCTGCATCGTGAAATTTTTTTTTAAAGTCTATAACATTAGTGTTTTCACGATAAGCATCGTCTATAAATCTCTCGAATTTATAAGGATCTATCGTTTGAGTCTCAGCTTTTTTTCCTACTACTTTTGAATTAAAACACACAGTACAATTAGTTGCATTACCTGTATGTAGTGAACCACAAAATTTACATCTATAAGCTTTAAAACTTATGCGTTCTTTGCTCTCCCCATAAGCATGGGCATTGCTCCTCGTCGTCTCTACTTCTTGTGAATCTCTAGGGATATCTTCTATTTCATTTAATTTACCACATCTCGGACATTCTGGATCATATCCATCATATTTCTTAAAACATCTTTTACATCTTAGCATTTCATTTCACCTCTTTATCATCTCCATCATTTTATAACAGGATATAAGTGAATAGAAATGATTTTGAACTAGAATTAATATAGATTTAAGGAATCATATTCATTTGTAATTTAATAGAAATCATAGGTAGATTAGAATCAAAACTCCCGTTCTGAACTCATCATTAGTATAACAAGTTAAAAATTAAAATTGTGATCTAAAATCAAAATAAAAAACATCATTTTATTGTAAAAAATCCTTTAAAAATTGTTTTAACTAAAAAAGCATGGGTATATAATGATTAGGAAGATCCTTTTCCTGATAGAATCGGTAACTCAGAAAAAGATTTTTTAAGTTTTAAAGCAGGATTACGAGAACACGTATTAAGTTTCGAAGATTTAAATGAACATGAATTAGTTTCGAAAGATTTACGAGAACACGTTTTTTAAGTTTAAAGGTTTGAAAGAAACATTTCAGAGTAGTACCGAGTTTTTTAGTTTAAGAATTAAGTATA
>Ga0209272_10000316_pt1 | contig 44982 bp, 30 predicted proteins | sample tdDd002_FD_187125 | JGI IMG/M metagenome (GOLD analysis project Ga0209272, IMG submission 187125) | Marine sediment microbial communities from the Atlantic coast under amendment with organic carbon and nitrate - tdDd00.2 (SPAdes)... | ecosystem: Environmental > Aquatic > Marine > Coastal >...
GTTTTCCACCCTTTAAATTCTGTGTAAACTGGCTCAATGTCCTCTGTCATTTCGTAAGGAACATAGTCGATTTCTTTACCATCAAGTTTGTATCCAGTACAAATTTTAATCGTATCAAAACCATCTAATACATCCGATTTCATCATGGTTAATTGAGTTACCCCATTAATCATGATAGAATATTTTAAAGAAACCATATCTAACCAACCACAACGTCTTTCGCGACCCGTAGTAGAACCAAACTCGTTTCCTTTAACTCTTAATTCTTCACCATCAGCATCGAATAGTTCTGTAGGGAATGGTCCCATACCAACACGAGTACAATAAGCTTTGAAAATACCGATAACTTCACCAATTTTATTTGGAGCAATACCCAAACCTGTACATGCACCAGCACAAACAGTGTTCGATGATGTTACAAATGGATATGAACCAAAATCAATATCTAGAAGTGTACCTTGAGCACCTTCAGCTAGAATTGATTTGCCATTTTTCATGCTATCGTTTAAGAACTGCTCGCTATCGATAAGTTGGAATTCTTGAAGTAATTTGATGCCTTCGAACCACTCAGCTTCATACTCTGACAAATCGTATTCAAAAGAATAGAATTTATCTAGCATATCGCCGTGCTTCTTAACTAAAGCTTTATATTTTTCGTCGAAATTGGTAAGAATATCACCAACTCTTAAACCATTACGACCTGTTTTATCCATATATGTTGGACCAATACCTTTTAGGGTAGATCCAATTTTTGATTTTCCTTTAGCAGCTTCAGAAGCAGCATCCAGAATACGATGTGATGGTAAAATTAAGTGTGCCTTTTTCGAGATGAAAAGATTCTTACTTAAGTCAATACCAATTGCTTTGATACCTTCAATTTCTTTTTTGAAAATGACAGGATCAATGACAACACCATTACCAATAAGGTTTAATTTATCGTCACGGAAAATTCCTGAAGGAATCGTGTGTAAAACGTGCTTTATTTGATTAAACTCAAGTGTATGACCTGCGTTTGGTCCACCTTGGAATCTTGTTATGATATCATACTTTGGTGTAAGTACATCTACAATCTTGCCTTTTCCTTCATCTCCCCACTGGAGGCCTAAAAGTACATCAACTTTCATAGGGTAATAATTTGATCAGATTTATCGACAGAAATAAAGTATCTAGGCTTATTATCAGCCTTAATAATGTCAGTCATCGACAAATAGTTTGAATAAAACGGTTGATTATAACCCAGCTGATACATGCCGATTGAGGAAGGTATTAGCTGAGAATTTTGTTTGATGTTAACAGCTAATTGTTAACGGTCAAAGGTAATAAATATTTTAGATTACAAAGGCTCTTGTTGAAAAATCGCATAGGAATAAAAAAAGCCCTTATAAAATAAGGGCTTTGAAATATCGTGATTGTTAATATTTTAATTGTCTTTCTTTCTACATTCCTGGCAAGTACCATATATGTATAAAGAATGATGAGAAACTAAAAAGTCCATATCATCTGAGACGTTATTTCGAACATCTTCTAATCTAGTATCACAAAACTCAAGAACTTTACCACATTTAGTGCAAATTAAATGGTCGTGTTTGTTACTATCGTAAGCTTTCTCGAATTGAGCAATATTTTTGCCAAACTGATGCTTAATAACAAGTTTGCAGTCTAAAAGCAGATCAATGGTATTGTAAAGAGTTGCTCTACTTACGCGATAGTTTTTGTTCTTCATAAAAATATAAAGAGACTCAATATCAAAGTGACCTTCACGCGAATATATTTCGTCAAGTATGGCATATCTCTCAGGTGTTTTTCTGTGCCCCTTTTTTTGAAGGTAATCAGTAAACATCTTCTTTACAATTTCTTTTGTGTCTTCGCTAATCATACTTTTAAAGCTATATTACTTATCTAATCTAATTTTAAATAACGGGACTAAAATAGTGTTTTTTTTTGATTACTTCCAAGATTGGAGGCAAAAAAATAGTATTAACTGTATTCTTCTATGTTCTCAATTCGTCTTACATTGTCGAGACCTTTAATTTTGATTAATTTTTTCATTAGATTGTTTAAGTCCTCTGTATTATGTACATACAGATGTATTAAGCCTTCAAATACGCCATCGTGACTTTCGAAATGTATGGATCTCATGTTAACGTGATGGTCTTTTGAGATGACGGAAGTGATATCGTTGACAATTCCGATTTTATCGATCCCATTTAGTTCGATTAAAGCTAAAAATGACATTAAACGATGACTTGTCCAGTTTGCTTCAAGAATTCTGTCTCCTTGGCTTGACATTAGTTTAAGAGCATTGGGACATTTCCTTTTGTGAATGGTCACGTTATTTGCCATATCAACATAGCCGACAACATCATCTCCAGGGATCGGTTTGCAACAGGTCGCAATCTTGTATTTTTCCTCGGACATCGTCTCTTCCAAAAGAAAAGGTTTCTTTTTATCAATTTCAGGTTTACTTTCTGGTTGAAGAGGAGAATCCTTTTTATCGTCACTACCAAATAACTGTAATTTCCAGTATTTGATAAATTTATTTTTTGACTTCTTTTTAACAATACCTTCTATATCTTCAAGCTTTAGTTTCGATGATCCAAAGTTTAAGAAGAGTTCATCCTTATTTGTAAACTGATAGTGTTCCATCAGTTTTTTAGTTGCTTTTGAATTTAGAATCAAGCCAATGCTTTGAAGGTGTTCTTCTATTAGTTTATTCCCAGTTCGAATTAAACGTTTTCGATCATCTTTAAATTCGGACTTGATTTTCGATTTAGCTTTTGCAGTAACCACATATTCAAGCCATTCAGATTTAGGTTTTTGTTTATCTGATGTTAAAATTTCGACCTGATCGCCACTTCTTAATATATAATTTAAGGGAACTAATTTGTGATTAACCTTTGCTCCAATGCATTGATTACCGATGTCTGTGTGGATTTCGTAAGCAAAATCTAGTGCACTTGCATGTTTGGGTAAGGTTTTGATTAAACCTTTGGGTGTAAATACTTGAATTTCCTGAGAGAATAGATTCAAACGGAACTCATCGAGAAAGGCCAGAGCATCTGATTCTGGATTTTCTAATATTTCTCTAACATCTTTAAGCCATTTATCTATTTCTGATTCATTATCGGTATTGTATCTTGAATGAGCAATAAAACCACGTTCAGCGATTTCGTTCATTCTATTTGAGCAAATTTGAATTTCGACCCATTTACCCAAAGGTCCCATAGCGGTCATGTGCAAGGCCTCGTAACCGTTAGCTTTAGGAGTACTCATCCAGTCACGAATCCGTTCTGGCTTGGGTTTATATATATCTGTAATTAATGAATATATATTCCAGCATTGGTTTTTCTCAGGAACCCCTTCAAGTGGTTTAAAAATGACTCGAATGGCAGGAAGATCATAAATGTCATGTAATTTAATTTTATGATTTTCAATTTTATTCCAAATAGAGAATATGGAACGTGGTCGATTTATGACTGTGCAGATGATATTGTTGTCATCTAATCGTGTTTTAATTGGTTGAATTATTTGATCTAAAACGATTTCTTGCTCAGCTTCCTTATTCTTAATTTTTTCGGCAATATTCTTATAATCTTCAGGATGCTCATACATTAAGCTTAAATCTTCAAGCTCCGATTTAATTTTATATAAACCTAGACGGTGGGCAAGAGGGGCAAAAAGGAATAAGGTTTCGCCAGCAATTTTCATCTGCTTACGCAAAGGCATGGAACTTAGAGTTCGCATATTGTGTAAGCGATCAGCAATTTTGAGAATAATAACTCGAATATCGTCAGAAAGAGTTAATAACATTTTTCTGAAATTCTCAGCTTGCATGGAAGTTTGCTGGTTGAAAGCTCCCGATATTTTTGTTAAACCATCTACAATAGCAGCAACTTTGTCTCCAAAATGGTGCGCAATATCCTCTACGGTATAATCCGTATCTTCAACTACATCGTGGAGTAAAGCCGCCACAATCGATTTCGTACCAAGACCGATTTCTTTCGCAGCAATTTCAGCAACTTCAATAGGGTGTATTATATAAGGTTCTCCTGATTTACGACGTACGCCTCTATGAGCATCCCAGGCAAAATGGAATGCTTTCTCTATCATCGCTTTTGTTTCTGGAGTATTACTTCTTTTGCAACTCGCCAAAAGCTTTTGATAACTAGCTAATATTAATTCTTTATCTTGTTGGGTTTCAACATTCATATAATATTACTTTATGTTAGCCATAAAACAAGTCGAGGAAATTTCAAAATAGATTTAGAGATAGGAACAATCCTTTTGTAAGAATCTATTTTCGACTTGTTTGTTATTAGTGATCTATAAAATTAATGAAAACTCCCGATTTCCTTGCCTGTTTACCCAATTTATTTAGACTCAATTCTTATAGTCTAAGGAAAAAACAAGCAGTAATTAGTAGAAATGAAAAGGAGCAATTAACTTTTGCTAATTGCTCCTTTTTATTTTAGTCTTAAATTATGTTCTGCTTTCTCCAACAACGACTTCGTAAAGATCTTCGTTTTTGAAATAAGTATTGGCTAATTCCATTATTTTTAGAGATGATGTTCTTTTTATCTCTTGAAGGAATTTTTCGTAATAAGAATTATCAAATCCGAAAGGAATATTTCCTCTTAAGCTTTCAGATAAAGCAAAGGGACTATCAAAACTGCGTAGCATTTCACCCGAAAAAAAGTTTTTTACAAGATCGAGCTCTTCTTCAGGAACTAACTCTTCTCTTAAACGTTTAATTTCCTTATATATTTCAGAAATAGCTGCTTCGCATACATCTCGTCCTACTTCAGTTACAATTGCAAAATGGCCTGATTTAAGGTGCGAAAGAAGAAGTGAATTAACCCCATAGGTATAGCCTTTGTCTTCGCGAATATTTTGCATCAATCTAGAACCAAAATAGCCACCTAGTATCAAATTAAATAGCATAATGCCCGGGAAGTCTGGATGAGTTTTGTTGAATAGCGGACGACCAATTCGAATTGAAGATTGAACAGCATCTTTTTTATGCACAAATATCTTTCTGTTTTCAGAGCTTATTTGTTGGTGCTCAGGTTTAAAATCGGAAACTTTTGTCTGCCAGGCCAGAGCACCAAAACGGTTTTCGAGCTTTGGTAATACCGATGCATTCGTTTTTCCAGAAACGATGATGTGACAATTGTCTGATGTGTAGAAATCTTTGTAGAACTTCTTAACATCGTTTAATTGAAGCTGATCGAAAACTTCAGCATTGAATATATTGGCATATGGATGTTTTTCTCCATAAATATGACCGATAAACTCTTCTTTAGCTAAAGCGTTTGTTTTTTCTCTGTTTACAAGAAACTTTTGTTTTTTATTGCTGAGGATTGTTCTGAATTCTTTCTCAGGAAAAGTAGGACGTTTGATTATTTCTTCAAGTAAATCAAGGGTTTCATCTAGGTATTTGTTTAGAGTGTATAAACAAATACTTGCATCGTGCTGACTGTTATTATATGAAACATGAGCACCATAGAAATCAAATTTCTCTGCAAGTTCGGCAGCCGAATATTTTTCTGTTCCTTCATTTAGCATGGAGTTACAGGTTCCTGAAACCAATGGTGATTTCTGATACCATAGTCCTGCATTAAAAATAATTTCAACTTTAAGAACTTCCTGACTTCCACCAGCAATAATATGGACAGGAATCTTATTGCTCAAAACATCTTGTTTTGATTTTGGGATATCTACATGCTCAATTGTTTTAAATTGAGGAGGTAGGGTACGATTCAATTTCTCCATTATTATTTTTTAGCGTGGTAATAAAGTGTGGAACAATTCTCTTTAATCAGGATCTTCTGAGCCATTTCTTGTAAATCGGTCGTGTTGACTTTATTATATTTTTCAACTTCGAAATTTATATCTTCAGCTTGGCCTGTAATTTCGTGTTGGGCAATATTCATTGCTTTGTTTAAGAAACTAATTTCAGAAAAAACGAGCGAGGATTCTACTTTGTTTTTCACTTTCTGTAATTCATATTCACTCGCTTTGGTTGCAGCAACTTCATCGAGAACTTCCCATATTGCCTTCTCTGCAGTTTCCATGCTAACACCTTCTGTTAGTTTACTACTAATGACAAATAAGCCAGGTTCAAAATCACCAGTTAAATAAGCATCAATTGTTGAAAATAGATTTTTTTCTTTTATAAGAGTCTGGAAAATTCGAGATGACTGACCATTAGATAAAATGTCTGAAAGTAAATCAACTTTATAGAAATCTTCATCACTACGACTGCCCATATGGAAAGCCATGTATATAGCATCATAAGGAACATCTCTTTCCAGGTGGAGAGAGCGGAATTCTGTTTGTTTGGGTTCTGCAGGTAAATTACGAGGTGCAATTTCTCTACGTTCTATTGGACCAAACCATTTTTTTGCAAGTCTTTTAACCTCTTCGGTTTCTACCTGTCCTGAAACAACTAAAACAGCATTGTTTGGTGCGTAATGATGAAAAAAGAAATCTTTAACATCTTGCAACTGCGCTTCTTCAATGTGCTCTATACATTTACCTATTGTTGCCCATTGATAAGGGTGCTTTTTATAAGCTAGTGGACGTAGGTGTAACCAAGCATCACCATAGGGTTGGTTAAAATAATGTTGTTTGAATTCTTCGATGACCACTGCCTTTTGAACATCTAAACTTTTTTGGGTAAATGCTAAGCTTAACATGCGGTCCGACTCTAGCCAGAAACCTGTTTCCAGATTCTCTTTGGGAACCGTTAAATAATAATTTGTGACATCATTACTGGTCCAGGCATTATTGTCACCTCCAACTTCTTGAAGAGGGGCGTCATAATTTGGAATATTAACAGATCCTCCAAACATAAGGTGTTCGAACAAATGAGCAAAACCCGTTTGTTCCGGATTTTCGTCCTTAGCACCAATATTATATAGGATATTAACAGCAGCTAAAGGTGTTGATGCATCATGATGCACAATTACCTTTAGTCCATTGTCAAGTGTAAATTTATCGAATTCAATCATTTATATATATTAATTCAAAAGTTTTAGAGTAGCTGAAATAAAGACCATTCTCCTTTTGATTCGATTAAAATTGGTATTTTGATTGCTCTGATTGAATAATTTGGAGTTCCCTCTTGTATTCAGTCATTAAATCATCCATAATTTGGGCTACCGGTTGTATTTCTTTCACCATTGCTCCAACCTGACCAATCTCCAATTCACCTTCTTCAAGGTCTCCTTCGAACATGCCTTTTTTCGAACGTCCTTTACCAAGTAATTCTCGCATTTCTTCAGGTGAAGCACCACGACATTCAGCCTCGTATACTTTATCGAAGAAACTGTTTTTGATCAATCGAGTAGGGGCTAACTTTTTAAGTGCAAGCTTGGTTCCACCTTCATCTAATTTAACAATTGCTTCTTTAAAGTTGGTATGAGATGAGGATTCTTCAGAAGCAGCAAAACGAGTTCCAATTTGAACACCATCAGCACCTAGACTAAGTGCAGCCAAAATACTTGTACCACAACCAACTCCTCCGGCAGCGATTAATGGTAAGCTCGTTGCTTTTTTTACGTTTGGAATTAAGGCTAGTGTGGTTGTTTCTTCGCGTCCATTGTGTCCTCCAGCCTCAAAACCTTCAGCAACAATAGCGTCAACACCAGCATCTTCACATTTTTTTGCGAAAAAAGCGCTAGATACAACATGAACAACTGTGATACCATGCTCTTTTAAGAATGGCGTCCATTTTTTTGGACTACCTGCCGAAGTGAATACAATTTTGATTTCTTCCTTTACGATGATATCCATAATTTTATCCATTTCTGGATAAAGCAAAGGCACATTAACACCAAATGGTTTATTACATGCTGCTTTGGCTTTCTGAATATGTTCCTGGAAAGTATCTGGGTGCATCGATCCCGCACCAATTAAACCTAAACCTCCGGCATTACTAACAGCTGTCGCAAGTTTCCATCCTGAGCACCATACCATTCCTCCTTGAATAATAGGTTTTTCGATTCCAAAAAGTTGAGTGATTCTATTTATCATGATTATTGTTTACTGTGAGTAAGAAAAAAAGACACTAAGAAAAACAAGCTTCTTGTGTCTTAACTATATGCCAGCAAAATTAGAAAAAATCTTTGGATATGACTGATTTTAAGGTGTAAGATTAAAGCTTAGCATATCTTCAGTTAACTTTTTTTTTGATGCGAAATCAAGCGAGTACAGAATCTTTATTTCATCATCAGCAGAAACGAGTCCAAAAAAAGCGGAAGGTAGATCAATCTTAAAATCGGATAATTTAAGATCGATGTGTCCAGTTAGGTTCATTTTTTTGTTTCCTATAAAGTTTCCATTTATTGGTAGGATAACATCTTTTTGTTGGCCTGAAACAAGGAAAGTGCCAATGGCCAAGGCATTAAAGCTCGTTGTCTTGTAATTTTTTATTGTGATTTCTTTTAGAAGGAAGCTTATGTGAGGAAAAGATGATAAGTTCAATTTTTTATGAGCCATTTTTTCCATGGCATTTTCTTTACTCTTTAACTTATGGCCATCAATTTTGAACAGGATGTTTTTTAGATCCTTAATGGAGTTATTGGGGATTTTATAGTTTGGTGTTTTCTTTTGTAATTCGACATACAATTCCCAATCATATACATTAGAGGTGCCGAACACGCGTATAGAACTAGACTTAGGTAAAAGGTGAATGCTATTTTGAGCAATAGAAGTATTGCAGATAAATATGAGTGAAACGATTACTAGATAAACTCGTCTGAATGGCATAAGAAGCATGTTTTGGAGTTACTACTGAAGGATATTCCAATTTAAACAATATTTTCTTCTTATAGAATTATCTTTTATTCTGTATTTTTATTCAAAAGGAGAATGTTTATAATCCTTTTAGAGTTTTATTGTTTTCTAAACTCATTTAGTCTTTCCACTTCAAGTCCCTTTTCTTTACTAATAACTTTTATCAAATCTAATATTTCTCTATTGAATCGAAATGCAAGCTGTCTTAGTTTAAAAGGAAATAAAGAATCATTTTGTTTCGTAAAAAGGAAATAGTTAGGTTTATATTCAATCTGCTTTATTTCGTTCCAATAAATGGTTTGTTCTTTCTGAAAGACGCCTCTTTTCATACTGATTCGTTCCTCATCGATTATTATAAAAGCTTTTCCAAATATCTTAGCAAATGGAATCCCTCTGCCTTCGAGAATGAATAGAATTCCTAATAAGAATAGAACAGCAAAGTATATTCTATCAAAGGTTTCAAAACCTTCTTCAATATAGATTTTTATACCCATCCATATTAAAATGAGTACAAGCGCTAGAATTCCTATTATCGTTTTTGTAACCGATTTTTGAACTAATAGATCTTTCTCAAATTTCATATTATCCATACTTTTTTATTTCAATATAACGATAATTATTATTAAAATGGTATTAGATAGGGTGTTATCTAATACGGTTTAATGAAATTTATTGTTTATATTTATTAATTGTGATTCACTCATCATCTTCAAGGTTCCGCCATAAGTCCAAATAAATAGGAAGATGGTCGCTAAAACCTCCGTGATACTTGTAACCGATGTAGGTTCTGAACGGACGTTGTCCTAGATGTGATTTATCGTTTTCAAGCAAAAATTTGGGTGAAAATAGATGCATGTCTTCTGGTTTGCATTGTATAATACCGTTATTATTCATTAGTGCGCCAGACACAATAAACTGATCGAGCATACCCCAAATGCCTTTATATTTGTGAGAAGCAATCGAATTGTTTTTTTCTAAATTTGAGGCCAAATTATATAACTGATTATCTATTATTGTTTTGTTTGAGACAGATGAATTTAAGGTTTGGGCGAGTGATTTATTGTTGGGATAATCATTGAAATCACCCATAATAACAATTTTAGATTTTGAGTAAGTATTGAAGATTGAGTCTACTTTATTTCTTAGTAATTGTGCTGCTGCTACTCTTTTGAATTCAGACTCTAATTGACCTCCCCAGCGTGATGGCCAGTGGTTAACAAATAAATGTAATGTATCGTCGGTATGTGTCGTTCCCTTTACATATAATATTTCTCTGGTTGTTGAATATTTAGTCTCTGGATATTTTAATTCCAAAAATGAAGTGTCTATTGGAAAGAATCGATCGGGCTGATAAAATAGAGCGACATCTATACCTCTATGATCTGGGGATTCTCTATGGATAATTTGATACTTTGAATTTCTAAGTGTGGTAGAATATAAAATGCCATTTAAAGTTCTTTTATTTTCAATCTCGCACAAACCGATTATTTCGGGAAGCTCCCAACCGCCAACTGCCATAATTACTTTGGCAATTTTAGAACATTTATCCTGGTATTTTTTCCATGTCCAATATTTTAGTCCTTGTGGTAAGAATTCTGCATCATTTTTTAAACTATCATCTTTTGTATCGAAGAGATTCTCTACATTATAAAATAGGATTCGGTAGTCTGAACGTAATTCATTTATATTATCTCCAAGTTTAGATTGGGAGATTGAAATGAGAGGAGAAAAAAGAACCAATAAAAAACACATTATATTTTTCATGGTAAAAGATCTAAAATTGAATTAGTCTACTTGTTCTATAAATTCAATACTTCCAATATCGGGAGCCGTGTCAGAGATTCGCGAATTACCATTGAAATCAAGTGGAAATAAATTGGCAATATCGAGTTTAGCTTTGTTAATAAGAATTGAGCCAGCTTTTAGATTGTAGTTGTGCTTATTGATATTGACAAATTCAGGATCTGTGTTGAAAATACAATTTATCAAGCTATTCGATAGACTAGTCTGCTTTTCTTGGCTTAGTTTAATCAATGTATTGGTGATCTGGAAAGAATTTTTGTTTTTAATCTCTAGTTCATTTGACATTGATCCCAAGATAATGCTGTTGACGATTTCTAGTTTCTTGTTATTATTTTCATTTGCCAGATAGCTGAAACTTGCTTGTGATCGTGATGAAACTTTCCAATAATTAATAAAATTGCAGTGGTAGAATTGGAAATTACCTTCTCCTTTGAGCTGTATTGTTTGGTCTCCACAGTTTGACACGATAACATCATGCATTTTAAGATTGAAATTTGTTGTTTCGATACCCGTAGAGGAGAAATTAAGAAATTGAGAATATTGAATCTCCAGGTTGTTATTGTTTGTTTCTGATTGCGCAGAAATACCTTGAATTGCATTTTCTAATTGTAAATGGGAAATGTGATTGTCTGTACTTTCAGAGTAAAAGAAAAGACCTTCCCATTGTCCAGGAACATTATCGTATAACTCTTCGAGGCGATGAGAACTAAAAAGAATGGGGTTCTCAAATTGACCCTCGATAGCTAAGTTGCCATGAATGTGTAATCCAGCATTTTTTTGAAAGTAAACCTTCGATCCTGCTTGTATTTTTAGAGTTTGATTTTTCTGAAGGTATAAATTGTTATCAATGAAGTAAGGACGCTTAGGTGTCCATACTTGGGTTTGAAGTTCATTGTTGCTAAATCTGATGACATCTTGAGCCCAACTTTGAAGTAAGAATCTTTGAATTTTAGAATTAAATGTAAATCGAATATGATCTTCGAGTAAACGAGGATCATCTTGGTTCATATCTTCTGTACTTAATTCAATAAAGATATATAAACTGTCTTTGGCTGGAATTTGAATCTGTTTTGCATTATTACCAGCTATGCCATTAATATTTAATCGGTATCCTTCGTCATTATTTTCCAAACCAATTTCATCAATATATACCGCTTTTGAAGATGGATTGTAAACTTTAATTTGTTTGGTGGTAGAGGGAATACCAGAAAAAAGTGTGTCAAAACTTAGATGATCTTCCGAGAATTGTAACCGAAATTTAGGATCGTGGTTAAACTCGTCCTTGTTATCACAAGAAATAAAAAGGAATAGAAATGAAAGAAAAAATAATAAGTAAATAAGTCGTTTCATTCAATTAGAGTTTAAGCGATTTTTTTCTAGAAGAACATAAAATCTTTAGTTTTCTTTTGTCTAAATTTTCGACGTATTTTGGTTGCTTCTTTTCTATCACGTCTTATTATATTGTGAATCATAGATTTTGGAACATCTAGATTTATACCAAAAGTGATTTCGTGAGTTCCATTACTATTACTGGCAAGTATGTTATTAGAGTAATAGTCGTATGAATATCCTAAATAGTATTTTGCAAAGTTGACCCCAAGCATACCAACTATCTGATCATTATTTCTATAGGATAGAGCTAACCATAAACTTCTGACGTATAATTTTGCGGTAATATCAATGTAGTTTTCAGAGTCTAAGGTTCTGCGGACAATGGCAGAGGGTTCTAGTGTAACTTGATTGTTTATATGAAAGCTGTATCCTGCTGTAAAATAATAATGTCTTAACATGATGTCGTTATTGAATCCGGCATCTCCCATTTTTACTGATGATTCAAATAAATGGGCAATTGAAAAACCAACAAAATAGTTATTATTATAGAGGTAAACCCCAAAGTTAGCATCTGGTATATACGATACAACATCACTTCCAGTGTAGAGAGGATCTCCAACAGGAATATAATCACCATCAAATTTGTATTGATAGAATACGCCACCTAAACCAAAAGATAATCGGGTTCCTCGTTTTCCATAATACTGGCGATTAAATTCTAGATGGTATGCATAAGAAAATTCAAAACCTGTACGAGAAATGGCACCGTATTTATCGTTAAAAACATAGGCGCCTATTCCCATCCCTCGTTGAGAACTTCTTTGTGCCATAGGATTACCCACAGCATCACAAGCTGTGCGTCTTTCACCAAAATTCCGATGAATACTTAAAGCTTGAGTTTCCGGAGCACCATCGATACCAGCCCATTGCTGACGTATGGTTAAGCGAAGGGGTGTATATATGCGAGATCCAGCCATGGCAGGATTCAATAAAAATCCATTCTCGGCGTACTGGCTATACAAAGGAAGTTGTTGTGCCTTTGCTGAAATATTTGCTACAAATATAAAGATTAGAGTTATATATAGTTTTCTCATTCTAGTGTGTAAGAGGCCTTGGGTCGATTAATAAATGTTAACGTGCAATAGTTACTGAACCTGTTAATGGTTTTGAGTCGTCAGCTTCAATGGCATAATAATATGAACCGATTGGTAGGTGTGAATTTTTGTTTGCACCTGTCCAAGGATTTCCTTTATACTCATTACCAGTACCAGAAAATTGATAGACTATTGCTCCTAGTCTGTCGTAAATAATAATTGTAAGTCTTTGAATATACTCAATTCTATGAATATCCCAATAGTCGTTGTACCCATCTTGATTTGGTGTAAAAGACTTAGGTATGTCAATAGTCCTATCATAAAGATATTCTAAATTAATAATTGTGTCAGAAGTACATAAGTTAAGATCACTTACTGCCAATTTGTATTTCCCTCTATCTAAATCACTCATTTCAAGATCGGTTTCTGGTAGTAGAGTCCATACCTCGCCATCTGTTTCCATTTCCCAAGTTGTTGCATAATCAGGAGTACCACCAAGTGCAGCAGCAAATATTTCGCCATCATTGGCACCCTCAATTGTTGGTCTGTTGGCTTCAATTCTTAGGACTAATTCTTCAGGTTCTTCTATTATTATACTTGCAGTATCCTCACAGTGATTCTTGTCTGTAACAATTAGATTGTACTTGTTAGGACGTAAACCACTCATATCTGCTGTAGTTTCACCATTTGACCAATTAAAATCATAAGGAAGAGTTCCCCCAGTTACTGTTGCTGAAGCCTCTCCATTATTCTGACCATAGCAAATAACATCGTTAAATATATTTATCTCTGCAATTAATGTATCAGGTTGTGTTAGATCGACACTTCCCTCGAATTTACAGTTTTCATTGTCGATAGCAGTATACGTATAAGTTCCGACTCCCAAATTGGAAATATCATTTGATACAGCACCTGTATTCCAATTGACAGTATATGGACTTGCACCAGTTGTTATTTGCAGTTTAATTTCACCATTCTTTTCTCCAAAGCAGACTGGCTCTTTCATAGTGGAACTGCCTGAGAACAATTCAGGTTCTACAATTTCAATTATTTCTTCAGCCTCACATGCATTAGCATCTCTAACTTTTACTTTGTATGATCCAGCGGATAAACCACCTTGATCTTCCAAATTTATTCTGCTCGCCTCAATATTTTCCCATTGGTAAGTATAGTTTGGTGTTCCTCCTTTAGGATAAATATTAATGTAACCGTTTGTGAGACCAAAGCATGAGATGTGATCGACACCATATTCTATTTGAACCATATCTGGCTCTTTAACTTCCTGTTTAAAAATGATGACTTCACTGGTTACATTATCAGTTACAGTTAATGTATAGTTGCCCGCTTTTAAGTTGTCAATTTTTAATGGTGCATCATCATTTGTGTAGAGATTGTCTGCTTCCCACGATAGAGTGAAATCACCACTACCATCTTCAATAAGAACTTCTATTGATCCTTCGGAGCCACCATGACAAATTGGTGTCGTCTTATCGACAAGGGAAACAATCATTTTTTCCTGTTGGAATATTCTAGTTTCGGTTATTGCTCTACAACCATGTGCATCTAGAACTTCGATAACATAAACACCTTGAGCTAGGTTATTAACGGAATAAGTTCCTGTTGTGTTGTTAAAATCTTTTTTAGAATAGGTATTCGGCCCAGAAATAAAGATTGTGTAAGGCATGCTACCACCCACAGCAGTAGCCGTAATCTTTCCATTGTGGTCGTCATCAGTAATATCTTCGTGGATTTGGTTTACTCTAAGGATATCAGGTTCACCAATTGTTACAGAATTCGAGACGATACATCCTCTAGCATCTTTCACTTGATAATCGTAATCGCCTTTTGCTAAATCATAAATCTTATCAGAATGTGAATAAAAACCTCTATCAGCTTCCCATAGTACAGAATAAGGTTGAGTTCCTCCTGAGATATCTAACTTAATACTACCGTTAGGTTCGTTAAAACATGCCATATCTGTAAAGCTTGTTGAAGCTTCTAGGGGCGTTGGTTCTAGAATAATAGTTTGATTTGTTGCAGTTTGTCCTCCAGACTCTACCCTTAGAGTATAAGTACCTGCACTTAAAGCTGAAATTGATTTTGTACTGGCTGTAAAACCTGATGGTCCTGACCAGTAGTAAGAGTATGAGTTATTTCCGCCAATAGCACTTGCATTTAAAGCACCATTATTATAGCCTGTACACGAAATATCTTCCTGATTAATAATTTGTGAGACAAGCAGATCGCCTTCTGGCATCATGATATCTTTTGTGATACTAGTACAAGAACTTTTATCATTAATGGTAACTGTGTATAAGCCACCTGTAAGATTTTCGAAAGTTGCCTGATCGTCGTTGAAAAAAGTTGGGCTAAAGTTAGTGTAACCATTTGGACCAGATACAGTATAACTGTATTCTGGTGTGCCTCCAATGATTTCCAACATAAAACTGCCATCGCGAGCACCACGAGCACTAACCTCTTCTACTATAATAAGACCAAGCTGTAGAGATGGTTTTTTTATAAGGTTAACAATTCCTTCTCTTGCACATTCTTTCTGATCTTTTAGTAAAAGTGTGTATTCCCCAAAATCTAAGTCTGTATTGTTTTTACTTGTTGATCGAAAATCGTTAGGACCAGACCAAGCGAAAGTATAATCGCCATTGCCACCATAGGGAACAATATTGATAATTCCATCTTTTAGGGTGTTACAAGTAGGCGATATATTATCGGCTACTACAAAATTCATTTCATCAGGTTCATTAATTGTATATTCTTTTGATTTTTTACAATTATTATCATCTGTAACCTCTAGTGAATAAGTACCTTCTGCTAAATTTGCAAATTGCCCTGTTTCATTTGAGTTTGTCTCACTTATTGAATAGTTGAATGGCGCCGTTCCTTTTTCTGCTTCAATGAATATTTTACCAGTTTCTTCACCATAGCAGTTGGCATCAGCAATTATGAGATCATTTATAATGATTTCTTCTGGTTCGTAAAGATCAAATAAAGAAGAGTATTTACAATTATTAGCGTCAGTAATTTCTATAGAATACTCAGCGCCTTCTAAGTTGGAAATAATAGGGTCTTCAGAACTGTAGCCGTTATTTCCAGTCCATTTGTAATTGTACGGAATGACACCACCACTAACCTGAGGATCAATGGAACCACTATTATCACCTGCACATAAGATTTTCGAACCCAAAAAGTCGAAGGTAATTTCATCAGGAGAAAGTAATTCTACGTTTTCTTCTTCAGATTTACAATCATTTTCATCTTGTACATGGACTAAGTATTCACCAGCTGATAGTCCAGTTATATTAGCGGTTTCAAGATCACCATCTAAGTAATAGCTTTTGGCTCCTGTTCCACCAGTTGCGTTTATGTTTATTTCCCCATCGCTTACGTTAAAACACATTAAATCTGTTTTAGTCGCTTTAACTTCCATTTTGTAGGCATCAAAAATTTCCGTGGAACTTGTTTGTACACAGCTTTTTCCGTCTAATACCTTAAGGGTATATTTACCAGGTAATAGGTTTGGAGCATCACTCTCTCTAGACCCAACAGTAGAGGAAGATGGAACTTCTGCACCAGCCTCATTTGTCCAGAAGAAGTCAAATGGTTCATACCCATTAGTAACTTTAGCATTAATAAAGCCATCAGCTGCCCCGTAGCATTGTACATTTGTTGGTGTGAAGTCAATTATCATGTTTGAGGTTGAGTACATGATAACCTGTATGGTTGAGGGAATCTTACAGGTTTCGTTGTAGATTAATTCAACTTGATAGTAGCCATTTTGATCAACCACAATTGTTGCAGCAGTTTCTCCAGGTAATTCATTAAATGTACCTGCAGTACCATCAATGCTACGGTGCCATTTGAATTCTGTTTTGTCATTGATAGGAAAATGAAGGACATGGTCAAGAAGAAGGGTGTTATCACACCATTGTTCTTTGGGGATAGGATAATTCTCGTGAAATGAGGGTGGGTTATCATCAGGAGAACTATCGGGAGTTAAAGTCCAGCCTTCACTACTATTATCAACATTAATGTAATTTCCTACAACACGATGATCGTGTGTATCTGTCATTTTAATATCTTCTAGCGAAGCATTGTATATTTTTTGAAGTCCGGTAGAATGAATATAAGCTTGAGTACCTGATTCGCTTGATTTTAAATGAATATACGAACATTTGACACCTAACATGACTAAATCACCAGTTAGTTGAATGGTTTTACCTGCCTGAATTGTATTTTCACCATAACCTAAGGTAAATTCAAGATTACTGATTGTATGGTCTCCAAATATTTGACCTTGTTCAAGGAATCGAACTGTTTTAAATTGACCTTTACCGGCATCTGGGCCATTTTCATTGATCTTAATTTGACCGTAAGCATCAAAAACAGCATCGCCAAATTTAAGGTCGTTAGGACTTTCGCAATTGATACCACCTTTATTAGGGAAGTATAATTCTGAATTTACAGCTGTGAAATCTAACGGTAATCCTGTTGAAATCATCTTCCAGGAATCATATTGATCTGCATTAACTGTAATCTTAGAGCCTGAAACATCTAATTTGATATTGTTTGTAGGTGTATTTACTGTCGTAAATGTTGAGATGGATATTTTGTTCGCTTGAGTGTTGAGAGCTCCATCCTCAAGAATTAAATTTCCTGTAGTGGATAAATCATTTTGAAGAAGCCAAGATTGATTTTCACCATTGAAATAAATATTTCCACCTAAAGTTTTTCCTGCAAAATCGATTGGCTTATCTGCTGTTAATCCATCACCTTTGAATTTTAAGTTTGCAGACATATCCAAACTCATATTTTCGCTAAAGTCAAGTGAACCGTGAACACTTAGCTCATTTTGAACTTTAAAAGTTGACTCAGGGTCAACATCATCCGTCCATGTTATGTTATGACATTTGGCATCGGAGTTAATTAGAGCTATTTTGCTGCCTAGGAATGACTTATTGTCGAAAAAGACATTGTCGAGTTCCGTCGGAATACAACCTTCTGATACACCACCTGAAGTTTTACTCCAGTTAAGGTAGTTAGACCATTCGTCGTTTAAACCTTTACCTACCCAATATAAGTCGACACTTGTAATTGAATTTACAGTCCAATTTGTAACATTGGTATGTTCTAAAGAATTTGTTGCAAGATAGGTAACATCTGATCCGACACCGTTGATATCGGTCAGTTCAATAAAGTCAGCATTAACGCTTGTTTTAATTTTAAGATTAGCTTGATTACCACTTGTACTTCCTTGTATATTTATTGGGAAATTACAAGAACCAAGAGCAGTGAATTCTTCAATAGGGAAAGTTGTGCCTGATTGGAATTTGAATGTATTGGGTCTCGTTCCTTTATTGAGAGTTAGTTTACCAATATCAAAAGTAGGATCACCTGCTCGTTCTGCAGCAATTTCACCTCCTTCTTCGTAAACCAAATTGTTAATTCGAGGCTGGAGTAAATTTGATTTGAGTTTTCCGTAATTTTTGAAACGAATCGTATTGAAAGAGGCATTACTGGAAGAGAATCCTGAAATATAGAAAGTCTTTTCACTTTCTATAATCATTTCACTATTGTCGGTTAAAAGTGTTAAGGTTTGGTGATTCATGTTATTTGCAGCTAGTATTACTGAATTTCCACCTTCAGCACCCAGAATTTTAACTGTTGAGTTTTGAATGTCTAAAGTTCTGATGTTACCTAAGCCTCCAGTACTAGAGTCTTTCGATTCGAAACTGTTACAAGATATATTATAACCTGCCGAAATGAAGTGTCCTTGCTCTAAAATCAGATTTCCTTCAATATTTAGATGGTTAGCAAGTGTCCATTTTCCATTTTCACCATTGAAAATAACATTATTAGGAAATACAAAATCGTATAAGATTAAAGAATTGTTATTCTCAGTAGATCGAAAATAAAAATCGACTAAGTCTGGCAAGTCGACGGTCATATTTGCATTTAGGATGAATGAGCCATATATATATACACTTGAAATGTCAGTTGCACCTGTTTGAAAAATTGGAAATGTTCCCTCAGATCCTGTCCAATCCATGGTTCTACAACGTATATCTCCCGAACCCGTTGATACAATTTGATCTCTACCTGTAAATGATTGCATGTCGAAATAGACATTATCTAATGAAGTTGGTACACAAGCTCCAGGAGCTCCACCAGATGTCTCAGACCAATGCATTGGATCGTCCCAAATACCCGTTCCGCCAACCCAGTATAGGTTTCGGCCTACAGGAGTTGATGTGAAAGTCCAACCATTATTATTTCCTAAATCAATGGAATTGTTTGCCGTGAATTTTCCTAGTGGACTTGCGTGTACATCAATTAAATTGACTTGTGTAACACTTATTGGTGCGTCATTTTTACTGTGAAATGTGGTTTTGGAGCCTGCAGATAAACTTGAAATATCAATTGTTCCTTCACAGGCACCTACAGCAGTTATGTCTCCAATATTGTAGGTTTCTCCATCTTTAAATTGATAAGTTTTACCTTGATTCAAAATAAGATTTTCAACATTGAAACCTTCATTGTTAAAACTAGCATTCGATTTAACGTCTATTTGGTTAAAAGACACTTTGTCCCAACGAATCGAAAATTGAGCTATTCCTGTTTCCTCATTAAAGCTTATATTATTAAAACCAATAGGGAGGTTGGGTTCACTGCTAGGTGGGTTAGGGTTAGGAGTTACAGTATTCGTTACGTCTATTTTCCCATTTTCACCGACTATAATTTCAGATGTTCCAGAGTTGAAATTTAGGTTTGTAGGGGTCAAGTGAATTTCATTTAGATTAAGAGTTGAAGCCCCTAAGGATATTGATCTGATCTCATTATAATTTGAATTTAATTCATTACAGGTGATTTCCCAGTTATTTGATACAAGATGACCGCGTTCTAACTCTATATTTCCAGTAGTTACAAATTGACTGTCAAAGGTCCATGTTCCAGCTTTCCATGAATTATCTTCTTGTTGTGTTCCTATAAAAATTACATCGTTAGCAAGGCTTACTTGGTCTAGCTTCACATTAATGTCATTTTCCGATTTAAAACAAATTACTCCACTGTAGTTGAAGGATGCTGTTGGAAGTGTTGAAAAATCGAGGCTCCCAAAGATGTGAATGTTTGTGTTTCCATCAAAACTTAAATTAGTTGCATTGCTCCAAATCATATTATGACATTCTGGTTCTCGCGTTCCATTCACAGATATTGTTCTACTATCTCCAACTGCAATATGACCCTCATCGAATAAAACATTGTCAACTCGCGTGGGCACACATTCTGGAAACCAGTTACGAGGATTGAACCAGTCTGAATTCTCAGTTCCTTTCCAGATGAAATTATCAGATGTGAGTTTTTCAACTATATCCCAACCATTATAATTGGAGAGACCGAAAGAACTTTGAGCTTTTAATCCCGGATCTTTAATAATACCAGCTCCATCGGTAACTTCTAAGTCGCTTATTTGAACATATTCTATTTCATTAGATTGAACGTCACTAACAATTGTTGATGTTCCGCCATTCCCTTTTAAATAGATAAAATCGGAACAGCTTCCGTGGGCAATAAATCCATTTATATCTGTGATTCTTTGTTTACTGCCTGCGGCAAAAAGGTAAGTTTTTCCCGCAGATAAAATAAATTTGACGTAGTTGTGATCACCTGATATATTTGCACCCGCTAGAAAATGAACCTCTTCGAAACTGATGGGAGCTTGCTCATTTGTGAGATTTGCAGTTTCTCTGTCGTCTGTAAAATGGACTTTGTTGTAACGAACTGTAGCACTGTGGTTATGGTAGAATTCAGCCTCTGGGTTTATCAATTCTATTGTGTGAGGAGTCTCAATAACTGAAAAACGACTGCCTTCAATATCCCATGTTTTAAGGGAGTTGCCATTCAGCCTTAGCGTTGATGTTCCTAGGTTTAAACTTCGATTTTGATCTCCAATTGATATAAATCGATTTAATTCTATAGCCTTATTGTTGGAGACGAAATTTCCAGATTCCAGATGAAGGCTATTATTTGGAATTTTTAGATCTGAATTTAACTCCCGTGTTCCATTCCCAGAAAAATAGACATCCGCTTTAAAACTATCGTTTATTAGAATGGTTTGATTTGCAGTTCCTTCAAAGTAAGTGTCACCTAATAAACTCCATGTGGCATTCCCTGCATCTAAAGAACCAAATATGCTAAGCTTAGAAGAACCTGTAAGAGTAACATTATCAGAAAGAGTCAAGTTTTGACATTCGGCATTGGCATCAATATCGACATTAAAGGTTCCATTGATAGTCACCTGGTCAATTCGAGTAGGGACACATCCTTGATCCCAGTTGTTAGGTTCATTCCACTTATTATCAGTAGTACCCTGCCAATTGAAGTTTTCTGCAGGAGGTGAAGTAATGTTCCAACCTGGGGTTCCTCCTAGATCAAAAGACTCAAGTGCATTAAATGTTGCTGCACCTGAAGCTTCAATATTCTGAACTTTTAAACGTTTCAACAATGTGGAATGGGCTATAATACTTCCTCTTCCATTAACTCCTGAAATATTAATGTGTAGGAAACAACGTCCTTCTGCAGTGAATGATCCGAGTACCTTCTGATCAGAACCACTGTGAATTTGGTAATCATTCCCTTCCGTAAAAGTAAGGTCGTGAAATTGATTTGCCCCACTTAAGCTACCTCCAGAATTAAAAATAACATTCTTAAATTCGACTTGCGTTGCCTCATTGATAATAGCAGCACCACTTTTTTGAAATTTGATATTGTGTAGGCTAGTAGATTCACTACCAGAAATAGTGATGCCTGAATTATTGCCACTGGCAATAATTGTGGAACTTCCTGGATTTAAGCTTAAATTATCGGTGTTGATACTTAATGCGGAAGCCCCTGATTTAGTCAATGTAATAGTGGAATTGTTCAGGTTTAAGCTTCTTGAGGTTGGGTTGTCTGCAATGAATTGGGCACATTCTATGTTCGCTTCAAAGCTTAAATGACCTTGTTCCAAATAGATGTTGTGATTTAGAACATGGAGTGGGGTTTTTATAATCCAGCCACCATTTTTTGTGAAGAAAATATCGTCGTTGAATGTGTGTCCTGCAAAATCGATCTCATTGCCTAACTCTTTAGCACTAAACTTTAGAGGAGACAATAAATCGAGGTACATATCCGGTGCTAGTTTTAACCCACCAAAAATGGTTAGAGAATGGGCTGGGTCACCACTATCTTTCAGTGTTGGAAGGTTGGTTACTCCAGACCAATCCATATTGGCACATTGTGCAACATCGTTGATTACGACCTCGGCACCTGCATTAGGGAAAGAGTGTTCGGTGAAAAATACATTATCGGCAAAAGTTGGAATTGCAAGGGTGGGGTTTTGATTACCACCTGGTTGGTTAGTCCAATTAAGAGGGTCATTCCAGTCTCCTGAGGCTCCAGGGCGCCAATAAAGATCGTCAGCAATAGAAACACTTGATATGGACAGTAGGACAATAATATAAATTAAGCTGATTGCTTTCTTATTCATAGCGAAAATCAATGAAATTGCGTATTATTTAATGATATAAAACCGTGTGTAGATTCCTATTTTTAAATAATAAAATGAGGAATAGCTGTATTTCATGTAAAAATAGGCTATTTTATTGTAAAAAGCATGAAATTAGTGACTAATGGAAAAAAAAACTAAGCTTAATGGAATTGTTTTTTCTTAACATATGGGATTGATGCAAAAGCTTTATGTATAAAGGGAAATCGCGTTTTTACGCTTCAAAAAGTAATACACTGTTTTATTAAGTCTAATTGAGTTTGAATTCTATTTTTGTTAGTTGTTCATTGTTAGTTGATTATGTTCGATGGGTGTTGCAGTTAATGTTGATTTTATTACGAGCCAAAAAAACACAAATCTCATCTTTTTTCTTTGAGTTTTGTGTTTTTTATTAAAAGATAATTTGATTTGGTGAGTGTCTAATCTATGAAAATAATTTTTTCAAGTTCATCCCATTTTAAGATGTGAAATTCTTCTGATGAAGTAAATATGAGAACACCTGCATTTTTATAAGATACATCAGTTTCATCTCCCAAAAATAATTTTTCACCACTTTTGAGTTCAACAGAAGCATATTCATTAGACATAGGTGTTATGCTTTCGATATTTCTAAAGGGAATAGAAAATTTGATGTCATCATTATAACCATTTAGTAGTTCAGAGTCCATAGCTTCGTCCAGATCATAAACGATTATACCTTCAAATTCTTGTCCCGATTTGGAAATAACTTTACCATACAGTCTTTTACTCGATGGAAATGATGTGTCGCATAAGCTTTCAGGCGCTTTTTCGTTAAGAATTTCAAATGAAATAAAATGTTTCCAAACAAAATCGGCTCTACCAATATTGGGTAAGTTCATAATAATCCCCTTATTATTACTATCAACATCATTTGTTCCGTGCAGATTTAATTCTCTATCAGAAGTAAGTGTTACCAGGCAACTGTTTCTGTGTTTCGCGATGTTTTTAATTTTTCTAAAGGGTATTTCGAAGTCACCTTCCGATGATTCCCCATCTAATTTATCGTCTAGTAATCGTTCGTCGTGATCCCATTGTACAAATCCGGTAAAAACACCTTGCGTCGTGGTAAGTTTCCCATAAATACCTTGGCCGAAAGAATCTGAATGCTCTCGAGTGGGACGAAAAAAATCGATGTGATCTATTTTATTCCAATTGACTCTAATTAAACCTAATTCAATATCTAAAATTGAAACTCTGGTGTTAATATCATTTGATCCTCCACGTAAATTGATGAATTTTTCGGAGTTAAGTTCTAGGTTTACACTCTCTCTTCCTGTAACTGTAATGGATTTTATATCTCCAAATCGACATTGGAACACTCTGGGTAAGTAATTGGATTTAGGTTGATTATTACTGGATGATATACTGATGAAATCCTTGGACTTTGATCGTGAGGATGATTTATATTCAGTTTTAAAATCTGATTTGTTTAAATATTTGAGATAAGGGTTTGAGGTTTTTTTAGAATTAAAGATATCTGATAAGAATACTTCTTCATTACCCCATCTGATTGGTCCCTCATATGTTTTACCATCAATTGTTGTAAGGCTTCCGTATATCATGCATTTGTTTTGTGCAGACAAGGAGGCGCTTAGGCTTGTAAGTCCGATATAAAAAAATAATAAAATAAGAGGTTTAAACTTAGAAAGTGTTGGCTGATATTTTTTCATTGCAAGTTTACGTTTGAATTCATATTGCTTGTAAAACGAATTAGATTCGTAAAAGTTACAAGCACTCCTCAATTATAATCTATTTTTTTAAGGAGGTGTCATAAACTTGAGAAAAGAAATTTCTGTGAAATAGTAAGCTTTTGTGGATTATTGTTTTTTCCTAAAAAGAATTTGAATGAATTTTGCTTTATCAATGGGTGTGTAAATTTGAATCACTTCCCAATCTCTATCGTAGTCTACAATAGTCTTTTTTAGTTTATATATTTTCAATAAATCTTCAGTAATGCCATCTTTTATATCCTTATCGTCTACTTCCCATGGGAACGATTCTAATCGGTATTGAAATTTGAGGTTTTTATGACCAATTTTTACTTCAACCTCGGCAAGTTCTGCACCAGTGTCAATAGGTATAGGAATACATATTTCTCTCATAGCTTAATTGTTAAATATTAATAAGTATACTTCGTGTTATTTTATCTATTCATATTTAATTGCTGTAACGGGATCTCCTTCAGCTGCTTGGTACGATTGCCATGATACGGTAAAAAGTCCTATTATAAGTGAAATGATCAGTGTCAATACGAAAATCCAGGAATGGATAATGATTCGATATGGAAAATCTTGTAACCATATGTCCAATGCCCAGTAAGCTATGGGAATAGCTATTAGGTTAGCGATTAAAATTAGTCCGAAGAATTCTCTAGTTAACAGGTAAACGATGTTGTTGGTTGATGCACCCAATACTTTTCTTATCCCAAGTTCTTTGGCACGCTGTTCTGCCATAAAAGAAGATAAACCAAACAGACCCATGGATGCAATTAGTATACTTATGATTGAAAAAATGATAAACATGAGTGTTATTCTTTCTTCTGTTTTAAATCTCTTATTTATTTTATCATCTAAAAAGAAATAATTGAATGCATGATTTGGACTAAAAGATTTCCAGCTTTCTTGTATGTAATTTATGGTTTCACTTTGTTTGTTTTGCTTTATTTTAAAGTGAATAAAATTTCGGTTTTTAGGCTCTTCGGAAATAAATAAACTGAGAGGTTCAATTATCATGCTTAGAGTTTGATAATGGAAATCACTAATAACACCAATAATATTTCCTGCGCGAACATCTTTGTGTTCTCCTATGGCAATTCCAAATTGGAGCTTTTTTCCTAGTGCATTAGTTCCCCAATTAAATTTTTGACTTGCAGATTGATTGATGATAAAAGCTGTTGTTGAATCTGTTTTTAGTTCTTTTTTAAACTTTCGACCTTGCATTATTTTGAATCTCATAAAGTCGATGTAATCGAAGTCGACCCGATTGAAGTTCAAGGCATACTCCTTCATGCCGTCGGTGTCTTCGTATAGATGAACTGTTTTTGAGCTGGAAAATCCGATTAAATTACTAGATGTAGCAACCGCTTCTATATTAGGGTTTTTTTTAAGTTCGATTTTAAATTCTTCTATGTTTGCTTGCATTGAAGAGTCTCGAACGGGGGCAACTAAAATGTTCTCCTTGTCAAATCCCATATCTTTGTTTTTTAGGAAAAACAGTTGAGATATAACTATAATGGTTCCGCTAATCATTATTGCAGAAACTGTAAACTGGCAGATCACTAATATTTGTCTTAAAAGCTTACTTCCACTTCTGGTTCTTTTTGTTCCTTTAAGTATGGATACGGGTTGGAATGCAGATAAATATAAAGCGGGATAAGCTCCAGAAAGAATGCCTAATAATAAGGTTACTGCGATTATAAATAAAAAGACACCAGGTGTTTGTGTAAGGCTAAGAACGAGATCTTTGTTTACGATTAAGTTGAAAGCAGGAAGTAGTAATTCGACGCATATAATTGCAATTAATAGTGCTGAGAATGTCAGTGTCAAGCTTTCTAAAAGAAATAATCGGATGATACTCTCTTTTTGAGCCCCTACCACTTTACGAACCCCGACCTCTTTTGCTCTTTTGCTAGATCGGGCTGTGGCCATATTCATATAGTTAATGCCTGCGATAGTTAGAATGAACAAGGCTATAGCTAATAAAATATAGACATATTTTATATTGCCCGTAGGGGCATCCCAGTTTAAATCGGATTTTAAATGAATATCAGATATTTTTTGGAATATAATATTGAAGTCGATACCAAGCTGATCTCCAAAATCTTTCATGTATTTTTTGTAATAGTCTGGAAATTCTTTTTCAATATCTGATATATTGCTATTCTCACTAAGTAAAATAAAGGTGTAGTAGCTAAAATTCCAGAAAGAATCAGGATTTGTAGAGTTAAAGTGTTCATCACCATTCTGCTCAACTAAGGTGCTTATTGAATATAGAATGTTGAATTTAAAATGAGAATTAGAAGGAATATCTTTAATAACTCCTTTTACGGTAAATTCATGTGTGTCGTCAACTAGAATTACTTTTCCAATTGGATCTTCATCTCCAAAGTATTTTGTAGCGATCGTTTCATTTAAAACGACTGAATAGGGTTCTGATAGGGCTTTGTTTGGATCACCTTTTATGATATCATAGGAGAAGATATCGAAAAGTGTAGAATCTGTATAGGCAATGCGTTCTTCGTAATAGTCTGTGTTGTTATATTTAATTTGTTGTTTACCTGAATAGATAAACCTGACAAATTCTTCTACTTCGGGAAATTCTTTTTTGAAAGTTGCTCCCATAGGTAGAGCAGAAGTTGCAATTCGATCTCTATTTCCATTTAGAACAAAATCAGATGCAATTCTATAAATACGATTGTGTTTGACATTGTATTTGTCGTAGGAGAATTCATCTCGTATAAATAAGGTGATTAAAATGGTGCAGACCAATCCTATGGACAACCCTGCCATATTAATAGCAGAATAGAATTTATTTCTAGATATATTTCTAATTATAATGATGAAAAAATTCTTTAGCATAGGATTGTTTTTTTATTCCATAGTTGTATTTGTTTTTTATGAATTAGAGGGTTTGTCTCATATTTTCTGTCACAATATGTCCATCAAAAAGTTGAATGATTCTGTGAGAACGATCAGCATCAGAAGGTGAGTGTGTTACCATAACGATAGTTGTTCCAGTTTCATTAAGCTGAGTAAGTAAATTCATTACTTCTTCACCATTTGCAGAATCCAGATTACCCGTAGGCTCATCGGCTAAAATGAGTTTAGGGTTTGTAATAACGGCTCGTGCGATTGCAGCTCTTTGTTGTTGTCCTCCAGATAATTGTTGCGGAAAATGTTTTGCACGGTGAGTGATTTTCATACGCTCTAATACTTCACGGACACGTTTTTTACGTTCTGAGCTCGAAACTTTCATATATAATAATGGAAGTTCGATGTTTTCATAAACAGTTAATTCTTCAATTAAATTAAAATTCTGAAAAACAAAGCCTATATTTTCCTTACGCAGATTGGTTCTTTGTCGTTCATTATAACCATCAACTTTGTTTTCATTAAAAAAGAGTTCTCCACTAGTTGGATTATCTAACAATCCTAATATATTTAGCAAGGTCGATTTTCCACAACCTGATGGTCCCATAATAGCAACAAATTCCCCTTTGTTTATTTCTAAATTCACATTATTTAGAGCAGCGGTCTCCACTTCATCTGTTCTAAATGTTTTCATTAAGTTATTTGTTTTTATCATGATATTGCAAATTTCGGATTATAGGGAATAATATTTTTTTTCGTTCAATTTTTATTCTATTCGTATCTAATAGCCCTAATTGGGGTAATAGATGAAACTTTATAGATTCGGTAAAAGACGGTAATAAATGCTATAAAGATAGATAGTATGCCCGCTCCTAAAAATTCAAGCCAGGATATATTTATTCGATAAGCAAAACCAGCTAACCACCATTGCATTAGAAAATAAGCAATAGGCCAAGAAATTAAGTTAGCTAATAAAATCCATCTTAGAAAACGTATGAGAAATGATTTGAAGAGGTGTTGAAATTCTGCTCCAAAAACTTTTCTGATTCCCATCTCCTTATATTTTTGTTCTATAATGTATGACGATAAGCCAAATAGTCCAAGTGAGGATATAATTATTGCTATAATTGTGAATGAGATGAAAATTAAACTCATTCGAGATTCCGCTTTGTAGAGGTATGAGAAATCATCCCTTAGTAAACGATATGAAAAAGGTATTTCTGGGAAAGTTGTATTCCAAGTTTCTCTAATATTATTAATAATAGGTTGTTCGTTACCATCTGTTTTAATCGCAATATATTCAAATTCATCAGAGTTTATAAGCATTATTAATGGTTTTACACCAACTTGTAAGCTATTAAAGTTAAAGTCTTTTACAATTCCAATAACTTCACCTTCATAATCCCAAATGCTGACTTTTCCACCAATTGTATAATCCATTTTCATTGCAGAAGCTGCAGCTTCATTAATGACTAGTTTAATATTGTCAGATTCCTTATTGGCTAAAAAGCCTTGGCCATGAATAACTTCCATTTCAAAAGTCTCTATGAAATCATAGTCAACAAAGCTTAATTGAAATAAAATATTGTCAGCGTCTTTTGATTTACCTCCCCATGTAACATGAGATGTTGAGTTAGTGAAATTAATAGGCATTTGACTAGCTGCAGTTACTTTTATGACTCCTGGAATTTTAATCAGGTTTTCTTTAAGCTGAGGGTAGTGTTCTTGAAAATCGTCTAATAATTCAATGTAAATAATGTTGTCTTTTTGATAACCGATGTCTTTGTCTTTAATGTAGTCTAACTGTCGGTATATGATGCTACTACAGATTATTAAAGCAATTGAAATTGTAAATTGAGATATAACCATCAGTTTACGAAACTGATGTGAATCTTTATATAAATTACCTTTTAATATTTTGATTGGTTTAAACGAAGATAAATAAAGAGCAGGGTAGCTTCCTGAAATAAAACCTGTGAACAAAGCAATAGTGGCGAAGGATAAGAAGAGTATCGGGTTCGAAATTGTTAGAGATAAGTCTCGCTGTGTTAATTCTTTAAAGAAGGGTAGTAGTAGTTCCACTAGTACAATAGCAAAGCCAAAGGCAAGCAAGCTAATGAAGATTGATTCTGCTATAAATAATGCGAATAAACCTCTTTTTTGAGCCCCAACTACTTTTCTGACAGCAACTTCTCTTGCCCTCCGTTCAGATCGTGCCGTAGATAAGTTCATATAGTTAAAGCAGGAACTCAAAAGAATGACGAAGGCAACCACAGAAAAAATATTCACGTAGAATATAGGACTTAATTTTTTACCACTAATTGAGTATAAGTGATAATCAGAAAAAGCCTGAAGAGCTAGATCCGTATTAGATTGTTTCAGATTTTGTTTAATATAGGGCTTTATCTTTGTTTCAAGATTTGGTATATATGAATTGCGTTTGACTTGAATGAGAGTTAAGAAAGCATGTGCATCCCAGTTGTTTACATTAAATCCCCAGTTGTCTTTAATAAAGTTAAAGGGTAATAGAAAATCGAAATTTAATGATGAGTTTTTTGGAGGATTTTTAAGAACTGCACTAACATGATATTCAAAGTTTGAGTTTATATTTATTGTTTTGCCTATGGGATTATCTTCTCCAAAATACCGCTTAGACATTTTCTCAGTAATAACAATTGAATTATGATTAGGCATAACCAAATTGGGATCACCAAGAAGAGTTGGAAAGCTAAGCATTTTAAAGAAGTCTGAGTCAACACATAATCCCGAGCTTTCAACAAAAGTAGATCCTTCAGTACTTAGAATCAATTTTCCCCAAATTCTTGAAACACGTGTCGCTTTATCTATTTCAGAGATTTCTTTCTTTAGTTTTGGTGCAAGTGGTGCTGGAGTTGCATATACAGTGAATGTTTCTCCATCGGCATATATTTGATTTTCATAAACGCTATATATTTGATCCCTGTTTTCATGAAACGAATCAAAATTTAGTTCATATTCAACCCAAAGTAAAATGAGTAAACTGCAAGTTATTCCTGTCGCTAAACCTAAGATATTAATTAGAGAGTATCCTTTTTGGAGGAATAGTTTTCTGAAAACAGTATTTAGAAATATTTTGAGCATTAAAAGTATTGTTTGATATATAGGTCGTTCTAATTAATCGTTATGTGAAAATTTCATTGATTGAAGGTCGTTGCTTTATTTTTTTAGGGTATTAAAATTGCATTATATTTTCTTAAATATGAAGTTCGGTATTGTATAAACTTAATATTATACGATTTTAAATAGGAGCTAGTTTTGTGCCAAAGAATGCTATGTGTTGTGTATCAGTAATTCAAGTTTAAAAGAGGCTGGGTTTATAAGTTGAAATTGATCGATTTTAGAACATGTTTTGTACGAAAACGAACAATTTTGTTCCGATTTTGAATTATTAGTTATACCTTGATGTTCGATTTAGTACAGTTAGAAATTGTGATAATAATGAAAAGCTTTGGTTTTACTACTGTTTGAGGGCTAAAGCGATCGAGATATAAAAACAAAAGTAATGAGTAAAGTCGGTAAAATATTAGCAATAGATGATAATGAGGATATCTTATTTTCATTGAAACTGCTGTTGAAACAGCATGTTGAATTAATACACACAGAATCAGATCCTGAATTAATTCCAAAGTTGATGAAGCAGGAGACATATGATGTGATCCTGTTAGATATGAATTTCACAAAGGATGCGATTAGTGGTCAGGAAGGTTACCATTGGCTGAATCGAATTATTGAAATTGATCCACGTGCAGTGGTTCTTTTTATTACTGCTTATGGAGATGTTGAGAAATCGGTGAAAGCGATTAAAGCTGGTGCGACAGATTTCATATTAAAGCCCTGGCAGAATGAAAAATTGATGGCTACGATTTCTTCAGCCGTCAAACTTAGGAAGTCTAAGGAAGAAGTAACCCAACTAAAGTCTAAGCAAAAGGAATTGAATGCGGTTCTTGATCAACCTTTTAATGATTTTATTGGTGTTTCACCAGAAATGCAAACTGTTTTTACAACCATTCAAAAAGTTGCGGTTACGGATGCCAATGTTCTCATTTTAGGAGAGAATGGAACAGGTAAAGAATTGGTTGCTCGTGCTCTTCATCGTAATTCAGCTAGAAAAGATGAAGTTTTTGTAAGTGTTGATTTGGGATCTATTAATGAGAACCTATTTGAAAGTGAATTGTTTGGGCATGTAAAAGGAGCCTTTACCGATGCACGTACAGATCGTCCCGGACGATTTGAAATTGCATCAGGTGGTACCCTTTTCCTCGATGAGATTGGGAATTTGTCTTTGCCTATGCAGGCTAAACTTTTGACGGTACTCGAAAGGCGTGAAGTTATTCGTGTCGGCTCGAATAAACCAATTCCTATCGACATTCGATTGATTTGTGCGACTAATATGCCAATACTACAGATGGTCGCAGAAGAGAATTATAGACAAGACTTGTTATACAGGATAAATACTGTGGAGATTAGTTTGCCTGCTCTTTGCGAACGTTACGAAGATATTCCATTATTAGCAGAGCATTTCTTACAGATTTATGCAAAAAAATATAAGAAACGTTTTGGTTCGCTTTCTAAAGCATGTATCAATAAGTTATACGATTATTCTTGGCCAGGAAATGTACGTGAACTTCAACACTTAATGGAGCGTGCCGTGATTATGGCAGACGATAATAATTTGCAGCCAACAGATTTTCAGATTAATGCGGGACATTCACAACAAAGTGATGTGGAGTTGGATAGTTATAATTTGGAAGAAGTTGAGAAAAATATTATTCAGAAAGTGCTAAAGACCAATCAGGGGAATATTTCGAAAGCCGCTGGTGAACTTGGTTTAACTCGAACATCCTTGTATCGAAGATTAGAAAAATATGGTTTATAAAAGCTTCAGATTTAATTTTATATTAAGGATTATAGCGCTATCTGCGACGATTTTTCTTTTAGCTTTCGTTTTGTCTAAAAATAATTATTTTACGACAGCAAGCCTTATTCTACTTATTGTCATTTATCAGATATATGAAATGATAAAGTATGTGGAAAAAACCAATAGGTTGCTTAAAAATTTCCTGGAATCGATTCGTTATTCTGATTTCACCAGAAATTTTAAAGTACAAGGTTTGGGAAGTTCTTTTGATAAATTGCAAGACTCGTTTAATGCTGTTATTTCTGATTTTCAGAAGATAAGGGCAGAGAAGGAAGAGCATTATTTTTATTTACAAACCGTTATTCAACACATTGGAATTTCTTTAATTGCTTTTCATAGAGATGGATCTGTTGAGATGATAAATAATGCATCAAAAAAGCTATTCCAAGTTAGTAATCTAACGAAAATACAAGATTTGGAAAGTTTTAGTCCTGAGTTTGTAGAGGCATTGCTGAAGCTAAAACATGGTGAGAATACTCTGATTAAGGTCAATGATAATGATGATATTCTTCAGTTGGCTATTTATGCTACGGAGTTTAAAATTAATGATAGGCAAGTTATTTTGGTGTCTATAAAGAATATTCAGTATGAGTTAGAAGAGCAAGAGATTGAATCTTGGCAGAAGTTAATTCGGGTTTTAACTCACGAAATAATGAATTCTATTACGCCTATTTCTTCTTTATCAAATACATTAACGACCATTCTCGATGATTTTGGAATGAATAATGCTAGTAAATTTGATGAGGATGATCAGGAAACGATTACTGAAGTGAAAATGGCATTGACAACAATCCAAAAGCGAAGCTCTGGCTTGTTGCATTTTGTTGACACTTATAGAAACTTAACAAAGATACCGAATCCTAATTTTAGTATTTTCCCAGTTAAGCAACTTTTCGACAACATTTATATGTTGATGAAAGAAGAGATGAATGCTAAGAATATTGAATGTGTGATTGATATTGAGCCAGAGTCAATAGAGCTTTCTGCTGATGAGCTTTTGATAGAGCAAGTATTAATAAATTTAATAAAGAATTCTATTCATGCTTTAGATCACACTGTCAATCCGAAATTAAACTTACGTGCTTATTTGAATAAGAGAGGCCGTATTTCAATTCAGCTTACAGATAATGGACAAGGGATAATTAAAGAGGTTTTAGATAAAGTCTTTATCCCATTCTTTACCACTAAGCCTAAAGGTTCTGGAATAGGCTTAGCTTTGTCTAAACAAATTCTACGTTTACATGGTGGAACAATAACAGCTCATTCTGTGCCTGATGAGAAAACAACATTTACTTTAACGTTCTAATCTCAAACTTCTAATATATTGATAAAAAGAAAAAGCTTGGCGGATAGCCAAGCTTTTTCTTTTTAAAAGATCGGATTGATCTTAATTTGTTGTTACTTCTATATCTTCTGGAAATTCCTTCAGATTATTTTGATATATTTTCAATCCAGTTTTAGGATCATGGTTTGAGCTTGGCCCTGCAATACAGCCGCCTTCACATGCCATAACTTCGATGAAATTACCACTGGTTTTTCCAGTTTTAGCAAATGCTTTTAGCATATTGATTTTCTTTTTGTCTAAACCATTTACAATAACTGGCTTAATATTGACGTAAGGTTTAACCTCAAGCACCGATTGAGCTACACCACCACTGGCGGCATAAGCACGACCATGATTTTTAATACTTCTATCTAACTCAAGAGGGTTACCATCTATATTGATGTCCCATCCAGCAAATAAGCCAGATAGTTCTTCGAAAGTCATCACATAATCTACATTAGGATCTTTCATCCCTTCACGACGCTTAGCAATACATGGACCTATGAAAACGAACTTACCATTAGGGTATTGTTTTTTTGCCAGTTCAGCAGCGTAGTACATTGGGCTTTTGGTATGCGAAACATATTGCTCCATATTAGGAATATGTTTTTCTACAGCCGAAACATAAGCAGGGCAACATGAAGTTGTCATGAAAGGTGCATTATCTTCGAGGCGTTCTAAAAGTTCATCAGCTTCATTTGTTGTTGTAACATTGGCACCTTTGGCAACTTCAATTACATCGTGAAATCCAAGTTCTTTGATAGCGCCAATAACATTTTCGGTTTTGTACTTAAATTGACCGTAAAGAGCTGGTGCAACAAGAGCAATTGTTTCTTGTTCCGATTTTAAAGATTTCATCACATCAACGATTTGTGAATTTTCCATGATCGAACCAAAAGGGCAAGCTGTTATACACTTTCCACAATCAATACATTTGTCTTCATCAATTTGCTCTTTACCATGTTCATTTTTGGTAATTGCACCTACAGGGCAGGCATTTTCACATGGCACAGGCATAAAAATGATTGAATGGTAAGGGCAAACATTCATGCAAATACCGCAGTTGATACAATTTTTAGGATCAATTTGAGCTTGACCATTGGCATTCCAACTAACAGCTTCTTTGGGGCAGTTCATCATACAAGGATGTGCCACACAACCTTTACAAAGGTTGGTTACGATGTAGGAGTTTTGAACGCAAGAAGTACACGCTTCGTCCACTACAGTTAGAATTTTGTCTATTGGCTTTTCTCTTTGAAGAGCTTCTGTAGCATATTCAGCTAATGTTTTAAGCTCATCGCGATCTTCTTCTAATTCGCAACCTAAAAGAGGGATCAATTTTTCCTTTGCAATCACTCTTTCTTTGAATACACAACAACGATCGGAATTTTCTCTGTTTCGCGGAGCCATTTCTATTGGAACTCGATCTAGGTTCGAAACAAGTTTGTCATCCTTAAAGAGTTCAGCCATGTTGGCAACCAAATCTCTTCGTATAATCATCGTATTATCGACGTAAGCCATGCAGTAGTTTTTTTGTGGGTTGGTGATTGTTTTTTGATGGCGCAAAAGTAGATATAATATATTTTTTTAGGTTCTCTTTTTATATGTTATTTAATAATTAGCAAAAAAAAGCTCGAATGTATCATTCGAGCTTTATTCTTTTATTTTTTGTTGACCGCAGTCAAGCCTAATTCTTCTCCCTTTTTCAGCATATATTGATAGGCATCTTCGTAGTTATTATGAATTTCTCCATCGAGTATGGCATCTTTTATGGCTGTTTTTATGTCACCAATAACACGAGAAGGAGAGAGATTGAATGTACTGATAATTTCTTCTCCACTAATTGGAGGCTGAAAATTTCTGATGGTATCTTTTTCTTCAACCTCTTTTAGTTTTCTACGTACCAACTGAAAATTTTCGAGGAATTTTTTCACCTTCGATTCATTCTTCGATGTGATATCGGCTTCGCAAAGCAACATCAATTCTTCGATATCATCACCTGCGTCAAATAATAAACGACGAATGGCTGAATCGGTGACCACCTCTTGTGCCAAAACGATAGGGCGCATATGTAGGGAAACCATTTTCTGAACGAATTTCATTTTCTCGTTCAATGGCAATTTCATATTCTTGAAAATCTTGGGAACCATTTTCTCACCAATAAAATTGTGAGCATGAAATGTCCACCCTATACCTTTTACAAATTTCTTTGTTTTTGGCTTAGCAATATCGTGAAGCAAAGCAGACCAACGTAACCACAAGTTGTCAGAATGGCAGCATAAATTATCCAGTACCTCAAGTGTATGGTAAAAGTTATCTTTATGACTAATACCGTTTCTTGTTTCTCTACCTTTTAGTTTATCGAATTCTGGGAAAATAAGTTGAAGTAAGCCTGCCTCATCAAGTAACTTAAAGCCAATTGATGGTTTTTTCGACATAACTATTTTATTCATTTCCTCAATAACTCTCTCTTTAGAGATGATATGTATTCGATCTTTATTGGCTTTAATGGCTTCGAATGTCACGTCAGAGATCTTAAAATCTAATTGTGTCGCAAAACGAATAGCACGCATCATTCTAAGCGGATCATCCGAAAAGGTAATAATGGGGTCAAGAGGCGTTTTTATAATCTTACGGTTAAGATCATCTACACCTCCAAAGGGATCAAGAAGTTCTCCGAAATTATCTTTATGTAGGCTTAATGCCAGAGCGTTAATTGTAAAGTCTCTACGTTTCTGATCGTCATCTAAAGTACCATCTTCTACAATTGGGTTACGCGATTCTCGCTGGTAAGATTCTTTACGAGCACCAACAAATTCGACTTCAAACCCTTTGTATTTAAGCATGGCTGTACCATAACTCTTAAAAATAGAAACCTTTGTGTTGCCAGCTTTTGCAGCTACTTTTTTAGCCAATTCAATACCACTGCCAATCACGACAACATCAATATCTTTTGATCCTCTTTCTAGAAACAAATCTCTTACAAAACCTCCAATTACATAGGACTCAAGGTTTTCTTTAGTGACAATTTCTGATAGGATAGGGAATATAGGGTGTGTTAAAAATCTCTTCACGTTCTTTCTTGTTTGTATACTACATTAAGGAGTTTCCACTTCGTTCATAAATGACTTCTATATCTCCTCGGACGCACAAAATTACAATTATTTAGTATGATTCTAAAATATAAGCTTGTATAATGTGCTGATTGGTGAAATAGCTGATTGTTTTTCTGGGGAGTTCATTTTGTGTATTGATCTAGAATCTCATTTCTCAAATCTTCTTGTAGGGCATTTTGGCAGTTTATATTTTCTGGCACGTTAATTGACATCTATAAATCCATATATTTATATTTTTAAGGTTTGTAATTATGGTAGAACATTTAACATTAGCATCTTTCAAGGAAAAGGTGTTTGATTTCGAAAATAATAAGGATTGGAAATTTGAGGGAGAAAAGCCTTGTGTCATTGATTTTTATGCAGATTGGTGTGGTCCATGTAAAACGCTTGCTCCTATTTTAGAAGAATTAAAAAAGGAGTATGGTGATAAATTAGAAATCTATAAGATTAATACAGAGGAAGAGAAAGAGCTATCTTCAATATTTGGAATCCAAAGTATTCCTTCATTATTGTTTGTACCACAAGATGGTCAACCACAAATGGCACAGGGAGCTTTGCCTAAGGAATCCTTTAAGCAAGCTTTTAAAGATGTTTTAGGTGTGGATGCTTAAATAATATGGATCATTTATGATTATTTGAATAGAGTTCGAGAAAATTATTTTCTCGAACTTTTTGTTTGTTAGATATTTGCCATATGATCGGTTTTTTTGTTGATAAATAATTGATTTTTCTGGGTTACTTTTCCCGTCTTTAGGGAATATAGGGAGGAATTAACTGTTAAAATTAAAATCAATTTTATGAACAGATTTATTTATTTTGTTGTGATTGTCCTATTTTGTATAGGCTTTTATGGATGTGAAACCGAGAATTTAGGGAAAGAACAAAACAATTCCTTCTCGAAACAGCCAGACAATAGCTATGTACAATTATTGTACGATCATTTTAGTGCATTAGAGGACGAGGAAATTTTTAATGAATTGGGTATTTGGGGAACCTCTTATTAGAATAAGGTATTGGTATATGGTTATGCAGGAAATGAGGTGTACTTAATTCCTTTGGCTGATGAAAATACCAAATGTGTTGATGCAATTATATTTTTGTATGTTGATACAGATCATTTAAGATATCAAATGTGTATTAATGACCAAGATCAATATCTTGATAAAGAACTTGGCTTGATATTTAACTTTTTTGAAAATGAGCTTTTTGGAGTAAAAGAAGATTATTTGTATCCTTCTCCACTAGAAGAAACATATTTAGGTAAAACAAAGGCTACTATGATAGATTTTTGTAATGAGGTTTAGGCAGGAAGCCCTTCTACAGGTTGGTCATATAGAGGGAGCCATTGTTGGACAAAAGTGATACACGAATCTTTTGATAGAGAAAATGATGAGACTGGCGGTTGGGGCGGTTCTATACATGGTGACATATCTAATCCTTTTGGAGGAGGAGGTGGACTTTTAAGTCCTTTACCAAAAGTAGACGAAGATAAAAGTTGGGAAAATACTAAAGCTGATTGCGTTAAACAGAAATTGGAAGCAGGAGGAGCTAATTCAATTTTGAATAATTTGTTGGCTGGGTTTAAGCTTAATTCAAGTGTTATCGATGTGAAATTTTATGTGTCAAATATTGATTACCGAGGAAAAAAAGTAAAGAATGGAATGTGTGTATACAATCAAACGACTAAGAAGGTATATATTTATCTCAGTGAAAATCGTTTGAACAAATCATCCCTTGAAGTTGCACGAACCATACTGCATGAAAGTTTTCATGCTTATCTGTATGGTAAAATTCATGATGGTGCCATACATAATGGTTTAGCACCTGATCCTGATTTTGTTACTGATTTTAATAATTATGCAAAAGTTTACGGGAAAGGAAGTTCGAATTCGGCTCAACACAATTATATGGCTACTATGTATATTCGTTATATGAAGGAAGGTTTAAAAGAATTCTTTAATTCTGATCCGCATTATATGGAATACGCAAGCAATAATAGTTCAGATGATCGTTGGAATTTGGATTCAATGTTTGAGGGACTTGCATGGGGAGGATTGCGTGGTACAGATTCTTGGAAAGATTTTAAGCTTAATAATCCAGCAAAGGTTAATGACTTTAATTTACAATTGAGTTATTTTGTTAATAGTTATGGATTCCCTAAAGACTGTGATTGATATGTGTAAAATGAAATATGTACTTATAGGTTTGTTAGTAATGATTGTCTTCTCAGTTGAAGCACAACAAAAAGATACACTACTTTTTTTAGTCGACCGAAAACTTGATAATGTAGATTTTAGAGTAGAAAAACGATTATATAAAATCAAAAGTTTTGTTATTGCTTTGGACTGTAATTATTATGGAGAAGAGGATAATTTTGCAGCAGCTGTACTTGAAGAATTGCTTGAAGATTTTGGTGGATATATGACTGTTGAAGAACCCAAAATTACAATAGCAAAAAATGATATATCAAGATTTGATTCGCTAAACTTTATATGGTTGTCAAAACAAAAATCTCTTCAGGGTATTATGGATAAAGTAGGTACTTATAATTTTGATAAATATTACTATGTGATTTTCAAAGAGGATTTAAACGATTTTACAAAAGATTCTGTAGTAATGCATCAATGTGTGATTGGTTATAATGAATTTGAAAATTAATTCCTAACATAATTAAAGTGGAGGCTTCGGCTTCCACTTTTTCTTTAAAATGAATAATTTTGAGGTTACAGAGAATTTGTATTTTGTTTATTGGCTTAATGTTGTGTTCAGGCTTAGTAAAAGGCCAAATCAAATGGCTCGATTCTTATGACTTGGCAAAGGTTTTGGCAAAAGAACAAAATAAACTCATTGTAGTTGATTGCTGGGCTCGTTGGTGTGGTCCTTGTCTTGCAATGGACAATAAGGTATGGTCTGACTCAAAGATCCAAAGCTATGCAGATCGTTTTATCTTTGTAAAGCTTGATTTAAGTTCGGGATTTTCCAATAAAAACTTTGCTGTAAAAGCTATTCCTGCAATTTTTATTTGCGATGCTTGGAATTCGAAACTAAAGAATTTCATTGGTTACAAAGACAAAATGGAGATGTCTAAGATCTTAAACTCTTTTGGTTTTGATATATCTAAAGTGTATTTAGATAAGCAAAAAGTCAAAGATGGGGTTTTTGAAGGTAAAGATGTTCTAAAATTAGCCATGACATATTATGAGGTAAGTTTGGATATTGATAGAGATGCCAGTCTTGCCATGAAGAGTTTGAGTAAGCAATATTTTAAGAAGGAAAAGAATCATATATGGATGAATAGGAGTATACTTTTAAGCTTTTTAAATAGAGCACCCAAAAGAAGATTGAAAGTTCTAAGAGGGATAAAAATTAATGACAGAGAAAATTTAATGTTACAGAATGCTTTGTTGGCTAAATCATATTTTGAATTGAATAAAAAGGAAAAGGCAAAAGTCTATTTTGAGCAAGTTAAAACGATTAGCTTGCCTTATTGTGATTTATTGAAAGAAGAACGAACATTATTGCACTAAAAATAAGCTTGTCTTTATAGTCTTATTGACTGGGTGGATAAAAATAGAAAAGCTGAAAAAATAGTTTATATTTGAGACTAATTATAAAATTTGTAAACTATGAAATCCCTAATAAAATCAATTTTCCTTTTAAGCTTTGTATTATTAAGCCTTGCTAGTTTTTCACAATCAAAAGTAATTGCTTTAGACGATGAAGGTTTTAAAGAGAAAGTGTTTGATTTTGAGAAAGAAAAGGAGTGGGTATTTAAAGGTGATAAGCCTGTAATAGTCGATTTTTATACGACTTGGTGTGGCCCATGTAAACGCGTAGCGCCTATTTTGGCAGAATTACAAGAGGAATATGGCGATGCCATTCAAATCTATAAGGTGAATACCGAAAAGGCAAGAGCTGTTTCAGCTGCATTTGGAATCACAAGCATTCCTTCCTTTTTGTTTATTCCTGCAAAAGGAAAGCCACATATGGCTAAAGGAGCTTTCCCTAAAGAAACTTTTGTAAAGGCATTAACAGAGATTATGGGGGTAAAGGAAATCGTAAAAACGAAATAGGAGACTTGTAAGTCTTTAAATAAGAGAGCATCCAATGGTATTGGGTGCTTTTTTTGTGTTTATTACTTTGAGATACTATCAAGTATTCCTTGTATCTTTATTGATAATCATAAGCTTATGTCATTTTGTTTTGAGATGGAGAATGGCTTGTATTTTAAGCAAATCAAATTACCTTTGCGCACAATTAACAGTGGGGTGCCTTAAATAAACGGGCTGAGATTATACCCTTAGAAACAGATTCAGTTCGGTTTCTTACACCTGATCCGGATAATGCCGGCGTAGGGAATTGCGAAATGACTATTCGCCTGATATCTCATCTTAAGAACCTCATTGCAATATTTTTTTATCGAATGCTGATTATTCAGTCTAAAAAACTTTATTGTAATGTCTACAACTAAATCTAAATCATTTATTACAAGATTAGCTTTGCTGCTTGTATTTCAATTCTTTGGTTTTGCAGTATTTTCTCAAATCACTGTAAAAGGGAAGGTAACTGACCAGAAGGGAAACGCTTTACCTGGAGCAGCAGTCGTTATTAAGGGAAGTACCTATGGTGTTTCTACCAATGCAGACGGAGAGTATAAAATTGAAAACCTAAAGCCTGGTTTTTATAAGTTTGTTGCGAGTTTTTTAGCTTTCGAAGCTCAAACTCAGGACGTGAATTTAAAATCAGATTTGAAACTTGATTTTGTTCTAGGGTACTCATCTATTTTAGCTGATGAGGTGTTGGTATCGGCGACTCGTGCTGATGCTAAAACCCCAGTTGTTGTCACTAATGTGAGCAATGAAGAATTGACTAAAAGAAATTTGGGGCAAGATATTCCAGTCCTATTGTCCTTAACGCCTTCATTCGTTACATCTTCCGATGCAGGTGCAGGAGTTGGTTATACGGGTTTTCGAATTAGAGGATCTGATGCCAACCGTATTAATGTGACTATTGATGGTATTCCATTGAACGACTCAGAATCTCATGGTGTTTATTGGGTAAATATGCCAGACTTTACGTCTTCACTTGAGGATATTCAAATTCAGCGTGGTGTAGGAACTTCGACGAGTGGAGCCGGTGCTTTTGGTGCCAGTATTAATATGCAAACTCAGAATGTGAATAGTAAGCCATATGCGGAAGTCTCAAGTTCGGCAGGCTCATTCAATACTTTTAAGAACACGGTTAAATTGGGAACAGGTTTAAAAAAAGGTTTTGCTTTCGATACCCGTTTATCTAAAATTACTTCTGATGGATTTATCGATAGAGCCACTTCAGATCTGCAATCTGCTTATTTTTCTGCGGGTTACTATGGAGAAAGAACTAGCGTAAGAGCTAATGTTATTGTTGGTAAAGAAAAAACGTATCAGGCTTGGAATGGTGTTCCAAAAGTTCGTTTAGAAAATGATGAGGAAGGTATGCAACGTTATGCTGATCATGGCTTGGTAAGTCAGGAAATAGTTGATCATATGATGACTTCTGATTCAAGAACCTATAATCAGTATACGTATAAGAATGAGACGGATAACTATTGGCAAAAGCATTATCGTTTATTCTTAACCCATTTGTTTAAGGATAATACGAAGTTTAATATGGCTTTCCATTATACTCAAGGGGAAGGTTATTACGAGCAGTTTAAGAAAAACGATAAGCTTAAAAAGTACGGTTTGGCTCCAATAGTAATTGGAGGCGAAACCATTGAAAAGACTGATTTCATCCGTCGTAAATGGTTGGATAATGATTTTTACGGAACCGTGTTTTCTTTCTCGAAGAAAATGGATGGACTTGATCTTGTTGCTGGTGGTGGCTGGAATAAGTATGATGGAGATCACTTTGGTGAAATTCGTTGGATGAAAAATGCTGGTGATACTTTCTTAGGTGATAAGTACTACGACAACAACGGTACAAAGGAAGAATATAATGCCTATGTGAAAGCTAATGTTGCTGTGGATGATCAGATTAGTTTGTATGCTGATATGCAGTTAAGAGGTATTGATTACAAAATTAAAGGGATTGATTCAGACTTAAGAGATGTTAGTCAGAATCATGATTTCTTATTCTTTAACCCAAAGTTGGGATTAAATTATGAGATTGATAAGAACCACCGTCTTTTTGCTTCGTTTGCCATTGCTAACCGTGAACCTAATAGAAGTAATTATACCGATGCTAAACCAGGTAATGAGCCTACAAGTGAGCGTTTATTCGATTACGAATTAACTTATAAATTGACACAGGCAAACTTCTTATTTGAAGCTAATTTGTTCTATATGAATTATAAAGATCAGTTAGTTTTAACTGGTGAGATTAATGATGTAGGTGGCGCTGTAATGGTTAATGTTGATAAATCTTACCGAAGAGGTGTTGAGTTGAGTGCCGCAACTAAACTGACAAAAGAATTTTCATGGAATGCTAATTTGTCTTTGAGTGATAATAAAATTAAGAACTTTGTTGAGCATGTTGACAATTGGGATAACTGGGAAACAGGTGAGCAAACAATTAATGATTTAGGAACTACTGACTTGGCTTTTTCACCAAATGTAACAGCGAATTCAATTTTATCATACGATAAATCAGGATTTGGCATTCAGTTTATTTCTCAATATGTAGGCAAGCAGTATATCGATAATTCAGCGAATGATGATCGAAGTCTTGATGCTTACACTGTATCGAACATGAATTTTTCTTACGAATTTAAACCTAAGTTTGCCGAGAGTTTAAAATTTAATCTTTTGGTTAATAATGTATTTAATGCAGAATATGAGACGAATGCTTGGGTGTATTCTTACATTTATGGAGGCGAACGTTTTGCTATGGATGGTTATTTTCCACAAGCAGGAACAAATTTTATGGCAGGAGTTAGCTTGAGATTTTAATAAAGACTAAATTTGATTGAAAATAAATAATACAATGACCAAGCTGAGAGTTTTCTTTCAGCTTGGTCTTTTATAAGAAATAGCATGTTAGATTGGATTAGTGCAAATATGGTTGAAATAATAGGAACGCTTTCGGGTTTCCTATTTCTGTATCTGGAAATAAAGCAAAGTAAATGGCTTTGGCCTGTGGGCTTATTTTCTGCACTGATGTATATCTATGTGTTTTTTGTGGCGAAGTTCTACGCCGATATGGGACTTCAGTTTTATTACGTTATTATCAGTATATATGGTTGGTTTCATTGGTCCAGATCGAAAGGCAAGGATGCCATAGAATTACCTGTTACTAATTTGAGTATTGGCTTGTTTATAAAACTTCTTCTGGCAAGTCTATTTATCTATATCGGTATCTCTTTTATTCTACTGAATTATACCGATTCTCCGATACCCTACTGGGATTCTTTTACAACTGCCTTAAGCATTGTTGCTACTTGGATGTTAGCAAGAAAAATACTGGAACAGTGGTTGGTTTGGGTACTGGTTGACGCTGTTTCTATGGGCTTGTATATCTATAAGGAACTGTACCCAACAGCAATTCTTTTTGCCGTCTTCACCGTTTTGGCTCTATATGGTTATTTTCAGTGGAAAAAAGATCTGGCAAAGTCGAAAACAATCTAAAAGCAAATCGCTATTTTTGTGATTCAAGATTTAACAATATAGAAAATGAAATCACGATCAGCAGTTATATTGGCCAATGGAAGTTTCCCAATAAACGATATTCCATTGAATTTTTTAAAAACATCGGAGTGTATTGTTTGTTGCGATGGCGCAATAAATAAGCTAGAGACTGCTGGTATTAAAGCTCATGCTATTGTAGGCGATTTAGATTCCCTTTCCGATGATTTGAAAAGAAAGTATCAAGACATTATTCATCATTTTTCGAATCAAGATACCAATGATTTAACCAAAGCTGTAAATTGGTGTTTGACTCAAAAAATCAATGATATTACAATTGTTGGAGCCACAGGCGAACGTGACGATCATATGATTGGTAATATCTTCTTGTTACCATCCTACATGAAGAAAATGAAAGTGAAGATGTTGACTGATCATGGAAAATTTACACCTCTTACCCGTTCTCGTAATTTTGATTCTTATATCGGGCAACAAGTATCGATATTCTCTCCACAATCCGAAACAATTATTACCACAGCCAACTTGCGCTACGAACTCACCAACCAGAAATTGGAAATGCTATGGCATGGCACCTTAAACGAATCGATGGGCGATAGCTTTCGAATCGATTTTGAAGGGGATTCCTTAATCATCTATCAAGAATATTAATTTCATAAATGAATAATATGCTTTAGTCCTTGTTTTTATTAGATTGATAAAGCGTTATTATGCTAGGTGAATTCTTGTGATTTGACAGATTTGACAGATCATAATACGAAACAATTAG
>Ga0209272_10000317_pt1 | contig 44874 bp, 43 predicted proteins | sample tdDd002_FD_187125 | JGI IMG/M metagenome (GOLD analysis project Ga0209272, IMG submission 187125) | Marine sediment microbial communities from the Atlantic coast under amendment with organic carbon and nitrate - tdDd00.2 (SPAdes)... | ecosystem: Environmental > Aquatic > Marine > Coastal >...
AGGGATTGCACTTCTCTTAATCTATTCCATTGGTATGGGTATTCCATTTTTATTAACTGCATTATTCATCAATGCTTTTACATCTGCTCTTCAGAGGATGGAAAAAGTGGTTCCAATCCTGCTCAAAGTTGGTGGTATTGTAATGATCGTATTTGGTGCACTTATATTCTTCGATAAAGTAAACTGGTTAGCACAATTTTTGTTGTAACAATGGGAAGGAAGGTCTAGAATGCGAAAAATTAAGCTATTGTCCGTGATGTTAATAGCTGTTTTGGTGCTTTCAGCATGCCAAGCGGGTGTAAGTAATGAAACGCCAGCTGTTGCAAATGCTGAAGAGCCAATCGAAGCAGTTGTAGAAAATACATCATCTGACGAATCGCAAAATGAAACTGAAAATGCGGTTTCTGAGGAAGGTACAACAAATGAGACGGCAGTTGAGTCTGCCGAAGTCACAACAGAAGAGTCAACGGAAGAAACATCAGAAGCTACAGAAGAAAGTGATGAAGTTTCTGGTTTCCCAGAGCGAGACAAAAAAATTCCAGGATATGAGCTTTCAATGCGTGATGGTTCAACAATAAAATTAGACCAATACGATGGTCAAGTTGTAATGTTGACTTTCTTTACTACCTGGTGAAGTTACTGTGAAAAAGAGATTCCTGAGTTTCAGGAACAATATGAAAGTACAGATGATTTAATGATTATCGGTGTAGATGTACAAGAATCAGAAGCAAAAGTTGGCCCTTACTTAGAGCGTCACGGTGTTACATTCCCTGTTACTCTAGATACTGAAGGGTCATTAGCACAGTTATTCTATGTAAGTGGCTATCCAACAACAGTCTTTATATCTCCAGAAGGTATACTTGTAGGTAGCGTACCGGGTTATATCCCAGCAGATCAATTAACTTCTTACATTGACTATGCTAGAACCTATAAACCGGGTCAGGAATAAGATTGATAAAATATCCTCAGGATTTGATAATCCTACAAAAGTCCTATATACTATAGTAGTAAGTAACTTTGGTATATTATTGCGTTTTGATACAATTAAGTGTGTAGATGAGTTTTCTTTATATGCATAAGATGATCGAAACTGGGTATATAATAATGAAGGACTAAAGGACATGTGAGGTGGTTTTGTGAGAATTGAATCAAGTTTTAATAATTTATCTAAGTTATTACAAAATGCTGCAAGTTCATCACGACCAGCTTCTATCCCAATAGCAGAAAAATTAACATCCCAAGAACAGGGGTTAGAACAAGCGTCTAACAATGGAAGAGATGCAGTCAATTTAGCTCAAACTGCTGAAGGTGCTCTCAATTCAGTGTCAGAAGATTTGGGCAGAATTCGTGAGTTGGCAGTCCAAGCAGGTAATGGAGCATTGTCAGCTGATGATAGAGGGATTATTCAAGATGAAATCAATGAGCTAAAAAGTAGTATTGGTGATGCATTAACTAATACAGAGTTTAACTCTATAAAAGTCTTTGATGGTTTTGATGGAAACATTCAGACGGGTCCAAATTCTGGACAAGGACGTCAAATGGTTATCGAAAATACATCTTTAGATTCACTTGGAATTTCTGATTTTGATGTGACATCGGACTTTGATATTGCTGATATAGACAATGCTATAGACCAGGTGAGTGAGTCCCGTTCAAATCTAGGCTCGCAAACTAATAGTATAGAATCAAATATCAGGTTTAATGAAGTTGCTAGAGAAAACACTTTGAGTTCAAGGTCTAATGCGATTGGTGAAGATTTTGAGAACGCAATATTAGAGTTGCGCCAAAGTCAGTTGCAACAAAGCATCCAGACTCAAGTACAATCACTTCAGCAAACTGAAGAAGAAGACAAACTTAATATATTTGGCTAAGTTTTTAAAGCCCATTCCATTGAGAGTCATTCAGGGATGGGCTTTTATGTTTTGAATAAAAACAGTATTTTAGGGTATTCTTTTAGTGTCAAATGGTGACGAAGGAGGTTTTTATGAACATTAAACCCAATCCCTCAACATCCATTACACAAGATATAGTAAAAAATGATGTAAAGAAACCAGTATCTATAAGTGCCGGTGAGCAAATCGCTTCAGAGATGAGGTCCCTTGATAATGAAAAGGGTGTGAACCTAGCAATTACGTCAAGTGACCCATTAAGAACCGTATTAGAGGATATTAGTCATATTAGAGTATTGGCTTCTAAGATTTATGCCGGAAAAGTTCAAGACTCTGACAAAAATGTTGTACAAACAAGAATTGACATGATAAAAAATGACATCAAAAAAAGCTTATCTAATACGGAATTTAATAAATACAGAAATCTTGTACCTGATCCTCAATCTTCACAAGGGCGTATGATGAAGATAAAAAACACTTCACTAGAAACACTGGGGATTGAGTCATTTGACGTGCGTAAGAATTCTAATATTAGTGATTTAGATGTAGCTATGAGAAACATAAAAAAAGCACTCAGAAATAGACAGCCCCAAACGTCTATACCTCAAAATATAAATAAAATGGGGAATGTGCAGTCTAATAAAGTAACTAAAAGAGTGGCACAAGGATAGTGTGTTACCATTTTAAAAAAAGTATATAAAGAGACCGCTCACGTGGGCGGTCTTTTATTGTGCAAGTATAACTTATCTTTTGTTGAGACAAGAAGCCATATGCTCTTGTTATAACCAAATACAATTGGGACTAAGTATAGATGTTCAAATCATATGATATAATAAAAAATGTTCTAAAATGAAACAACTTTTGCATGAATGAAATGAATGATCAGTTATCGAGGTGAGTTATGAAATCTATAAAACCCCTAAAGTTTTATACTGAAATACCCCAACCCCTAAGAACTAAAGAAAGTATACGGTTTTTCTTTGAATATAAAAATGTGGGGGATCAAACTGTCGAAGATGTTCCAGCAGAAATCTTAATGGGTAAATCGGTCCGGTCGGTGTCACTACCAGGGCTAGAACCCAATCAGATAAAAACGGTTGAAATGCTGTTAACCAATAATATTAGTGACGAGTTAACCACTGTTGGTGTGCGTTTAGGACCTGAAAAAGAAAATGAAATTATGAACTCATTTTCATGGATTGGTCGCATTGAACTCAAGATAGATGAGCTTAAACGTTATCAGGTTATGGACACGTTAGAGGATTATTACTACCGAGTACATGTGCATAACAAAGGGACTAAAAGAGCTCGAAATATTGTAGTTAAAATTGAAAAGGATAACGCGTATTACGGTGAAATTGTAATTGAGGAGTTGGCGCCGAAAAAAACGATGCCAATAAATATGGGCTTTGACAAACGACTAAATGGTGTTTTTAAAATAAATGTATCCGCACATATCGGGAATCAAAAACATTTAAGTGCAAGTAGAAGTTTTCATATTGAGTTAAGTAAAGATCAGGAGGCTTAAAATGCCAGGCAAAAAAATGCTTCAAGAAAATGAGTTGTTTAAAACTGCCTGGGTTGAGTTTGTTAGATACGGTAAAATGGATCGAGAAATTCTGCGCCCAATGATTGCCGATTCTTGGATTCGTAGTAGGAGATACAAGGTTGATCCAGACTCTTCAGATGTGACTTGTGAAATTTCAGGGGACATTTTTTTAGAACGTTATAGGAATCTTGAACCTGTAATGGATCTTGCCAAACCTTTTATGGAGACATTATACAAAACCGTAGGGGACTCTGGCATGGTTGTAAGATTAACCGACAAAGATGGTTATGTCATTGAGTGTTTTGGAGATGAGCTGGTATTTGAAAGCCACCAAGCCCTGCATTTATATAAAGGAACAAATGTAAAAGAAGAAGTTATTGGTACCAATGCAATAGGTATAGCCCTTGCCAAAGGAATACCTCTGCAAGTACTTGGTGCGGAACACTTTAGAATTGATTATCATAACTGGACAACATCAGCAGCGCCAATTAAGGATGACAGTGGTCAGGTTATTGCCGTTCTCAGTATGTCTGGGGACTATGAACAAGTCCATCCCCATACACTTGGTATGGTAATGGCGTCTGCCCTTGCTATTGAACACGAGTTAAAACTTGAAATATCCAATCAAGATTTAAGACGTAAAAACGACCACTTTAACGCTATAATGGAGTCCATATCAGAAGGCATTATATGTATTGATGAACGTGGTGTCATTCGTGATATAAACCTCTTTGCTAGAAATTACTTACGTGTGAGGGAGTCAGAAGCTCTAGGGTCTGATATTAGGGATCTCATTCGTGGGGATCAGGCTAAGAAATTAATGAAGCTTGTTAAAAGTGGGTCTCCTTTAAAAGAAGAAGAATTCAACTTCAGCCATATGGGAGGGCGTAAAAAGTCTGTTATAGTGAATGCAACACCTGTTTCAGAACCCAATGACCCATACAAAGAACTTGTTGTTACCTTTAGAGAATCAAAGGAAATACATAACTTAGTTAATAAGATTGTTGGTGCCAAAGCGATTTATACCTTTGAAGACATTCTTGGTGACAGTGAAGAGATCAAAGAGGCCATAAGGCTATCAAAACTGGTTGCAGATACAGAAGCAACTATTCTATTAACTGGAGAAAGTGGTACAGGTAAAGAACTTTTTGCCCAAAGTATTCACAATGACTCAAATAGAAGAAGTGATTCATTTGTATTTATTAATTGTGGTGCCATACCGCGTGACCTGGTTGCCAGTGAATTGTTTGGTTATGTTGAAGGAGCTTTTACAGGTGCACGATTAGGTGGGCAACCAGGCAAGTTCGAGCTTGCCGATGGTGGAACGCTTTTCTTGGATGAGATTGGTGACATGCCACTAGATACCCAAGCCAACCTACTTAGGGTGCTAGAAACCAAAGAAGTTGTGCGTGTAGGTGGACACGATGTTATCCCTGTTGATGTACGCGTAATCGCTGCAACCCATAAAGACCTTTCAAAAGAAGTGCAACGAGGTAACTTTAGACAGGATCTATTCTTTAGACTCAATGTAATGCCCATACATACTCCAGCACTTCGAGAAAGACGGAGTGACATTCCAACTTTAATCGACTTCTTTTATAATCAGTTCAAAAAAGGAAAAGGCAAAGCTGGGGTAGATATAGCACAGAGTTTTTATGCTACCATGTCTTTATATGACTGGCCTGGAAATGTGCGTGAGCTTCAGAATGTTATGCAATTGGCTTCAAACCTCGTTGAAGAAGGAGGCGTACTTACGGCTCAAGATCTACCTGACTATTTAAAAACCAATGTTAGGCTGGAATCTGAACAAGGACAGCAAAGTGTTTCCATGAAAACATTAGCTGAACTTGAACGTGAAGCCATACAAGGTGCTATTGCATACAATAAAGGAAATCTGGTAAAAGCAGCAAAATCACTTGGTATAGGTCGTACAACCCTTTATCGAAAAATCGAAAAATACGGCTTAACTGTTTAAAAGTCACTAAATAAGTATGGAAAACTTCATGAAAATGCCCCAATGTGAAACACTTGTTTCATATTGGGGCATTTCTTTTTATGAAAACGTAATCATGTGTTCCGAAACGATACATATACATCGAAAATACGTGAAATACTTAACAAAGCTGAATGTTTATTATTGAATACATGTTCAATTGTTGTGTATTTGCAAGGGGTCTGGGGTAAGAAAACACATGTATGGAAAGTTGGCATATAAATTGCGTATATATGTATTGGATAAGGAAGTAATAGATTTAGATATTTAAACCTGCCGATTGAGGAGGAAAGCACTTGAGAAACGGATTATTTTACATAACAGCCTTTTTGCTATTTTGGACTATCTTAGCAGAAAGGGTGACAATTTCATCAAGTCTTGTCGGTTTACTGATAGCTGGCATTATATATATGTATGTTAAAGATTCTTTTTCGGACATGCAACCATTAAAAGCAATAAAGGTGATTCCACTTTGGATTATGTTTTTAGGTCAACTGATTAGCGAAATTATTGTTGCCAACATTCAAGTAGCAATTATCGTGTTATCAAAGGAAATGTCCATAGGGCCAGAAGTGGTCAAATATAAAACTATGATTCAGTCTGACTTACTTAAGACAATCTTGGCTAACTCTATTACATTGACACCTGGAACTATGACCGTTGACATAAAAGAAGACATCTTGCTCATCCACTGCTTAAGCAGTAGGTATGCTGAGTCTTTAGAAGGAAACTTATTCGAAAAAACCTTACTTAAGATAGAGGAGGCAACCAATGACTAATAATTTAATTATTGCAAGCCTTTTTATTGGAGTCACACTACTCATGGCACTCTATAGAGCCGTTGTTGGTCCTACAAAAGGCGACCGGTTAATTGCTATAAATGTTATAGGAACAAAAACTTTAGTTCTAATGGCTATCATATCTTTAGTATTGAAGGAACAATTCTTCTTGGATGTTGTTCTTGTATATGCCCTGATTAGTTTTACTGCATCCCTCTTTATTTCAAGAGAAATTAAAGACAAACGACTTAGAGAGGAGGGGGAATAAGTGTTAAATATTCTAACCCTACTATTCATATTTACTGGTATCTTCTTTTTCTTTGTAGGTTCTCTTGGTCTTATTAGATTTCCAGATGCCTTAACTCGTGCACATGGTGCTGCAAAATGTGACACCCTGGGTGCAATATTTATTCTGATTGGCTTGATCTTGCAGACAGGCTTTGCGTTTTCATCGTTAAAGCTTATTCTTGTTATTATATTTCTTTGGATTACAAATCCAACAGCAACCCATGCGATTGCCAAGGCTATCCGAGGCAGCATGAAAGGAGATGAATCAAATGACATTATTTAATGTAGTACTTTTACTCGTAATGATGATCGGTGCAGTAGCAGCGAGTGCGATTCGTAACTTACTCGGCGCAGTAATTATTTTTATGGTATATAGCCTAATGATGGCTTTATTATGGCAACAAATGAATGCACCAGATTTAGCTATCACAGAAGCCGCTGTTGGTGCAGGACTTACGTCTGTTTTGTTTGTATTAACGCTAAGAAAAATTAAGGGATTAAGCGCATGAGACTAACGGTATCAATATTTGTGGCGGTGTGTTTAGCTGTCGTGCTTCTGGTGGGGATCGTAGATTTCCCAGAGTTCGGTGCTGCTAACAATCCAGCACACAATGAAGTGATGGAAAAATACATAGAAGAAGGTGTGAAGGAAACAGGTGCAGTTAACTTGGTTTCAGGTATGATTTTAGACTATAGAGCCTTTGATACATTTATTGAATCTATCGTCTTCTTTACAGCAGTAATATCCGTATTTGCTGTATTAAAGGGAGGCAAGATCCTATGACAATTATCATTCAAAATGTAGTTAGACTCATAGTGCCTTTTATACTCATGTTTGGCGCTTATGTTACTGTATACGGTCATGTTTCTCCAGGTGGTGGTTTTGCTGGAGGGACCATATTGGCTGCAGCTTTAATTTTAGAACGGTTTGTTGGCATTAATAGAAAGTGGTCTTTAAATAAATCCACGTGCCTTAAAGGGGTATCTTTTAGTTTAGTCGGCTACGGTATTCTAAAAGGTATTGCTTTCCTTGAAGGTGCGATGCACATAGAACTCATCCATTGGCCACTTGGTCAACCCGGTGCCCTCTTTAGTGCAGGAATTATTCCACTACTAAATATCCTCATTGGACTCGTCGTTATGATGGCATTTGTCTTATTATTTGATTTGTTTAACGAAGATCTTGCTGGGGAGGACCACTAATGAGCATTTTACTCGACAATTTCATTGAAGTGGGATCAATTATATTGTTTGCAATTGGTTTCACAACATTACTTGTACATAATAATCTCATCAAAAAAATCATAGGATTAAACATAATGGATACATCAATATTCTTGTACTTTATTTCAATTGGATATATCGATGAAGCACATGCTCCTATTTTCAAAGAAGGTGTAGTGCAATATGTTAATCCAGTCCCATCTGGACTTATGCTAACGGGCATTGTTGTTGCTGTAAGTGTGACTGCTTTTGCACTGGCGCTTACGATTCGACTTCACAGCATATATGGAACATTAGAACTTGACGAGATTATGAAAATGAGGGAGGAAAACATATGAGCTTAATCAGTGTAGCACCACTTGTAATTATCCTTTTATTATTAATTTCTTCCTTTGTGTTGCCATTCCTAAAAAAGCCTATAAAAACGAGTTTACCTATTCTAGGTGCTCTAACATTATATGCATGGATTCATGGTTTAACTTATTTGGGTAAGGATATGTATACCATTCAAGCGGGTCATGCAGAACCTCCGTTTGGGATAGCCCTTCGTGTGAGCGCGGTAGAAATCGTTATTGGTTTACTATTTATGACAGTAACAACCCTAATTATTTGGTTCTCTGCACAGCAGTTCCACAGAGAAGTGGGAGAGAAACAGCAGAAAACTTTTCTTGTTTTGGTCCATCTACTTGTAGCATCACTTCTTGGGATTGTATACACTCAAGATTTGTTTAATGGTTTTGTATTTATAGAAGTAAGTACTCTTGCTGCGTGCGGTATTATCGTCGTTAAAAATAAAGCGGATAATATAAAGGCAGCTGTCAAATATTTAATATTAAGTAGTTTGGGTTCAGGTCTTGTACTCATGGGTATTGCATATTTATATGCACTAACAGGCTATTTAGATATGAATTATATTCATGAAGCACTTGTCCCAATAGCTTCAGAAAAATCTAGAATGATCTTGATTAGTATGGTCTTATTTATGACAGGTGCAGGCATTAAAAGTGCACTTTTCCCAATGCATATTTGGTTGCCAGATGCACATACTGCAGCACCTGGGGCTTCCAGTGCCCTTTTGTCTGGTTTAGTTATTAAAGCACCAGCAGTATATTTTTTAAAGGTATGTGTAATGGTTTATGGTTATAACATGATCAACCAAACCGCATTTTTACAGCTTATTTTACTCTTTAGTGGTACAGGAATGATTGTTGGTTCACTCTTTGCAAGAACACAAAAGAACATGAAAAGAATGATTGCATATTCGAGTGTTGCTCAAATGGGCTATATCTTCTTTGGTATAGGATTAGGCACACCTGCTGGTATGGCAATTGCAGTGTACCACATGTTAGGGCATGGAGTTACAAAGGCAACATTGTTCTTAGTTGCTTCAACTTTTATAGACAAGTTAAAGAGTTACGAACTCTCCTCTTTAAAGGGTGTTGGCAGAGAAATGCCATTTGAAATGGCTGTATTCACTTTGTGTGGATTTTCAATGGTAGGTATTCCAATCCTTCCTGGATTCATAAGTAAATGGAATCTAGCCCTTGCAACAATTGAGACAGGCCAAGTATGGTTACTTGCAATTATTCTAGTGAGTTCTGTACTGAATGCCGCGTATTATTTCCCAGTGACTATAAACGGTTTTTTCTCAGATGAAGAAGGTTTAAAGCCAAATGACAATCACGTAGCAAAAGCACCACTGGCTGTGTTAACGGCACTTTTAGTTTTACTGGGTGCTTTATCTGGCCCCATCTTAAAACTTATTGAAGCAGCACTAACTTAATGAAACATTAAAATTAGAAATTGGAGGCTTGAATGTCTTTTATATTATTGTTGCCAGTGATCCTACCTGTGATTGCTGCACTTATCATTGCTCATAAAAACATCATAAAAGAAGACAAGCTCATGTTATTTGCAATAGTGAGTACATCTATTTCTGCAATTGTACTTTTAGCTATTATGCGTTACATGCCAAATACAAGCCTTAAATTACTCCATGTGAACGAATTTATTGACATCACACTAAGAGGAGATAATTTTGGATATGTTTTTGCTACCCTAGCGTCCTTTTTATGGATACTAACATCTTCATATGCCGGTGTTTACATGCACCACGAAGGGCGTGAACGATACTTCTTTATATTCTTCTTGTTAACAGAAGGTGTAACTATGGGTATTGCATTGGCGGGCAATTTATTCACCTTATATGCATTTTATGAGGTCTTAACCCTTACAACATTCCCACTTGTTATTCACGCAGGGACAAAAGAAGCTTTACGCAGTGGTAAGAAGTACATCATTTATTCCCTCTTTGGTGCAACCTTAATTCTATTTGGAATGATGATTCTTTTCAGTGCAGCACAAACACTTGAGTTTACACCGGGTGGGATTGCAGAACTCATGAAGTATGAAGAACCATCCCTACTGGCGGCTGCATTTTTAGCTCTCTTTATTGGATTTGGTGTAAAAGCAGCACTGGTACCTCTTCATTCATGGTTACCAGCAGCAATGGTCGCTCCAACTCCAGTAAGTGCCTTACTACATGCAGTAGCAGTTGTTAAGTCTGGTATATTTTCACTGATCAGAATGACGTTTTTTGTATTTGGACCTGTCATTATTATGGCAATGAACCTACGTGTGTTTTTATTAACCATAGTTCTTATTACGGTTGTGTTCGGTTCATTTATGGCTCTCCATCAAACCCACTTAAAAAAGAGACTGGCGTATTCAACAATTAGCCAGCTGGGGTACATGTTACTTGGGATTGTTTTGATTAATCAGGATGCCCTCTTAGGTGCAATGATTCACTTAATAAACCATGCAATCATCAAAATCGTCCTCTTCTTCTGTGTTGGTTCCATCACTTACATGACAGGGAAAAAATATATTTATCAAATTGGTGGCATTGGGCGAAAAATGCCTAAAACCATGATGTGTTTTGCTATAGCATCTATATCACTCATAGGAATTCCACCATCAAATGGATTTGTAAGTAAGTGGTTCTTAGGACTGGGAGCCATGGATGCTGGACAGACTATGAACATAGTGGTTCTACTCTTAAGTGCATTTTTAACAGCTGGATATTTACTGCCGATTGTTGTCGGAGCATTCTTTACTAGAACGGCTGAAGATATTAAAGACGAAGATAATTTAGATCCACCAAATGGCATGATGATCCCAATTATGATTATCACTGCATTTGTTGTGGTCATGGGGATTTTCCCAAATCCCGTTATAGAATACATTAAAGTTTCTATTCAACAGATTTTCCATTAAGGAGGTGAGCCTATGGAAATAGCACTGCTGCTGCTCGTACTCATACCTGCATTTGGCGCGCTTGTTGGTTCGATTATTGGTCGAGACAACGAAAAAGACAGAGATATTTTTAATATTGCCATCACAGGTCTTGAACTCGTAGCTGTGACTATGATGTTCCCCATTGTAAAAGATCGTACCATTCATTTGGTTCTTTCTAATGTTATGGGAACAGGCATGTACTTAAAGTTAGACATGCTTAGATTTATATTCGTATGGTTCACTGCTGCAGTATGGTTTTTGACAACCCTATACAGCACACAATACCTTATAAAATACGAAAATCGAAACAGATACTACATGTTTTACATGCTGACGTTGTCGTCTACAGTAGGTTTGTTCTTGTCTGAGAACTTACTGAACTTATTTACATTTTTCGAAATCATGTCATTTACATCTTACATTTTAGTTATTCATGATGAAGATAGATTTGCACATAGAGCAGGGGTATCGTATTTAAGTATGGCCATCGCAGGTGGTCTTATTATGCTGTTAGGGATATTCCTAATTTACGACTATACAGGAACATTGAATATCTCAGCGGCTGGGATATGGATGGCTCAAGTCGGAAATGTTAAGTATTTAATTGGTGCACTTATGATCATCGGATTTGGTGTAAAAGCAGCCATGTTTCCACTCCATGTCTGGCTACCCAAAGCCCATCCTGCAGCGCCAACACCTGCTAGCGCTATTCTGTCAGGTATTCTAATTAAAACAGGTTTATTTGGAATTATGATCACAGTTCACGTAATACTTGGATCGGATATAAAAATTGGTTATGTTTTAATGAGTTTGGCTATGGTGAATATGATTTTAGGTGGAGTCTTAGCCCTATTCCAAAGAAACATTAAACGTATACTTGCTTACTCAAGCATGAGTCAAGCAGGTTATATTATGTTTGGAATTGGACTCGCTTGTCTTGGTGGTGGAATCAAAGAATTAGCCCTGATGGGGACGTTGTTCCATATGTTCAACCATGCCTTCTTTAAAGTCCTACTCTTTATGGGAGCCGGTATAATATACATGGTGCTTCATGAGCTTTCAATTAATATTATTCGCGGTTTCGGACGTAAAAAATATGTCCTTAAAATAGTATTTTTCATAGGTATGTTAGGTCTAAGTGGGGTTCCGGGAACCAATGGCTATGTGAGTAAAACCATACTTCACGAAGCCCTTGTTGAAGCAGCACATGAGTACCATACCCTCTTTTTCCAAATTGCAGAAGTTGTATTTTACGCAGCCTCAGCAATGACCGTTGCTTATATGTTGAAAATCTTTATTACAGTATTCCTTGAGGATAATCCAGAGTATCAGGGGCAGTATAAAGATCATATCTCAAAACGTGCCCTCTTCCCAATGGCCATTTTAGGTGGCGGTATTATGTTGGTTGGTTTATTCCCAATGCCAGTTTTACACATGGTAGAAGAAGCACTGAAAAACTTTAATATTGCAACACACCATATACCAAATGTATTCGTCTTTGAAGCCTTTAAGTCCTCAGCACTTACTCTAACGCTGGGAACTCTAGTTTATATCTTCTTTGTTAGACGTTATTTATATAAGAAAATGGGGCCTAAACGAGTATATATTAACCCTACAACCCACTGGATTCAACTGGAAGAACATATTTATGTGCCTGTTCTTAGACATGCATATGCTATTGGTTTCTTCATCTTCCAGATTATCGATCGTTGGGTTTATAATTTAGCAGACCAGACTCAACTGATGATGCGACGCATAGGGAACGCAGACATAACAAAAACCTTTAGTGTAGACTGGAGTCGTTTTATTATAGATGTGCCTTCAGGTAAGTCGGTTAGCTCTGCTGCTGGAGATATGGCGAGTGATGTAACAGATAAACTTCACGACGTAGCAGACCATGCGGATGCCGTTAAAGAAGAAGCCAATAAAAAGGTTCGTGATGTAGTGAACTTGGCGCATCGCCGTGCAGCGTCAGCAACTTACGCATTATTTATTGTTGCAGGACTTCTGGTTGTGAGTTTAATTGTAATGTTACTCTTCTCAAATTTACAGTAGTTTCAATTGAGTATAGAAAACAGGGTTTAACTTAAGATATAATATTAAGCGCCAGTCTAACTGACTGGCGCTCTTTAGTTATACAAGTAAGACCCATTAAGAAGGTGAAACCTGTGCAAGATATTAAAAGTGTATATCGACCACCTATGGAAGAGCAAACACCTATTTTACAAGTTACAATGGGATGTTCTCATAATGCCTGTAAGTTTTGTGGTATGTACAGAAACCAGCCTTTTAGTGTTTTGAGTGATGAAAATATAGAAAATCAACTCATTGAACTCTCAAGATCAGGTCCCGTAGTACAAAAGCTTTTTTTAACAGGAGGAGATGCATTAGTCCTTTCAATTGAACGACTTGAGTGGGTGGCACAAAGGATAAAACATCACCTGCCTCAATTTAAGGAATTGACTAGCTTTTCAAGAATCGGTAACATCTCATCTAAGTCAGATCAAGATCTTATTAAGTTAAAAGCTCTTGGTTATAACTCCTTTACCATAGGTGTTGAAAGTGGTTGGGATGATGTCTTGAAAAGGATGAATAAAGGACAAACCTCACAAGATGTGATTGAGCAATGTCAGCGGTTGAACCAATTGGGGATAGACTATAATTTTAGTCTGGTACTTGGGATTGCAGGTAATTTATTGGGTTATGAAAATGCCAGTATCACAGCAGAAGTTTTAAATAGGACCGCACCTAAAAGAATCGACTTAGCCGGCCTGACAGTTTTTCAGAATTCGGACTTGGTAAACTTAGTCAAAGAGGGGCATTTCATCGAATCTAAGGAATACGAAATGGTAGAGGAAATGATTGTTCTTGTTGAAAAGCTCAACATTCATACCATTTTTGATGCCAGTCACTGCACCGTGCCCATTCGAATATCCGGTATTCTTCCTGAGGATAAACCCCTTCTTCTTGAAGCGCTAAAAGAAAGTTTGGAAACACTCAATGAGAAACGCCTTAGAAGAAGGCGCGAAAAATATATGAAATTAAGAAGATAAAAGTGGTGAACAGAGTGATAGGCTTGTGTTTACCACTTTTTTTATTACATCTTATTATTAGTATTACCAAATTATAAGCTGGCAAGGGTAACAATAAGCTATTAATTATAAAAAAATATATATAGTGAATGCGAAATAATGAGCAATAATCTAGGGTCTGTTCATAGTTTGTTAACCATTACTTAGTTGACTAAGTAATGGCCGGGGTGTATAATAAGTTAGCCGACTAAGTAATAAGGAGGAGTACACATGCGTCAAGAAACTATAGAATTACTCAGAAAAGTCATACACCAAAATAGGGAGTATGCAAGAATAAAACTGGATTCTCTCGGTTTGTACCGCGGTCAGCCGAAAATGATTTATATACTAAGTAAAGACGATGGTTTAACAAAAAAAGAATTGGCACAACGTATAGATGTCACAGCTCCAACCATTACAAAAATGGTAGAACGCCTCGAGAAAAATGGATTTGTTTTTACTAAAAAAGATGAAAAAGATAAACGAATCACACGGGTTTATATCAGCGACAAAGGGCGGGAAATAAAAGAAGAGTTGGTTGAATTCTTTAATGAGTCTAAAGAAGTTTATTTTAAAGATATGAAGGATGAAGAAGTTGAAATGCTCCATAGTCTTCTAACGAGAATGAGTGACAATGTGAGTCAAAATATCCAAGAAAGCTGTGCAGACCACATGTACGATAAAAGCAAATGTTGTAGTGGAAAGTGTAAGTAATAGAAATAGAAAGTAGGTGGATAACTTGAAAAAAATGTTCAGTTATCTAATGAAATATTGGAAGATAGCCATATTTGCTCCCATATTTATGTTAATTGAAGTGGGTGTAGACTTATATCAACCTCTCATTATGCAAAAAATAATCGATGTTGGCATAAAAGAACAAAATATTCAACTGATATTAACCTATGCAGGCGCAATGATTGCACTGACTCTAATTGGTTTTGTTGGTGGCGGTGGTAGTGGCGTATTTTCAACCATTTCATCACAAAGTGCAGGTGCAGATATCCGTGATGACTTGTTTAAAAAAGTGCAGACACTTACATTTAAAAACATAGATGAAATTGAAACCGGCCATCTCATTACGCGTTTAACAAATGATGTTGTGCAAATCCAGCAGTTCTTTAATATGCTACTTAGAATGATGATCCGTGCACCTTTTATGATGTTAGGTTCTGTAATACTAACCTTTTACGTAAGCATTAGATATGGATTTATCCTTATTGCAATGATATTGGTTTTAATTGCCATTATAGCAATTGTAATTATGAAAGCACGCCCTCTATTTAAAAAGGTCCAAAAAGCTGTAGATGGCGTTAACTCAGTCATGTTAGAAAACCTAAAAGGTATTCGAGTGGTGAAGGCCTTTGTAAGACAAGATTATGAAACAAAGCGTTTTGACAAGGTAAATACAGAACTCAGAGATTTACAAGTTAATGCCATGAAACGGTTTGCCATCATCATTCCAGTTATTACATTAACCCTCAATTTAGGCATAGTAGGCGTTCTTTGGATTGGTGGATATGATGTGGTTGCAGGTTCTTCTACGGTGGGTGAAATTGTAGCTGTTATTAATTACATCATGCGGTTGTTATTTGCCATGATGATGTTGGGTATGATTTTCTACCAAGTGTCTCGTGCTGGTGCATCTGCTGAACGAGTGAATGAAATTCTAGATTTGCAACCTGAAATTAAAAACACATACGATAATTCTGACTCTGAAATTAAGGGGAAGATTAATTTTAACCACGTCAACTTTAGCTATTCTAAAGACTGCGAAGAACCAGTTCTTACAGATATCAGTTTTCAGGTCAATCCGGGTGAAACTTTAGCTATTTTAGGTGCTACGGGGTCTGGTAAATCTACACTTGTCCAACTAATACCAAGATTTTATGACATTCAAAAAGGGTCTATTCAAATCGATGGCAAAGATATTAAGTCGATTCCAACTAACCATCTAAGACAAAGTATTGCCTATGTTCAGCAAAGTGCCTTAATCTTTTCTGGGTCCATAGCATCCAATATTGCATATGGTAAATCAGCTAAAGAACTGACTTCAATGCATGAAGACCTGCTTGAAATTTCAGCTGATGCTGAGGCAAAAGACTTCATCCTTGATAAACCAGAGGGGCTTCAAACCGAGATTGGTCAACGTGGTGTAAATCTATCTGGAGGCCAGAAGCAACGTGTATCTATTGCAAGGGCACTCGCACATAAACCCAAAATTCTTATTTTAGATGATTCAACAAGTGCAGTTGATGTCCAAACAGAAGTGAAGATTCAAGAAACGCTCAAAAATAAATATGCTGATACAACAGTAATTTTAGTAGCTCAACGTATTAGTTCGGTTTTAGATGCGGATAGAATAATAGTGCTTGAAAATGGGAAGATCGCTGGTGAAGGGCGTCATGAACAACTTATTAAATCCAGTTCTGTTTATCAAGACATTTATGAGTCTCAACTTGGTAAGGGGGCGATAGCATGATGGGAAGACCAGGACGCGGTCATATGAGTAAAAAACCGCCTCAAGCAAAAAATACTAAAGAAACAGTCATGAGACTTTTAACGTACATGAATGACCAATACGGTAAACTGGTGCTCATCTTTGTATCGGTTATTATGTCATCCTTATTGGGGGTTGCTGGTCCATACTTGATGGGACGTGCTATAGATGACTACCTGAGTTTAAAAAACTTAGATGGATTCCTAACGATGATATTATTGATGTTTGGCGTAAATGTAGTAGGTGCCCTATTCACTTGGCTCATGTCAATAATGACGGTACAAATTGCACAGAACTCCGTTAAAAGAATTCGTTCTGACTTATTTAATAAACTCCAGCAATTGTCACTGAAATTCTTTGACACAAATTCCGATGGGGATTTAACATCAAGACTTACAAATGATGTCGATAATATATCTTCTACACTCAATCAGAGTCTCACCCAACTTATGTCAAGCCTAATCACAATTGTTGCAGTGGTTGTAATGATGTTTGCTTTAAGCTGGCAACTTTCATTGGTATCCTTTGTAATGATCCCGCTGATTATTTTAATTACAGGACAAATTGCAAAGTACACTAGAACTTTCTTTAAAGCAAAGATGGAAGGACTGGGTGCACTTAATGGTCACATTGAAGAGACCGTTTCAGGTCAAAAAGTTGTTAAAGCATATGGACAAGAACAAAAAGCTATAAAAACTTTTGAATCACATAACAAAGATTATAAAGATGCTGCAATTAAAGCAGAAGTACTTTCGTCAGTGATGGGTCCCTTAATGAACATGATGAACAACATGACCTACGCTCTTATAGCTCTACTGGGAGGGATCATGATCGTAAGAGGTCAAACAACAGTAGGGGTTGTGGTTACTTTTGTCAATTACTCACGTCAGTTTGCAAGACCTATAAACCAGATTGCATCTTTGTATAATACAATTCAAGGAGCAATTGCGGGTGCTGAACGTGTCTTTGAAATCATTGATGAAAAACCTGAAATTGTGAATGATGAAAAAGCCAAATCTGTTCAACAAATCGAAGGTCATGTATCATTTGACTCCGTTGACTTTTCATATGTTGAAGACCAGAAAATCTTAAAAGAAGTGTCTTTCAAAGCCAATAAAGGGGATTTGGTAGCTCTAGTCGGACCAACAGGTGCAGGTAAAACGACGATTATTAACTTACTCACACGATTTTATGACATAGACAAGGGTCAAATTGAAATAGACAATACACCAATTAAAAACTTAAAAGTAGAAGAGTTAAGATCAAAAATAGGCATTGTATTACAAGACACCTACTTGTTTGCAGACACTGTGATGGAGAACATCCGTTATGGTAGACTAGATGCAAGCGATGAAGAAGTCATTGAAGCTGCTAAGTTAGCCAATGCACATCAATTTATTCACAGACTACCTGAAGCCTATAATACTCTTCTATCTGGAGAAGGGGCCAATATATCGCAAGGGCAACGACAATTACTAGCAATTGCACGAACGATCTTGGCAAACCCAGATATATTAATACTTGATGAAGCCACTTCAAGTGTAGATACCCGAACTGAAAAACATATCCAAGAAGGACTGCTTAAGTTAATGCAGGGGCGTACATCCTTTGTAATTGCCCATAGGTTAAGTACAATTCAACAGGCAGACCAAATTTTGGTGATCAAAGATGGTGAGATATATGAAAAAGGAAACCATGCGAGTTTGTTACAAGAAGAAGGTTTCTATCATGGACTATACCACTCACAGTTCAGGTCTAAAGCATCGTAAAAAACAGTATATTTACCAGTTTAGATATTGAAGTGTAGAAAATAAGTTAAAACCAACATGAATCCATAAAACACACATAGCTGTGATTTATGGATTCTTTTTGTGCAATCAATTATTTGTGGATATATTTAAAAATTCTGAATAGTTCAAAAGTGTGTTTGTTTTGTGAAACAGATATGACATAGGGATGTGAAATAATTATTATACAGTCAGTTGGGCCCAACTTGTCTGTCAGGGAGCTATTGAATAGGAGGATTATAATGATCAAAATCGTAGGTTTTCTGAATGGTATTATCTGGTCCAAAGCACTTATTTATTTATGTCTAGGGGTTGGGGTGTACTTTTCTGTAGTAACACGATTTTTACAAGTTAGACATTTCAAACATATGTTGAAGCTACTCTTTGTTGGAGAATCATCTGAAAAAGGCGTGTCGTCATTCCAAGCCTTAGCCATTTCTATTTCGGGTCGTGTTGGTACAGGTAACATTGCAGGGGTTGCAACTGCAATTGCCTTAGGTGGTCCAGGTGCATTGTTCTGGATGTGGATGATAGCGTTTTTAGGTGCGGGCTCAGCCTTTGTTGAATCTGTTCTCGCCCAGCTGTATAAAACGGAACAAGATGGCCAGTACCGAGGTGGGCCAGCTTATTATATTGAAAAAGGTTTAAAAATGAAGGGATTTGCCTTGGCATTCGCAATTGCTACTTTCATAGCAGTTGGAATACTAATGCCTGGAACCCAGTCTAATTCCATTTCTGCTGCAATTGACAATGCTTTTGGAATTTCTCCAATGATCAGTGGTGGCGCGATCATCTTGTTCTTTGCCATTACCATATTTGGCGGTGTAAAACGTATTGGACGTGTTGCTGAACTGGTTGCTCCATTTATGGCAGCAGGTTACATTCTTATGGCACTTATTATTATTGGTTTGAATATAGACAAGTTACCAGGTGTGATTGGATTAGTTTTTTCATCTGCCTTTAATCTCAGACCGGCATTTTCAGGGATCTTCGGTATGGCTATTGCATGGGGTGTAAAACGTGGTATTTACTCCAATGAAGCGGGACAAGGTACAGGACCACATCCGGCTGCTGCTGCTGAGGTAAGCCATCCAGCTATTCAGGGTTTGGTTCAAGCTTTTTCGGTATATATTGATACGCTTTTTGTTTGTTCTGCAACAGGATTTATGATCCTGATTACAGGCATGTACAATGTGTATGACAATAAAGGTGGTTTTATTCACGAAGCCCTTCCAGGTGTAGAAATCGGGCCAGCATATACACAAGCTGCAGTTGAATCTGTGTTTCCTGCAATTGGTCCAGCCTTTGTAGCTGTAGCTTTAACCCTATTTGCATTTACATCTTTATTGGCTTATTACTACATTGCTGAATGTAATGCAGCTTATTTAGAAAAGAAGTTTGGAACAAAAGGATTTATTAATGCCTTACGTGTATTAATGATTATAGCAACTTACTATGGATCTGTTAAAACTGCTGCACTGGCATGGGGGATGGCAGACTTAGGTGTTGGTCTTATGGCGTGGATGAATATTGTTGCGATTGTGCTGCTTAGAAAACCAGCTTTAGCAATCCTTAAAGATTATGAAGCCAAGTTGTCATCAGGCCGTGAAAATGAAATGTTTGATCCTAGGGATATAGGTGTCGAAGGTGCTGACTTCTGGGAGAAAGACATAAATAGAAAAGCCATATAAGTTCTGTTGTCAGACCCCTGGTTTGAACGAAAATGGCATTTAATAGTACAAAATTATTTTTAAGCAAAGAAAAAGTGGGATGATTCAGTCAACCCACTTTTTGTTATTCTCTTTATATTCTTTTGGTGTCACCCCAACATACTCTTTAAATACACGGTAGAAATAGTTTATGTTCACATACCCAACTTCTTGGCACACCTCTTTAATAGAACTATCAGTATTTTGGAAGTGGTCCTTTGCTTTTTCAATGCGGAGCTGGTTTTTATATGCTGTGAATCCAAGACCTAGATTCTGTTTAAAGAGACGGGTAATGTGGTTAGAGCTCATATGAAACATTTCAGCACATGCGTTCAGTTGCATTTCTTCGTTATAGTGTTCATGCATATAAGCGAGCATCTCATTAAAACGTTGGTTGCTTGTGAACCTAAAGCCAAATACACGTTCAATCATAGATAAAAACTCGTCGTTATCGATAGGTTTTAGTAGAAAATCAGTTACGTCAAGACGCATGGCTTCTTGAGCATATTTAAAATTGTCATACGCGCTGATAATAACAAAATGTGTGTTGTAATCACAGGTTTCTTTGATTTTTCTTATAAGTTGTAAGCCATTCATCCCAGGCATTTCAATGTCAATGAATACAATATCCGGCTTCATATCTTTTATCATTAAATAAGCACTTTCACCTGATATTGCAGAGCCACAAATACTCATTGGAAGTTGGTAACGTTCAATTAACTTACTAAGAATTTTAATGCAAAAGACTTCATCATCTACTATAAATATACGTTTCATTTAATCACCTCAACATTTCCTTCTTAAGGGTTCTCTTTGGGAGAGAAAGTTTAATTTTAAATCCGGGTGTGTCTTCTTCTGCATTCTGGTTAGAGCTTAAATCCTCAAGGCTGAATAGTTCATAACGCGCGCTTTCACCAAAGAAAAGTTGAAGTCGGTCCATAATCATTGAAAGCCCCCGACGTGGTAATGTTGAGGATTCAATTTGTCTAAGTAAATCAGCCTTTTGGTTTTGATGAATACCCAAACCGTTATCTGTTACTATAAGTTCAATCTCTTGTTCACCTACACTTATTGAAATATTAATATACATATTTGAGTCCTTTTGAGCAAAACCATGAATAAAGGCATTTTCAACAAGGGGTTGAAGTGTGTTGAAAGGCACATAGTGTTTGAGAGCCTCATCATCAATATTAAATTCTACTGTTAGGCGTTCGCCAAACCGGATTCCTTGTAAGTCAACATAGTTTTTTATGTATTCCACTTCATCCGTTAAGGTCACAAACTCTTGTGAGGAGCGTAGGGTATATCTAAAAAGTTTGGATAAATCTACAACAGCACGGTAGGTTTTAAATGAATTTTCATCTAATGCAAGCCCTGCAATGGCGTTTAGAGTATTAAAAAGGAAATGATTGTTCAGTTGAATACTGAGTATTTTCCCAAGAGCCAAGTTTAGATCTTCTTTAAGGGTGTCGGTATATTGAAAATCGAGTGGATTGATCCCTTGATTGTCGTCTTTTTTAAATGAAGATACATTATTCAGCTGATGCGAGGCCAAATGTTTAGCCAGTTTTAAATACTGCATTAATATAATGCGCAGGCGCCCCTTAGGTACGTTGGTAAGGTTTTTTACATGTTGTTTAAGCTGTGGGTGCATCTTGGCAGGATGTGTATCTGTAAGGATATGGCCTCCACGAATAATTCCAACCATTATGCCATCGGAAACAATGGGGGTGTCAATTACAGCCAGACCATATTTACAGTAATGTGCTGTTTGCTCTGAATACGCTGGAGATCCATAGTGGACTTTGTTTTTGTATAAATGACAGTTGCTAACATCTGTGTTAATCTGGCACAAAGACTTACATGCCATAGGGTAAAGATCATTGCTAACAAGAATCTCTCCTCCTGTATTCATGATATTGATGGGGAGTGCCAATGTTTTTGAATAAGCATTAATGGTTTCCATTTCTGAATCGTTTAAATTTATGGACAGAGTGGAAACATCCACCATTGTGTTTGATGAAGCGTACCTGGTATTGTGTGTTTCTCTTTGGTCATCCATGGATTTTGGATAGGAAATGAGCAGCTTAACTAAGGGACTTGTCCCCGTATTCATGGTTTCGTGAGCGGCTCCAGCAGGAATGTGCATAAGTTCACCAGACTTAAGTGTACATTCAACATGATTAATAGTGCTTTTTCCTACGCCTGATAAAACATATAGCCACTGCTCATCTCCATAATGTATATGGCGCTCTTGAGCTTTACCTGGATAAATAGTTGTTAAACCTATATCTAATGTTTCGCCACCATTTCGTGTTTGATCGGTTAACCAATCAATGGTTCCCCATTCGTAATTTTGAACATATCCCATCTTTTATCTCCCTAATTATACGTATCTTGATATGTGCATCCTATCACAGTTCATCAATAAAATTACTACTAATAAAGACACAAAGTTGAACAAAACACACATTGACCTCATACCCAATGTTTTTATGAGTGAATCTTGCATGAAAAATTCAATAAATGATCCGTTCTGATAAAAGTATTGTCGTTTCATACTTTATACAATACAAACAAGAAAATCAGAAAGGAGCATAAAGTTGTTTCACACTTAGGGTTGTAAGTTTTGATGTGCATATACGGGTGTGCACATTTAGCAAACTATAGGAGTTCACAGTATGAAGAGCTTAAAAGGCAAACCGGTATTTTCAAAGATTGATGATTGGACAGTAAGACATAAGGAGATTCTACAAAACGCTGGATTAAATCCTAAGTTAGGTGTTATTCGAGTTGGGGCTAGAGAAGACGACTTGTCATATGAGAAGTCAGTCATAAGAAAATGTGAAAAGTTAGGACTGGATTATAAAGTTTTTCAGTTTGAAATGGATATAGCAGAAGACACATTTTTGCGAGCAGTTGAAGACATTAATAAGGACCCATCTGTTCAGGGTATTTTACTATTTAGACCCCTACCAGTACAAATCGATTTAGAGAAGGTACTTCTAAGATTTGATCCTGCAAAGGACATTGATGGAATGTTACCTGAAAACTTAGGACACGTTTTGGCCGGGAGTATTGCGGGATACGCCCCTTGTACGTCGGAAGCTGTGTTTGAACTGCTAAAACACTATGAGATCCCTCTAGAGGGTGCGAGTGTTGCCGTTGTGAATAACAGCAACGTAGTTGGAAAACCTCTAGCAATGATGTTAAGTAACGCCTTTGCCACTGCTACATTATGTCATCACAAAACCAAAGACTTAAAAGATCTGATGAAAAACAGCGACGTGGTTGTGTCAGCTGTTGGAAAAGCAAAACTTTTCGATGATGCATATTTTTCAAAAGATCAATACATTGTGGATGTTGGTATTAATGTGGATGACCAAGGTAGTTTGTGTGGAGACATAGACTTTGAACCAGTATCTAAACAATCAGCGGGTGTGACACCTGTCCCAGGTGGGATAGGGGGAATAACAACTTCATTGCTTTTAAGGAATGTTGTAAAAGCGGGTTTTAGAGCTTTGGAAAGTATGGAGAATGCAGAAGTGGAGGAAAAAGTATGGAAACTAAACTAGGTAAAGTAATGGTCTCAGACCCAGTTTTATTTGATATTTGTAAAAGAGAAATGAAGCGTCAACGTGAAGGTATAGAAATGATTGCTTCTGAAAGTTTTGTTCCAGAAGAAGTTTTGGAACTTCAGGGCAGTATTTTATCTAACAAAACCACAGAAGGCTATGTTGGAAAAAGATATCATGCGGGCTGTTCTGTAATTGATGAAATGGAAGCATTGGGTATTGACCGTGCGAAACAAGTATATGGTGCTGAACATGTTAACTTACAGCTACATTGTGGGTCTACATCAAATCAAGCAGTTTACTTTGCAGTTTTGGAACATGGGGACACTATTTTAGGTATGAGCCTTGACCAAGGTGGACATTTAACACATGGACACAGACTTAACTTTTCTGGTCAGTCTTATAATTTTATTGAATATGGAGTTAAGAAGGATACTGAAACCATTGATTATGATCAAATTGAAGCATTGGCTAAAGAACACAGCCCCAAAATGATCGTAGCAGGTGCCAGTTCATATCCTCGGTTTATTGATTATGCAAGAATTGCGAAAATCGCGAAATCAGTTGGCGCTTATTTCTTAGTTGATATGGCCCACGTTGCAGGTCTAGTAGCTGCTGGAGTTCATCCAAATCCTGTGCCACATGCGGACTTTGTAACATCAACAACAACAAAAACATTAGCAGGGGCTAGAGGTGGATTTATTCTATGTAAAGAAGCATATGCTAAAAAGATTGACCGTGCTGTTTTCCCAGGTGTTCAAGGTTCACCACACCTACAGACCATGGCCGCTAAAACATTTACATTTGGTCGAGCTTTAACCGATGAGTTTAAGCAGTACGGTCAAGATGTTGTTGCAAATGCTAAAGCCCTTGGTGAAGCCATGACTGAACGTGGCTTCCGTCTAGTATCTGGTGGAACAGATAATCATATTTTGCTGGTAGATTTACGTCCTAAAAATTTAACGGGTAAACAGTTTGAAAAGGCTTTAGAATCGGTTGGGATAACTGTTAATAAAAACATGATTCCATTTGATCCTGAAAAACCTGTGGTTTCAAGTGGAGTTCGTATTGGTGTTGCTGCTATGACAATTAAAGGTATGCGTAAAGACGAAATGGTCAAAATTGCGGATATGATGCAGCGTGTAGCAGATCACATAGAGGATGAAACAACACTTCAACAAGTGGCAGAGGATGTATCTGTACTTGCTTCAGGTTTCCCCCTATATGAAGGTTACATCAAGTAGAGTTTTACGTAAGCTGACACACAAATGAAAGTGCCTCAATAGTAAAAGAAAGCGTCACTAACAATATGTTGGTGGCGTTTTCTTATGGGTAAATATGTAGCATAGAATACGAGGAGGCATTCATGCGAACCATTAAGTCCATACTAACTGCCACTTTTATATTTGTAGTAACAATAGCTGTGGGCTTTGTGAGTTTTTACAACATTGCCAGCAGTACTCAAGCTATTGAGGCTGAAGCCAGTCTTGGTCTTGAAAATATAGCTGTTGTAAATGCCTTGAAAATCGAGGCTAATTTGCGCGCCGTGGAATCAAAAATCGATGATCTTAAGTCTTATGTTGAGACGGAAGTAGAGTTAGACAAAGTTCTACATGCAGAAAATGAAGTGTATTTAGAGTCCTTTATGGATTCTTTAGAACCGTATTTTAAAAAACTATCCATGTCGATGGATAATAATTTGTTAACTTATATTATGGTTTCACACGATGTTACAGACAGGGTTCATACCTTAGTTCTTGAAGAAAATACAGATGGAACCTACTCAGACTTAGGGGATATTGTTTCCTATAATGAGTTAACGACAAGAACCGATAACATGGTTTGGTACTATGGCCCTTATGATGCCAAAGAAGGGGTTTGGACTGGACCGTATGTTGATCCCTTTGTGAATAAGACTTTGGTAACCTATTCAGTACCAGTAATTGTAGAAGGTGTTTTAATTGCTGTTATTGGTGCAGATATTGACTTTGCCCTATTACAACAAATAGTCGAAGAGGTCGAAGTGTATGAGACAGGGTATGCTTTTTTAGTAAATGACGACTATAGATTTATTGTACACCCAACTATTGAAACCACTGAAACGGTTGTTTCATTTCGTCAGGGATCGTATGAATACTTTATTCCTATATTAGAATCCAATCGGTCTGGAAGTATTAAATATCATTTTGACGTGGATAAAATTATGGGTTATGCACGTCTACACAACGACTGGATTTTAGCAGTTGCACCACCACTTGAAGAGGTGCACGCCGATGTAAACCGGATGAAAAGACAGATGATAGGGATTGCTTTGATAAGTTTAGTCGTTGCTATAGTATTGGCCGAAAAAATCAGTATAGTCATTTCTGAACCTCTTATTAAACTCACTCAATATGTAGAACAGTTAGATGCAACATCGCAAACACTGAAATTACCTGAAGGTCTAAAAACAAACATGACTGAAATTGGTTACTTAGGACAGGTCATAGAAGAAATGAACGAAGAGCTGTATCAGGCTTATAAAGAGAAAGAAGCACAAAATAAAGCCTTGGACGAGCTGGTCTATAAACGTACAGAAGAACTTTTAAAATCTAATGAAGAACTGATAGCAACCGTAGAAACTCTAGAAGAAACACAATCAAAACTAGTTAAAGCAGAAAAACACGCAGCTTTACGTTTACTAATTCAAAATCTTGCCCACAGACTTAATACACCACTTGGGAATACAATTACCACCTCAAGCTACTTAAGGGAAATGTCAGAGAGCAAAACGGCTTCAAATGAAGTAATCAGAATCAACTATAAAGATTATACGGGTGGTCTAGACATTATTATTAACGCTCAAAAACAGATGAGTGAAATCGTGGATAGCCTGAGTTTTTTACTTGTTCCGTACGACGAAGGCATACAATCAAAGTTTAATATGAAAAAACTCATAGAAAAGTCACTTACAACATTTGAAATGACCCATTCACAAAATCGAATACATGCACAAATTCAGTGTGATGAAAGTTTTGAAGTTACATCTTATTATGAGCTACTTAATTCTTTGTTAAACTATCTTTTACTACACTCAAATAACATCCGACAAGTTAATGAAAGTTATGATCTAAAATTAAAGGTCGAAAGCTTAAACAGTGGCTGGCGTATGTATTATTTAGACCCACTTATTTATAAACTTGAAGGTTCACTCGAAGTGTTTGATCCTTTTTCAACAGCTGGTTTTAATGAGACGGATACAGGAATTGAACTTTTTATTGTCTATGATATTGTAACCCGGGGGTTGGGTGGTATAGTGGAACAAATTGAAGGTGGCTTTATGATTACAGTAAATTAAGTGTATAATCAACATGTTATGAAAATCAAAATGAAAGATTGTGAGCTAATGATATATCCTAAAACCGTATTGGCACTAATGAAGTGTATTGAAGAGGCAGGTTATGAAATTTATTTAGTGGGGGGATGTGTAAGGGATACAATCTTAGGGGTAACACCTAATGATTATGACTTAAATACCAACGCAGATCCCGCTTCGTTAGTGAGTATACTTGCGGATAAATACAGGGTTTTTCAGGTAGGACACCAGTTTAGTACTTTGGTCGTTAAATTACCTGACCAAGATGTTGAAGTTTCGACATTCAGAAGAAGACAAGGACATACTATATATTTTGATGGAAGCTTGGAAACGGATTTAGCATGTAGAGATTTTACCATTAATGCCATGGCTATGGACTCTGAAGGTGAATTGATTGACCATCATGGTGGATTAGAAGATTTAAAAAACAGGCGTTTAAGATCTATTGAAGCAGAGGCAGTCCTTAAAGATGATCCGCTTCGTGCTTTAAGAGCCATACGATTTATGTCCTCTTACAGGTTATTGATGGATTCTGATCTCGTTCATTCAATTCATAAAATTGCCCAAGAAAATCCAGTGATTAGTCCAGAGCGTAAACGTGAGGAACTTTTCAAAATGCTTTTAAGTGACCAGCCTGCTTTAGCGGTACGTTCACTGATTCAATTTGATTTGATAAATTGGTTCGCATTTGGAGATTTAATTAAACGAATGGATGGCTATGATCAAGATAATCCATTCCATGATAAAACTTTGCTCGAACATACTTTAAAAGTGGTTGAAGAAACACCTAAAAGCATTGATCTTAGGTTGTCAGCACTTTTCCATGATATCGGTAAACCAGATGTAAGGACATTCGATGAAGTTGCTCACTATTATAAACATGAAAAAGAAAGTTCCAAACATGCGCGACTAGCTTTGCGGTCCTTAAAGTGTTCTAACCAAAGAATTGATACAGTTACGCGGTTAATAGAAGGTCATATGTTCAGTCCAACAGACATTGGTGAAAAAGGTCTGAAACGCCTATTAAGAAAAGTAGGTGGATTTGAGAACTTATATAATCTGATGGACTTAATGAAAGCGGACATATTAGGCACAGCATTTCCTGAACGCGCTTCATGTATGGAAGATCTCGTAAATATGGTTAAGGTTCTTGAGAGCCATGAAACTGCATTTAGAAAAAAAGACCTAAACATTTCAGGGAGAGATTTGATGGATTTAGGTATTCCTCAAGGTAAAGAAATAGGCGTATGGATGGACCGATTACTAGATGGAGTTATTGAGGGAGAGCTTGAGAATGAACGTTGTATCCTAATGGATTATGTCCAGAGTAAATTATAAAATAATACTACTTTTAATAAATGAGAACCCAAAACAATAGCCACACAAGTGATCCTTTGAAAACTTGTGTGGCTTGTTATTTATTTAAGCACAGCTAGGACAAATCTTAAGTGGGGTGCTATTATACTGGTTAAAAATACAGCTAATTTAGAACATGTTCATACATTGGGGTGAATCTAAGTTAAACTTTTTATCAAGAACTTTAAGTTTTTGTGGAAGCGCACAATCGATTTTACCTTGGAAGTATAGGTGCTCCAAGCTGACTGCCCCCATAATCCAACTTGAAAAACTTTGAATTGGGAAGTCAATCTCAAGTTTTTCAAGTGCGCCCGGGTTTATTTCAAAGGACTCTACGAACTGGTCATCATTGCCATGTTTAGCTGAAATAATGTTAAAGACCAAGTTTTCATCAACACGGTCTTCAACCCACTCAATGAGTTCAGCTGGATCAAGTGCCATGTACATAAGGCCTAAACTTGTGTCATTAATTTTGTGACTGATCAGTGGATGTTGAGTTGGATTAGCAACATATGAATGGTCACAAAGTATATGGTAAAAACGATCATCAAAAGTATGGAGTTCAATATACTCTACTTGATCTTTTTGCGTATGGAAGAAGCTTGATAGAGCCTGTAAAGCACGTGGTGTATTGTAAATGAACTCAATACAGTGCATTTTTTGTCTTAATATATTTTCTTTAGTAATGCCTTCTTGGGTGAAAATGACGTATCCAGTCATTTGACCATTCTCTTCAAAAGTTAATATGCGACTTTCTTTTCTTTTTTCTATTCTGTACTTGTCCATTGATGACTTGTACATCATGCCGTGATTGGTCTCAACATACTTGTTATAACATGTTTCAATAAGTTCAAAATTTCGTTCGTTAGCAAAAGACAAACCCTCTCGAATTTTATAATCTTTAAAGTGTGAAGGTGCAGTTTTATAGTTAAAGACCGGCACACCAAAACCATAACCAAAGTTATGATAGAAAGATGCTTTAAATGGATAAAGGGTTATGATCGGAATTTCAAGTTTCATGGAATGTTTGTTGGCAAACTCAATAAGTGCTTTGGCAACGCCTCTTTTTTTATGTAAAAGATCCACTGCAACTGAACCTATGCCAGAAGCTGTAATGGTTTGTCCGTGAAAGTTCATGTCAAAAGTATAAAAGCGCATGGCGCCTGCCAGTTTATTATCAATATATGCTCCAAAACATGTTATGTCATGTATAGATTCAAACTTCTTAATGCCTTCGACGATTTCGTTTCTCGTATCATCGTCCAGCTTATAAGCTCCTGGATAGGCAGATTGACTTATCCGTGCAAAGGCTTGGTAGTCTTCTTCTTGCATGGGTTTAATTATAATGTTCATGTAATCCTCCTTGTATCAATCAAACAGGTCATTAAAATAATTTTAATGTTCTATGTAAGTACATCAATTATTAACCTATTTGTCAACTATAAATAGGGATGGTCTTTTTAAAAAGGGTGGCTTTATAATGTCTATTTATACAGTTTGGGATTAATAAAATAAAGTATGTGAAACTATTTCTTAATTTAAATAAGAAAATCGCAAAAAAACTAAATATTACAGAAATGTTACAGTATGCATTATCCACTATTCGTATTAAAATACATCTGATACTATAGGGGAAATTATGCGACAGAAACTATATTTTTTAAAGTCAAAAGGGGTGTTAAAATGCGTTATGGTATGCCGACATTAATAGAATTGAATAACTTAGAAGAAAATATGAGACTGTGTAAATCATTAGGTCTTGATTTTGTGGAGCTTAACATGAATGTGCCCCAGTACCAAACCGAGACACTTAACTTAATGGAAGTTAACGCACTCAAAGCAAAGTATGGTGTAGACTTAACAATGCACTTGCCTGAGAATTTTTACTTTGCAGATTTTAATACATTTATGAGACAAGCAGCGTTTTCTGTGTTTGAAACATCAGCACAATTTGCTAAAAGAAGTAATATTAAGGTTATGAATATGCACATGCATATTGGAACTTTCTTTAAGATGCCAGACCAAAAAATATACCTTCAAGAGGCATATAAAGAAAAATACCTTGAATATGTAGTTGCTTTTAGAGAACATGTTGATGGATGTCTAAATGGCACAGATATTAAAGTCTGTATTGAAAACGCCTGTGATTTTCACTATGACTTCATAAAAGAAGCCGTTACAGAACTTTTAAAATCTGACCATATTTATTTAACATGGGACACTGGACACAATGCTAAAGGCCAGTATAAAGACCAAGTCTTATTGTTCGAAAATTCTAAGCAAATCAAACATGTTCACCTACACGACTGTGCATTTGGCAGTGACCATTTGCCGCTAGGGACTGGCGAAATTTGTATCGATACGGTTATGTCAAAGCTTACAGATACATGTGAGTCAATTGTTCTCGAATCTAAGACAATCGAGGGTGTAAGACGATCGGTTATTCACCTTGATGTTAGAAACAAAAGAGTGGCTGTTTAAAGCTTTAGAGAAGAACTATGAGAAGTACTCACTAAATAATAAATTCAAAAGGCATAAAGACACTCACTTTTCGAGTTGTCTTTATGCCTTGTTTTATTATAGCTTAAAGTAAATTTCTTCTTTGTCTTGTCTTAGTTTTCCATGGTATTTAAAAAGGTCTACACCATTATTTAAGTGATGGTCTAAATGGGAAATGATTATGTTTTTTAGATCCAAGCTGATTGTCTTGTACAGGAGTTCACGATTTAAAGTTAAGGCTTCGGGAGATTGTGCCCCTTTGATCAAGGTTGTTTCTAGTGGGGTTAACATACCTTCGACATAAATGGCAAGTGTGCCATCTTCGATTGTGACTCTAAGGCGTTTAGGCCCTTTGCCTGTGGCTTTTTTTAATAATGCGGAAATATCCCTTGCAATGTTTTTCTCATGACGTTTCTTATCTTCCAACGTCAACTTTAAAGAGGGATGCGAATCTGATTTCTTACTTTGAATAAGTTGTTCAGCCAGTTGATGGAGTGTTTTTTCAGCTTATTTGTGTCAATAGGTTTAACAAGATACTTCACTATACCCCTATCTACTGCAGATAAAATAGTCTCAGTGTCAGAAAGGGCTGAGGTAATAATAATAGGTGTATTATATCCTAAAGCACGAATGCGCGCTGTAAGCTCTAAACCATCCATATCAGGCATACGTAAGTCAGAAATAAGAATATCCGGAGGATTGTTTTCAAAGAGTAGGAGGGCTTCTAAACCGTTCTCAGCCACACTGAGGTGTTGGAGTCTTCGTTTTAAGAATCGGCTTAACTCATTACGTGTCATCAGTTCATCTTCAACATAGAGTATATGGAGTTGTGATAAAACATTTTGTTCTGTCATTAGGATCACCTCGTAAGTGGAAGTATAAGTTCAAATTTTGAACCTGCGTCTGTTTGAGTCAGATAAACTTGTCCATTAAAGGAATTCTCAATAATTGATTTGGTAATGTAGAGCCCGAGTCCAGTCCCTTCTTCTTTAGGTTTGGTTGTGAAGTAAGGCTCAAAAATGTTTTCTAGAATATGTGGTGCGATCCCACCAGCATAATCTTCAATTTCAATGCTCACATTAAACTCTGAAATGGCATTGGCTTTAAGCTGTGTATGGATCACTAAGGACCGGTTATTTGGCTGAGTGCTCCGAATGGCATCAATGGCATTGCCAATTAAGTTAAAAAGGGCTTGAGAAAGCTGGTTCCTATGTCCATGTAATATTGCATTAACACGTCCAGTTCTGACCAACTGAATTTTTCCGATGTTCAGTGCATCTTGGGTCAGCTCAACAACATCATCAATGATGGTTTCTAAATCAAAGGCTTCAGCATTTAGACTTGGATTTAGAAAATCTTGAAAGTCATCAATGGTTTCAGACATTTGTTTTATGAGTGACTTTGCCCTATGGGAAGAATCGTAGAGGGTGTCATCATCTAAATCGTTAAATTTATAAGCATCTTCAATATTAGCAACTATAAGGCCCAGGTTATTAAGGGGTTGTCGCCATTGGTGGGCGATGTTGCCAACCATTTCCCCCATTGCAGCTTGTCTAGCCTGGTAAATCATCATAGCTTCAGCCCGTTCGGCTGCTTCTCTTTGAAGGCGTTTTTCTGTAATATCATGAACCATACCGAGGAAGTTTGTTGCTTTGGTTTCAGGATCTCGAATAGAGGTCATGTATAGCTGTCCCCAAAATTCTGAGTTGTCTTTTCTACGGTATTTTCTTTCTAAAACTATATCTTGGACTTCCTTGTCCCTAAGTTTTTTAAACTGTATTTTCCCCGCACTCATGCTTTCGGGATGAAGAATATCAAATATGCTCATATCAAGCAGCTCTGCATGGTTGTAGAGGGTCATTTCTGCCCATTTATCATTGGCATTAAGAAGTTTTCCATGGATGTCTGTTACCGTAATTCCTAAGAAGGAACTATTGAACATTCGTTGATATCGTTCATGGCTAATAGAGATCTTTTGTTCTGCTTCTTTTCTATACTGGATTTCACCTTTGAGTTTTATATTTTTCTTATTCATATACCAGATGTAAACAAAGATCCCAGCTACGGCAAGCAAAGCTAAAAAACTTTGATACAGTTTTATGTAAAGGTCAGATTTTTCTTGTTGAATTTTGTCATAGTCAAATAGTAACGCTTCTGTGGTAATATCATTCTCGATTAGATGAAGTGCTGATAAATAATCGATCATATTTTGCCACCTGTAAGGATTCATATTCCCAATTTCAACAACAGGGTAGAGGGTAAGCTCTGTTACACGTTCCGCCTGAAATTTATTAAAATCAACAAACTCAAGGTAGTTTCGAGCATCTTTGTAATAGTGGTCTGCAATTCGTTGGGCCATTTCTTCAGGGTTTTCTAAGGCGTATTTCCAGCCCAAAATAGAAGCCTGTCTGAATCTCTCAACCATACGTGGACGACTGGATGCAAGTGCACGAGATGTGAAAAGACTGTCTCCATAAAAATCCACACCAAACTCAATAGGATTAATGGTTTTAACAGGTTCATCCATAAGTTTTGCTTGATAGGCAATGGTGTCTAAGTAACCTGGAATTACATCAAATTTGCCTGATTTTAAATCATTATATGAAACCACCACGTCTTTTGGGATGGAGGTATACTTACTTGGATCAATCCCTTCATTAATAAGCATGGCTTGTAATTCAATGTCTAGTAAATCTTTTTCACGTCTTGCTACATTTAGACGGGTTAAGTCATAAATTGAGTTAAAACGTGTATTAGGTAACATGTAATAGACTACAGGAGAACGTTGAAAGAATGTGGATACGATTTTAATGTCTTGGCCTTTATCCACAGCAAGAATGATATCAACCCCGCCAACACCAAACTCTGCGTCTCCGCTGGATACTGCTTCAGGGGCTAAAACAACATTACCACTTTCGTCAATGCCTGGTTCAATGGTCACTTTTAGGCCGTGGTCTGCATAGTAACCTTCCCAAAGAGCAGCGTAATAGCCAGCAAACTGGAATTGGTGCTCCCACCTGAGTTGTAAAGTCACTTCATCAGGTATTCCCGTGGATTCGCCTGCAAATGAAGGTGCTGTATATGTAATTGCTGTTAATAGAACTAACAAGGATATAATTATTCTTCGATGTTTTGTTTGTATCATGAAAGTGACCTCCTTGTTTTATTATATATCATGTGTGTGTAGGGTCGAAATTTATCTACTCAAGTATACGACAAAACGGATATGTCGGGGTCTGACATATCCGTTAAAGCAGTTCATATGCAACAGGGTTTTAGCAGGAACTACTGGTCTCTATATTCTCCTCTGCGACTCGGACGCCTTCGAGGGAAGCAAGCAATACTTTTTCAGGTGTTGCTGGTAAACTTCTAATTCTAACACCAATCGCATTTTCTATGGCATCTGTAATGGCTGGAGCAACAGTATTAATAACAACTTCACCAATACTTTTTGCACCAAACGGTCCCGTTTCATCATATCCTTTTGCTAAAGCAACACGGATATTTGGAACATCTCGCCTCGCTGGAATTTTATAGGTCATAAAGGTGTCCGTTTGAAGAGTCCCATTGTCTGAAACTTGAACGTCTTCAATAAGTGCCATGCCAATACCTTGTGAAATCCCACCTTCTGCTTGAATTCTAGCAAGGTTAGGGTTTATGGGTGTACCACAGTCAACTACTCCAACAAAGTCTGTTACCTTAGTTTCTCCGGTTCTGGTGTTTACACAAACTTCAGCAAAACCAGCCATATAAGGAGGTGCTGTCTTTTTAGGTACAAAAGAACCTGTTACAGACAGTTGAGTATGGATCATGTTATACATAATTTTGTTAGAGAAACTGGCTAAATCAATGGACTCACCAGAACTTTCACAACTAATGGTTTCATCCTTGTATAAGATGTTTTCAGGACTTGAGTTGAAGAACTTGGCTCCAGTTTCCCTAATAGCTGTAACCATTTTATTGGCTGCATCTATGACTGCATTTCCCGTTGTGTAGGTTGTGCTCGATGCATAAGCGCCACTGTCATAAGGTGTAGTATCTGTATCAGATGCATGAACAATTACTTTCTCAAGTGGAACGTCTAATAATTCTGCAGCAATCTGCGCCATTGCAGTGTCAGATCCCGTTCCTATATCCGTTGATCCCGTAAGAAGGGTAAAGAATCCGTCGTCGTTTAGACGAATGGTTGCACTTGCCATATCAATATTGGGCAGTCCAGAACCCTGCTGGGCGATGGCCATTCCAACACCATACTTAAGGTGTGAATCTTGGTTAAGGCTTTCGTGTTTCTTTTTCTTAGCATCCCAATCAAAGAGTTCCATACCTGATGCCACACAGTTTTCAAGTAAACATGAGTCCATGTTAATGGGTTCATCCCCAGCACCTTTAGTGGTCATGTTAATAAGTGGGGTAGTCTCACCTTTTTTAATCATGTTCATTCGGCGTACTTCAATAGGGTCTAAGTTAAGGGTTCTGCAAGCCTCATTAATAGCTGATTCGAGTGCAAAGGTACCTTGTGTAACACCAAAGCCTCGGAGTGCTCCACCAGGCACATTGTTTGAATAAACAACACGGCCATGGAACTTACATGCTTTTACCTTGTTATAAAGGGTGAGAACTTTTTTACCAGCCGCCCCAAATGTGGTTTGTGCATGTTCACCATAGGCACCTGTATCGGATAAACCATCCATTTGAATAGCCTTTATCATACCTTCATTATCCATGCCTAGCGTAATGTCAAAACGCATTTTGTGTCTGGAGGTTGTGCCTCTAAATACATCTTTGCGGCTATAAACGATCTTTGCAGGTTTACCTGTCAGATGGGTTACTAAAGCGGGATAAAACTCTGAGTGTGCAGTTTGTTTTGAACCAAAGCCACCACCGATACGTGGTTTCATCACGCGAATTTGATGGCGGGGAAGTTCAAGAGCACGGGCTAAAATCCTTCTAGTGTGGTATGGAATTTGTGTAGAAGACACAACTGTTAATCTACCGTTTTGATCTAAATAGGAGTAAGAACGTTGTGATTCCAGCATAGCTTGGGCCTGGGCTTGTGTATTATAACGTGCCTTAAAAACATAGTCAGAGTTTGCTAAAGCTTCATCTAAATTGCCAAGTTCAATACCCACTTCACAGGCAATGTTTCTTTTAGGTTCACAACCAACATTAATATGGGTAAAGAGTTCTGGTTCTGGATGGACAACCGTTTCGTGGTCAATTGCATTTTCCATGTCTAAAACCGGATTTAAAATTTCATAGTCAACCTTTAATAGACGAAGGGCTTTGTCGGCTGTTGCTTCATCTTTTGCAGCAACAATGGCAACATCATCCCCCACGTGTCGAACGTATTCATCTAATATGAACTTATCGTAAGCAGACAGTTCTGGATAACACTGGCCAGCACGGGTGTAAGGAACACGTGGTACATCTTTCCATGTAAGGACACAAACAACACCAGGTATTTTTTTAGCGGTATCTGTTTTTATGGTTTTAATGCGTGCAAAGGCGTGTGGACTTCGTAGAACTTTAACAATAAGTGCGTTTTTAGGGGCAATATCATCTGTATAAACTGGATAGCCTTGAACAAGTTGCATACCGTCTTTTTTAGGAGGAGAGTTAAGCACATGTTTCATTCTTGTTTACCTCCTTATATTTTGAATCCATATATGCACGAATGGCTCTGAGTTGACCCGTATATCCTGAACAGCGACACAGGTTACCATTTAAATAGTATAGTATTTCTTCATCACTTGGATTGGCTATTTGTTCTTCCAAATAGAGAATACTCATGATTGTACCTGGGCTACAGTAACCGCACTGCTCAACACCTTCAGCCACAAGGTATCTTCCAATTTCTTTAGCTTGGTCACGTACCCCTTCAATTGTAAGGATTTCTTGTCCGTCTGCTTTTGCAGCCAACTGAACACAGGCAAGTGCTGGCTTTCCATCAACATGAATTGTACATGCACCGCATGTTCCTGTGTCACATCCTTTTTTAACGCCAAGACAATCCAAGTCTCTTAATACGTCTATTAGAAATGCATCTGGTCGAATATCTGTTTCAACAGCTTGACCGTTGAGTTTGAACTTAATTTTCATTAGAATGCACCTCCTGTAATATCGAATTCAAAGCTTCTTTCAATAGTCCTTTACTTACAGCTTGGCGGTAGGTTGAGCTTGCCAAACGATTTGACCCAAAAGGCATCTCCATAGCAAGTGTCTCAGCTGCTTGGTCAATCGTTTCATGAGACAATCCTTTTGAGTTTAGTAAGTGCATTGTTTCTAAGGCAAGTTTTGCACGGTGAGGTCGAGCACCGACTGCAATTCTGTACTGCCCACTTGTAAACGTGACTGCAAGATTTAGGAGTGCATAGTCTGCTGTAGAAAGCCTAGCAGATTTAAAGCTTGCAGCGTCAAAGGCTGACGGTATACAAACTTTTATAAGTATGTCTCGGTCGGGTAAGGACTGTTCAAAAAAGTTTTCAATGGATATCTGACCCGATTTATAAAGATGAACAGCACCACCAAAGGCTAGAAGCGCAGTGTTGAGATCTGAAAAGCCATAACGACTATATACAGTTCCTCCAACAGTGACCATATTTCTGAGTTGTATGCCTACAATTTGACCAAGGGATTCCTTGAAAAATGCACGGTGTTTCTGGGGGATGTGTGCACCAGATTCTAATGTATGGAATGTTGTCATTGCTCCGATCTCGATCTGGTCTGTATGTGTTTGAACAGTGTCGAGGTTCAGAGATGACAGATCAATAACATCAGTAAGTTTTCTGTTACCCATTCTAAGGAATGCGCCTCCGCCAATGACTTGTGAGCGTTTGTGTTTATTCAGAATTTCGTAAGCCGACTCTAGAGCTTGCGGCCGATGGTAGGTGTTAAATGATAACATGCTGTTCGCTCCTTATATCTCTATATTATGCCGCTTGTTGATCCTTAGCTTTAACAACTTCATCTGCTTGAGGATAAACAAGATTTAATAGTAGTGCTAAGATACCTGATGCTACAACTGAATCTGCAAAGAAGTGATTCAATACGCCAGGCATTTGTTCGATTGCTGCTGGAACTTGTGCGAAGCCTAAACCTAGACCAAGCGAGATTGCAAGGATTGTACCGTTACGTCCGTCAAGACCTGCTTTAGCAATCATACGAATACCACTTACTGTGATCATTGAGAATACAACTAATACAGCACCACCAAGAACACTTGAAGGCATAGCTGCACAGATGGCACCAAATTTTGGAATTAAACCAGCAGACATTAAAAATACTGCACCAGTAGCAACACTAAATCTGTTTACAACGCCTGTCATTGCAACGATACCAGCATTTTGTCCATATGCAGTGTTTGGTAATACGTTAAAGAAGGCTGCAAAGGCACTACCCACGCCATCAGCAATAACTGCACCTGACATTTCGCGGTCAGTGGCTTCACGGTTAAGGCCACTAAGTGTAATACCAGAAATGTTACCCAGTGTTTCAAGACCAACAACTAAGTATACAGCTGCAAATTTTAGAATTGCGTCTAGGTGGAATTCAATCCCGTATTTAAGTGGCATAGGGAAACTGAACCAGCTCGCATTTGCTACAGTTGTAAAATCAACTTTACCCATAGGAATAGCAATTAGGTAACCAAGAATGAGTGCGATTAAGATGGCAGCAACATTCATCATACCTTTGCCAAATCGTTGAAGAAGAATAATAGTAATAAGTACAAAGAAACCAAGTGCTAGATTTTGAGGTGAACCAAAGTCTGGTGCACCAACACCGCCTGCAAAGTATTTAACACCTACAGGTAGGAGTGAGAGGCCAATTGCAACAAGTACTGTTCCTGTAACAAGTGGTGGGAAGAATTTTCTAAGTGGTTTTAAGAAGAAGCCCATTGCAATTTCTGCAATACTGCCAATCATTGAAGCTCCGAGTATTCCAGGTAGTCCATATGTACCACCAACAGCGATTGCAGTTGGCACAAATGCAAAACTCGTACCCATAACAAGTGGTAGCCCTGCGCCCACCGGACCTGCTGGATAAAGCTGTACAAATGTAACTAAACCTGCAACAATCATCCCACATTGAATCATAAATGCTTTTTGCTCTGCTGGTAATCCTAAAACATTACAAATAATAATAATTGGAGCAATGTTCCCTGTAAACATCGCTAGGACATGTTGCATACCTAGAGGAACGGCAATCCCTAGTGGTGGTTTGCCATTCAGTTCGTAAATCGATCCCTGCTTTGTGTCTTTCATACGTCTCTCCTATCTTTTATATTCCACAAACACCCCCTGCGTGTTGTGGAGTAAACGGCATAATGCCGTTACAACCATATGGTAGAAATGTGTTGGCTAGATTCCTGTTTGGATAACCATACAATCTTTTACACATAAAAAGGCCAGCGTCGGATAGTGTCCGAAGCTGACCTTATAAAGTCTTTTGAGCTTTAATTCTTGTCATAAGTTGCCAAGAGGCTATGAAAATGTGGTCGAGAACCATCAGCGCTTTGTCTAACAGAACATTATTTGACCTTGACGAAATTTTATCATAGTTTTGGTTTAGGAACAAGGAGGTGGGTGAAGGGGATGTTAATTTTATTGTAGTATTATTACAAAGGTTATATAATGTACTCAATTGTGGAGGTGTATTATGGCACAACGTGAGATTTTGATACTTGGTAATGAAAAATTATATAAAAAATCCGAGATGGTAACCCAGAACCTGCTTGAGAAAGCTAGCCAAGTGGTGACGGACTTACATGACACCATTGATGCATTTAAAGAAAAATACGGGTATGGCAGAGCTATTGCTGCACCACAAATTGATGAACATTATAGAATAATCTTCATGAAATACGAAAATCGTATTATCTCATTTATAAACCCTATCATGAAACCTGTTGGAGAGAAAACCTATTGTTTATGGGATGACTGCATGAGTTTCCCCGGACTAGAGATTTATGTTGAGCGATATAACAAAGTTCATGTTAAATATAAAGATTTAAATTGGACAGACCATGAAATTGAGTTCGAAGGTGACTTAGCAGAACTCTTTCAACATGAGTATGACCACTTAGACGGAATTTTGGCAGTACAAAGAGCTATAGATGACAAGGCATTTAGAATCAATCCAGATAAAGTTGGTAAGTTTTAGGTAAAATAATAGTTGTTTTAATTTGTTTATCTAGAAAGGAGTCAGTATGCACGCTGAACATGTATTATGTGAAATAAGATCTTATACAAACCAATCAGACACCCATGAACACGGATACAATCAACTCATTGTGCCCCTTGACGGAACTTTATCTATCAAAACAAATCAGTATGATCTAAATTTAGATGAAGACCACATTTTTTTGTTACCCCCATCATGTCGACATGATTTTTATGCACATTCTACGAATAAGTTCATTGTGGTAGATATACCTGAAAAAACGCTCCCTGAGTTTAAACATATTGAGTTAAGCAAAGGTATATATCATCAGATGGACGACCGGTGGAAAGCTCTAAGGGTCTTACTCCAAGCAGAGGCGGGGACACACAAGACCGATCAATTACCGAGTCTTATGCGGTATGCATTTGGTTTTTTAAGTGAAAATAGATTACCTGAATCTTTAAGATACATTGAACATAATCTTGAGAAAAATTTATCGATTGATGTATTGTCTAAGTTAGAACATTTTAATCCAACATACTATAACGCATGGTTTAAGAATAGAACAGGTATGTCCCCTATGGCGTATGTTCAAATGAAACGTATTGAACATGCAAAAGTCATGCTTAAAGAAACGGACTGTTCCATCTTAGAAATTGGATACAGGACAGGGTATGAAAACCAGGCTTCTTTTAGTCGTGCTTTTAAGAAAAACGTAGGAATTTCACCACTTCAATATAGGAAAACAAGAGATATGGTCAAATCCATATGAGTTGTGGACAAGAAAAATTGATTTTAATTGAATATACTGTGGATAGACTTCTTATTCACCTACAATAAAGACCCTGATGAAAAAGGGTCTTTATTAATGCGAAGTTATAATCAGTTTTCAAATCAAAATCAAATGGAGGCAATATGAAAAAGTTTAAATATAAGGGGTTAGTCCTTTTTGCAGCGATACTTTGGGGAACAACAGGAACATCACAAGGATTGGCACCAGAGGGAGCGTCCTCCCTTTCAATTGGGGCTATGCGGATGTTAGTGGGTGGCTTAGTCATGTTATTATTAGCTTTTCGTGTTGATGGAAAAATTAAGCTTGAAAAAAATCACATACCAGCTGTCTTATTAGCTGGCGCATGTATAGGACTTTACCAACCGCTATTCTTTGCAAGTGTAAAGATGACCGGTGTAGCATTTGGAACAATTATGGCGATCGGTAGTGCACCAGTCTTCACAGCATTTATAGAAATAATTAAAGGCAGAAAACCCACTCTTGTATGGATCTTATCTACATGTATGGCTCTGATTGGTTGTTATATGTTGTTTTCAGGTCAAGCAGATATGAGTGTAAATCTCACAGGTGTCCTCTTTGCACTGGGAGCTGGTTTATCTTATGCGGTATATGTTCAAGCGTCAAAAAATGTCTTTGATATTTTACCTCGACTGACAGCCAATGGATTAATATTTGCTACAAGTGGATTATTGTTACTTCCAATACTCATGTTATCGGATATTTCCTGGGTAATAACCGCTAAAGGTGCTTTAATTGTTCTGCACTTAGGTGGTATAACAACAGCTCTTGCTTATACATTGTTTGCATTTGGCTTAAAGGGCGTATCCTCTCCAACTGCGGTAACATTAACACTGGGTGAACCCTTTACAGCTGCAATGTTAGGTGTTTTGATATTTGGTGAAACCTTAACTATATTGTCGATCACTGGAATTGCTGTTCTCTTTGCTGGACTGCTCGTTGCAGCATTGCCAATTAAAGAAGGGCAGGAAACACTTGAAATATATGACTAGTGTTTTATAATTAAAGTGATTCGTATAACCCCAATAATATGGTTTGGGGGTTTCTACCAGGAACCGTGAATTCCTGCTTACGAAGAAAATGTGTTATGCACATTTTCTGTGTGGGCGGGATTTTTTTGTATATATATTAAGTAGTCTAAGTATAAGAAATAACTTTGTAAAACTAAATCAATCCTTTCACAAAGTTGTGTGCATATGTGATGGAAAAAGGAGACTAAAATGAGAAAAGGTAAATTTATCAGTACGTATAGCGGATTGAAGTTCTGGCCTCTTGACCCAAGAGAAGACGAAATTAAAATCGAGGATATAGCACACGCTCTGTCACTTATGTGTAGAGGAAATGGACACGTTAAACATTTTTACAGTGTAGGGCAACACAGTATATTTTGTGCTAAAGAAGCTGCACTTCGTGGCTATAGTAAAAAAGTTCAGTTAGCGTGTTTGTTACATGATGCTTCTGAAGCGTATATTTCAGATATTACTAGACCCGTAAAAAGTCTCTTACCAGAGTATTTAAAAATGGAAGAAGTTTTACAAAGTTTCATTGAAGAAGTACTTGGACTGACACAATTAACTGATCAAGAAAGAGAACAAGTTAAACTGATCGATGATACAATCTTAAAGTATGAATTGGCTGATTTGCTTGACACCCATGTTGACAATACATTAGAATTGGTTGGCGCATATGATTTTTCCTTCAGAATGATGGAGGATACAGAAAAGGAATTTATTAAGCTATTTAAGGAGCTAACATAATGGAACTCATATTATTAGAAAATCATCATGAAATTTACAGCAATGCCGACATAAAAGAAATATTCGGCCTTACAATGTTTGGTCCTACAGATGGCAAGATTAAAAGTGCAGCACAGAGCATGTATTCAAAACAACAGGGTCTTTTTTATGTAATGTATGAAAATGATCAGCCCCTTGGTATTATTGGACTAAAACAATATAATAACGAAAGACTGGAACTCCTTCACCTTGCAGTGAAAGAATCATCTAGAGGGCAAGGTCTAGGTATGAAGATGATTGAAACCGTTATGGATTATACCAGAATTCCTGAAATGTATATGGAAGCTGATTTTAAAGAAATGTCTTATTTAGAAAAACAAGGATTTAAGTGTAAAGACATGAGTGATTCAGGTTTAGACCAGTTCGTGTGTACTATCAAAGATAATAGATAATAACAACAATAAAAGATACGATAAAAGATTCGGAGATTTTCAATAATTGGTTTGACAATTATTGAGTCTTGTATTATACTCCATAAAAACACTTAAAAGCTATGAAGAGAAGAGTAACCCACTTTGTAACTCAAAGAGAGCCCTCATGCTGAGAATGGGTAGTGAATTGGTTGGTGAAACAAGTCTCGGAGCTGCATACGGATCCAGTATTGGTGATGCTATGACGTTTGTTCACGTTACAGAACTAGGGTATAGAATTTGTGTACCTGAATTGAGTTGGTTTTTACCTAATTAGGGTGGCACCGCGGATTTTATAATCACGCCCCTACAATCTATGAGATTGTAGGGGCTTTTTGCGTTCATAAAACTATTTTACTTTTACCTTTATGAACCTAGAACTTGAGTTAAAAAATAATCGATTATGCTTTGTTTGGCTTACACTTCACATTGAAAAGGAGGCATATGATGCATTCAAAAGAAAGAAATGAAAACACGATTAAAGTAAATATGAAAGAAAGACCAAAGTTTCCTAAACGCGCTGTTATAACGGCAGGCATGCCTTATGGCAATAAAAAACTTCACTTTGGGCACTTGGGTGGACTCTTCGTTCACGCCGATGTGTATGCACGTTTTATGCGAGATCGGATTGGGAAAGACAATGTAATTTTTGTATCTGGTACAGATTGTTATGGGTCACCTATGGAAGTGAGTTATGCACAAAGCCTAGCTGAAGGGTCTACAAAAAGTCTAGAAACATATGTAACCGACCATCATGTACATCAAAAAGCGACATTAGAAGCTTTTAATATAATACCAGAACTCTACGCTACGTCTGCGTTTGGACGGGCAGGTGAAATTCATGCATCTTTGTCCCATGATGTGTTTAATAAACTTAAAAAGTTAGGGCTACTGGTTGAATTATCAAAAGCACAGTTTTTCGATGAGGCCTCTGGAAAGTTTCTAAATGGTCGTCAGGTAAGGGGAAAGTGTCCTGTTCACGGGTGTAAATCCGAAAAAGCCTATGCCGATGAGTGTGATTTAGGACATAGTTACATGCCATCTGACCTGATTGACCCAAAGAGTATTGTCACAGGTGAACGGCCTATATTAAAATCTGCAAGAAACTGGTACTTCAAATTAGACGCATATAATAAAACTCTAGAAAGTAGAATGGCTTTCTTAAAAGATGAAAGAAAAACCAGACCGTATGTGATAAAGGAAATTGAAGAGTTTTTAAAGGCACCAGTCATTCATCTGAAACGAAAGGATTATGAGTCTGACACCTATACCAATTTCGTAAATGGGAAACTGCCAAAACATACCCTCACCGACAATGGTAAACATGCAGTAATTCTAAATTTTGAATCCCTAACTCAAAGAGAAGAAGCATGTAAAGTCTTGGATGCCACAGACATTTATTATCGAACAGGTAAAACCCTGGTTCCATTTAGACTAACAGGTAACTCTAGTTGGGGGATATCGGTGCCAGAAGCTAAAGACTTAACATTTTGGTGTTGGCCCGAGTCTTTATGGGCACCCATATCTTTTACAAAAACCTACTTAGAGTCTAAGGGTAAAGGTCCAGAAACTTGGAAAGACTGGTGGAATCACGATGAATCAGAAGTCTACCAGTTTATTGGAGAGGACAATATTTATTTTTATGGAGTTGCAGAGATGGGGCTATTTCCCGCTTTAGACGGCTATTTGCCAGATAGTGAGATAGACTGGACCACGTATAAACTGCCCAATCTTGTGGCAAATAAACACATTCTGTATATGAATAATAAAGCAAGTAGTAGTGGTCTTACAAAGCCGCCCCTAGCCCATGAACTCCTTGAACACTATACA
>Ga0209272_10000320_pt1 | contig 44656 bp, 38 predicted proteins | sample tdDd002_FD_187125 | JGI IMG/M metagenome (GOLD analysis project Ga0209272, IMG submission 187125) | Marine sediment microbial communities from the Atlantic coast under amendment with organic carbon and nitrate - tdDd00.2 (SPAdes)... | ecosystem: Environmental > Aquatic > Marine > Coastal >...
TCAGAAGAGTCGAGAGATTGCTGAACGGCTGCTCGTTTAAATTCGTCTGTATATTGTCTTTGTGATTTAACTTTCATGACACTTAATACTCTGTATTAAGTGTCTACTTTAATGGGGTCACATCAGAAGCGAGAAGCGAGAAGCGAGAAGCGAGAAAATCTTGGAAGGGTTGACACACAGTGCCAACCCTTTTCTTTTAAACTCAGACAATCAAGCTTAAATATTAGCCAGCACTGCCCGCAACTTTCGACTCTCTCACCACAAGATCCACTCGAAGGACGAAGTCCGATCTCGATTCTCGGAGCGCAGCGTTCTCGCCTCTCTTAGGGCGTAGCCCGATCTTCGCTCTTCATTTTTTCCTGTACAAAAACACAGCCCAATGGTTAACTATTAAGGCAATTTGCCTACTCACTAATAACTTACCGAGCTTTGTATGTCGCAACTGTTATCTGCCATCCCTCTGACTTCTCTGACTGGTGTTGGTGCCAAAGTAGCAGAAAAGCTCGCAAAAGTGGGCCTCAACTCAGTTCAAGACCTGCTATTTCATCTACCGTTACGTTACGAAGATCGCACTCGTATCTACCCTATCGTCAAGCTTCATGCAGGCCTGTGGGCGGCTGTGCAGGGCAAGGTGATGAGTGTTGATACTCTGTTTGGCAAACGCAAAATGCTTACTGTCAAAATTAGCGATGGCAATGGCACTATTACCCTACGCTTCTTTAACTTTACCGCGGCGATGAAAAACAACTTCGCAGAGGGTAAAACCGTTCATGCGTATGGCGAAATTAAACGTGGCGGATACGGGTTAGAGATCGTTCATCCTGACTACAAATTCTATGCGCCGAACCAAAGCGCCGAGGTAGAGCAGACCTTAACACCTGTCTATCCGACTACCGATGGGCTAAGACAGATTACTCTGCGTAACCTAACGGACCAAGCGCTAGAGTTACTCGACAAAGCAGCAGTACAAGAATTACTGCCGAGCGGACTTTACGACCACCAGACCACACTTGCACAAGCTCTGCATACTATTCATCGACCGCCACCAAGTATCGACCTGGAACAGTTTGATCAGGGCAAACACCCAGCCCAAATTCGCCTTATTATTGAAGAGTTGTTAGCGCAGAATCTCTCAATGCTGTCGGTACGTAGCAAAGGACAGCAAGACGCCGCCCTGCCACTGCCGCCAGCAGACAAACTTAAGCAACAGTTGCTTGACCAACTCCCTTTTTCACCGACCAACGCCCAGAGTCGCGTGGTTGAGGAAATCGAACAGGATCTAGTGAAACCTCACCCTATGATGCGTTTGGTTCAGGGCGATGTAGGCTCAGGTAAAACGCTGGTTGCCGCACTGGCAGCGCTTCGAGCCCTTGAACATGGCTATCAAGTGGCATTAATGGCACCAACAGAGCTACTTGCCGAGCAACACGCGATCAATTTCGCTAACTGGTTTGAACCAATGGGTATCAAGGTCGGCTGGCTTGCAGGAAAACTGAAGGGCAAGGCCAAAGAGGCAGAGCTGACAAAAATTGCCAGTGGTGAAGCTCAGATGGTCGTTGGTACTCATGCCCTGTTTCAGGAGCACGTTGAATTCGACCATTTAGCTCTGGTAATCATCGATGAACAGCACCGTTTCGGTGTCCACCAGCGACTTGAGCTACGAGAGAAAGGGGCCAAACAAGGCGCTTACCCTCATCAACTGATTATGACGGCAACTCCGATCCCACGCACTCTGGCAATGACAGCCTACGCCGATCTGGAAACGTCAGTGATCGATGAACTACCACCGGGTCGAACGCCGATTCAGACCGTCGCGATTCCCGACACCAAACGTGATGACATCGTTGAACGAGTGCGTAACGCCTGCCTGAATGAAGGTAAACAAGCCTATTGGGTGTGTACTCTGATTGATGAATCGGAAGTTCTCGAAGCGCAGGCAGCCGCGGATACCGCCGAAGAGTTACAACGAAAACTGCCTGATGTGAAGATCGGCTTAGTGCACGGCCGAATGAAACCCGCAGAAAAGCAAGCCGTCATGCAGGACTTTAAAGACAATAAGCTCCATCTGTTGGTCGCGACCACAGTCATTGAAGTCGGTGTGGATGTGCCAAACTCAAGCTTAATGATTATCGAAAACCCAGAACGTCTGGGCTTGGCTCAGCTTCACCAGCTCAGAGGTCGTGTAGGACGTGGTAGCGTCGCGAGTCACTGTGTCCTGCTCTATCACTCTCCGCTGTCGAAAACCGCTCAAAAACGCTTAGGCGTGCTCAGAGAAAGCAACGATGGTTTTGTCATTGCCCAGAGAGACCTGGAGATTCGTGGTCCCGGCGAACTGCTCGGCACCAAACAGACTGGTATGGCCGATTTCAAAATCGCCGACTTAGTGCGAGACCAACGCCTGATCCCAGAAGTTCAACGCATTGCGCGTCATATTCATGATAATTATCCGGACAATGCCGCCGCGATTATCGATCGCTGGTTGGGTGAGAGGGATGTTTATTCGAAAGCATAGCGAGATGCGAGAAAAGGTTGACGTTAAGGCGTCAACCTTTTTCTGTATTTAAGACGTAAGTCCCTAACAAAAAACTCTGTATCAGATACCTACTCAGCAGTTATAACGCGCACCTCTCGAAGGGCGAAGCCCGATCTCGAAGCGAAGCGCTCTAAATTCTCGCAGGACGAAGTCCGCTCTCAAAACTCTCTCAGTCCTTAACCTGAAGAATTTCGTCCCACGGCAGGCTCTCGTCACCCAGCACAATAAAGTTAGGGTTCTCTAAGGTATCCCGCTCGTTGTATGACAGCGGCTCCAGTAGCGTACTCAGGATACGTCCACCCGCTTCCTCAACAATACATTGAGTCGCAGCGGTATCCCATTCGCCAGTAGGGCCTAGACGCAGATAGCAATCTACGGCTCCTTCAGCAACCAGACAGGCTTTCAATGCTGCAGAACCGAGTGGAACCAAATCGTAGTTCCAGCCACAGCTCATACGGCTAGTAATGCGGTTGATGTCCTGGCGACGACTGATCGCTATGGCGATAGGGCTCTTTTGGCCATCATGCTGATGTGTCTTGATCCGCACACTTTCACTTAGATCGGGGATCTTCCACGCGCCTTTACCTTGGTATGCGTAATAAGTGACACCAGAGACGGGACCATAAACGACGCCCATGACAGGTTTGTGGTTCTCTACCAGCGCGATAATCGTTGCAAAATCACCACTACGGGCAATGAACTCTTGGGTACCATCCAGCGGGTCAACTAACCAGTAGCGGCTCCACTGAGAACGTTTATCCAGACTAATGTCTGCGGCTTCTTCAGATAACACTGGGATATCGGGAGTCAGCTCAGTCAGCTTCTCAACGATCAGCTTATGCGCGGCAATATCAGCGCTGGTAACAGGAGTTTCATCACTCTTGGTAAATTCTTCGTACTCTTTTTTCTCGTAGATATCGAGAATCAACTGCCCTGCCGAACGGGCAATCTCAATCACTGCGGGCAAATGATGCGAGAGGTCTTTTGTTATTGGCATAAAAAATCCTTAGCACTCTACTTATTGGCTCCCTCGACAGGCTCATTAATCAAGGGAGACAATCATTATGGTTTTAGTCTTTGTAGAGTCAGTAATAACGCGGTAATACTGCGCGCTTCACTGAAATCGAGGTGCGTTAGTAACTCTTCTGCTTGCGCCAGAGGCCAACGAACCACTTCTAATGGTTCAGGTTCATCACCTTCCAATTGCTCTGAGTATAGATCCTCAGCAATGAATAGGGTCATTTTGCTTGAGAAATAGGACGGCGCCAGTACGACCTCTTTTAAAGGCGTTAATTTACGGGCACCAAAACCGATCTCTTCTTTCAATTCACGTTCCGCGGCTTGTTGCGGTGTTTCACCCGCATCGATCAAACCTTTAGGAAAACCAAGCTCATAACGCTCCGTACCAGCGGCATACTCTCGAACAAGCAAAATATCCCCTTGAGCCGTTACAGGAACCATCATCACTGCATTGCGACCACTAGGCTTCATTCGTTCATAGGTGCGCTCTTCACCATTGCTAAAGCGTAGATCCAACGCTTCAATGGTAAATAGCCGAGATTGTGCGACCGTATTCTTGGCCAGAATTTCTGGTGGAGTCCGTTTAGCCACAAGCTTGCTCCTTTGCGAAAGTTGAAGTTATTAATATATGAGAAATTAAACCGCTTTGAAAACAAAAAAAAGGGTTGGCACAACAGCCAACCCTATGTATTTCATTCGGTTAAATGAACCTATTAGTAGTAAGAGTGCTCACCACGGTCATGTTCAGTCGCATCACGTACTGCAGACAGTTCACCTTCAAACTGCTGTAGTAGCTCTTTCTCGATGCCTTCTTTTAGTGTTACATCAACCATTGAACAACCGTTACAACCACCGCCGAACGCAACGATAGCAACGCCCTCTTCAGTGATTTCTACCAGGTTAACGTGGCCACCGTGACCCGCAAGCTGAGGGTTCACCTGAGTCTGAATCACATACTCTACACGCTCTACAAGCGGAGCATCATCAGAGACTTTACGCATTTTCGCGTTTGGAGCCTTCAGAGTAAGTTGTGAGCCCATTTTATCCGTTACGAAATCAATTTCCGCGTCTTCCAGGAATGGCAGGCTCAACTCATCAACATAAGCAGAGAAACTTTCAAATGCTAGCTCAGTATCCGTAGCTTCAACCGCTTCAGGTGGGCAGTAAGATACACCACATTCAGCATTCTGAGTTCCAGGGTTAACAACGAATACACGAATATTAGTGCCGTCAGGTTGCTGACCCAACAGGTTAGCAAAGTGTTTTTGGGCAGTTTCAGTAATAGTAATTGTATTTGACACGACGAATACCTGAGTAATTTTGTAGGCTATTAGTTGACCATTCTACTCCTGAACGCTGAGAGATCTAGCATTTTAGTCAAATTCGGCTAACTTGCCGGTTCAGGAGTGCGGCAGATGCAGTAAATATCAACGGTTTTGACGCCCGCATCAAGCAGTAGTTTGCATAAATGATACACTGTACTGCCTGTAGTGAGAACATCATCAACTATGGCGACATGTTCGACAGCAAGTGGCCGTGATTTTATCGAAAACGCATCGAGCAAATTGTCTTTCCGCTGAGCTCTGTTTAACCCTGCCTGAGGTGGTGTCGCTCGAACTCGTCTAAATAGCGACTGATAAGGCAGTTCAAGCCTGCTTGCCAATGAACTCGCCAGCATCTCACTCTGGTTATAGCCACGTCGCCAGTAGCGCCGCCAGTGCATCGGCACACTGGTCAGTAATTGTGCTGGCTGGTCAATTCTTGTCGCGAGTAATGATGACAGCTTTCCGGTCTGCCAAAACTGTCCCTGATATTTAAAACGGTAAACATAACTAGATAGCGGAGGCTGGTAATCGCCAACACAATAAACGCGATGCCAAATCGGTGGATGTTTAAGGCACTCTCCACATGCAACTACCTCTGCGACCATAGGTAAACCGCACGTCTGGCACCTTGGAAGCGGCTGAAAGTAGTGACGGCAATAGTGACAAAACCCGCCAATAGAACTCTTTCGCCCGACTTCAAGACAACAAATCTCACAATGCACAGGCAACAGGTCCGCGATGTATTTTGCTACCCTTTGCGCTAACATAGCCAAACTCCGAACAACAATGATGTTCAATTGTGGCAATAGGGGCGGGAATTAAGAGATGGAAAAAGTGGCACAAACTGAGATCAACGCAAAAGCTTTGTATTGGCACACTGTTGGTGAAGGTGAAGACTTAGTCCTCATTCATGGATGGGGAATGAACGGTGCGGTATGGCAGCAAACGGTTGACGCACTAAGCCAGCACTATTGCGTCCATGTCGTCGACCTGCCTGGATTTGGCCACAGCCATCAGTCAAATTTCGTTAATATGGACGACCTTGCCCAGCAGGTACTTACAGACGCTCCACATAAAGCGACCTGGTTAGGCTGGTCACTGGGTGGGCTGTTGGCGACTCATATTGCCCTAAACTACCCTCAACGAGTGAATAAACTCATCACAGTAGCAAGCTCACCTAAGTTTGCGGCGGAACGCCCTTGGCGTGGAATCCAGCCCAATGTGTTAACAGCATTCACTGAACAACTGGTCGAAGATTTCCAGTTAACTATCGAACGCTTTATGGCTCTGCAAGCAATGGGCAGTCCGTCAGCACGACACGACGTCAAACAGCTTAAGAAAGCGGTGCTATCCCGTCCAACCCCTAATCCTAGTGCGCTACTTGCTGGTCTTCAGCTGTTGGCCGACATTGACTATCGCGCAGAGCTCGAGAACCTGACTCTTCCTGTACTTCGTCTCTACGGTCGCCTTGACGGATTGGTTCCAGTCAAAGTGGCGAGTGATGTTGATCGTCTGCTACCTCGCAGTAACCAATATGTCTTTGCCGAGTCCTCACACGCACCGTTTATGACGGAACTCGAGAGCTTCTGCCAACAAGTGAAACAGTTTATCTCTGACGACCTCTCACAATAGCTTTGTGAAACAATTTGTAAACGACGCTAAATATCTGACTAAACTGGTCGATAAATAGACTAACCGAACGGAGTAACAACTCTGCAGGTTGGGCGTGAGGAGATAAATAATGCTCGTATCACCTACGAACGTAAGTGTTCCACTCATCGCCCCATCGGTTAATGTGCAAACGGAGCAAGCAGCTCGGGACAATAAAGTCCGTGAACCGATTGCTCCTACTATTGCATTGACCAAGAGCAACGCAGAACGAAAGGTTACAGCTGACGATAAGCGGCGAAAGCAATCATCCTGGGACCCCTCAGAGCACCCTAGCTATGAGACGGAACAAAGCGGTGAAGCAATTTCGCTCTATCAGGAAGAACCCAAGGACACACTCGAACGGTTATTCCAGTTGCTGGCACTGGACAGTTATAGCGAACATCAAGGTAAAGGCTACGCCATGCGTTTTCGATTGCCGAGACGCATAATCGATGCGGCGATAACAGAAGGGATGATGGCCAAACGTAGAACCGTGATTAAATTTCATTACGGCGATGCGGTTGCTCCCAACACTCCCTCTGATGTCATTGCGGTGTTGTAGTACCTTGTCGTTGTTCGCAGCGATAAGGTAATGCCGAAAAAAATCCCCGTCAGTAGCACTACTGCGGGGATTTGTTTGTTAAGTCACAATGATTAGGTTACTTAACGTTTCGCCTTAGCAAAAGCAGCGGCAAACGCGCCACCCATCGCATTGTTCTGAGACTCTTCACGGCGACGCTGCCCCCCTTGAGGCTGGCGCTGCTGACCACGAGGCGCACTAGAGCGCTGCGCTCGATTATCTTGTCCCGGCTCATCGTTAAGGCGCATAGACAGCCCGATTCGCTTACGTTTAACATCCACTTCCATCACTTTCACTTTGACGATATCACCCGCCTTGACCACTTCACGTGGATCAGAAACATAACGATCCGTCAGAGCTGAGATGTGTACCAAGCCATCCTGATGAACACCAATATCGACAAAGGCACCGAAGTTAGCCACGTTAGAAACCACACCTTCCAGTACCATGCCCGGCTCCAGATCAGACACTTCGTTAACACCATCTGCAAAAGTGGCAGTCTTAAACTCTGGGCGAGGGTCACGACCCGGCTTATCAAGCTCTTTAATGATGTCTGTAATCGTTGGAACACCAAAGCTTTCATCGGTGTAATCCACTGCATGTAGGCCGCGAAGGAACTGAGTATCACCAATCAGAGCTTTGACATCTTTTTGGTTCTTCTCTGCAATCGCTTTCACTACCGGGTACGCTTCAGGGTGAACAGACGAAGCATCCAGCGGGTTCTTACCATCCATAATGCGTAAAAAGCCAGCACACTGTTCAAATGCTTTAGGCCCAAGACGCGCCACTTTCTTCAAAGTCGTACGCGCTTCGAAACGACCATTCGCATCACGGTAATCAACGATGTTCTGCGCGATCGTACTTGATAGCCCAGCAACACGAGTCAGAAGTGCAGGAGACGCAGTGTTAACGTCAACACCAACCGCGTTCACACAGTCTTCGACAACCGCATCCAGTCGCTTGGCTAACATCGACTGGCTGACATCGTGTTGGTATTGGCCCACACCGATCGACTTAGGATCGATTTTCACCAGTTCGGCAAGCGGGTCTTGCAGACGACGTGCAATCGACACCGCACCACGCAGTGACACATCAAGATTAGGGAACTCTTTCGCCGCAAGTTCAGATGCGGAGTAAACCGAAGCACCAGCCTCACTGACCATAATCTTCTGAACTTTCAGGTTGCCACGTTTAATTAAGTCAGCGACAAAGCTGTCTGTCTCACGTGATGCAGTACCATTACCAATCGCAATCAAATCAACGTTGTATTTGCGTACCAGTGCATCAACAATTTGTGCCGACTTGTCATACTGCTTTTGTGGTGGATGTGGATAGATGGTTTCAGTCGCTAAGACTTTGCCCGTAGAGTCAACCACGGCAATTTTCGAACCGGTACGCAGACCCGGATCGAGGCCAAGTGTTGCACGCGGTCCAGCAGGAGCCGCCATAAGCAGGTCTTTAAGGTTAGTGGCAAATACTTCGATTGCTTCAATCTCTGCGCGCTCTTTCATTGCGCCCATCAGCTCAGTTTCCATGTGCATGGATACTTTGATGCGCCATGCCCAACTGATCACCTGTTTACGCCACCCGTCAGCAGGAGCACTACTGAGTGAAATACCATAGTGGTCACTGATAATCGTCTCACAATAGGACTGACGTACGCTCTCTTCCTGTGCCGGGTCAGCGTTCATAGCCAAAGTGAGGAAACCTTCGTTACGACCACGCAACATAGCTAATGCACGGTGCGAAGGAACCTTGCTCAGGGCTTCATTATGTTCGAAGTAATCTTTGAACTTTTCGCCTTCTTGCTCTTTTCCAGCCACGACTCGCGATACCAGCTCAGCATTGCGGTTAAGGTGGTGGCGGATCTTCTCAAGTAAATTAGCATCTTCAGCAATGCGCTCCATGACAATCGCACGAGCACCATCTAACGCCGCCTTGGTATCTTCAATACCTTTGTCAGCAGCAATATAACCAGCAGCTTCAGTTTCTGGTTCTGTTTGTGGTTCGTTCCACAGTTTATCTGCTAGCGGCTCTAGTCCAGCTTCAATGGCGATCTGGCCTTTAGTACGACGCTTTGGCTTATAAGGTAGGTAAAGGTCTTCCAGACGAGTTTTGCTATCAGCCTGATTAATATCGGCCTCTAGCTCTGGCGTCATTTTTCCTTGTTCCTGGATGGACTTAAGGATGGTTTGACGACGTTCATCTAACTCACGCAAATAGGATAAGCGACTATCTAGATTTCGCAGCTGAGTGTCATCTAAACCCCCCGTCACCTCTTTACGGTAACGAGCGATAAATGGAACTGTATTGCCATCATCAATCAGGTTAACAGCAGCGGTAACTTGCTCAGAACGAACATTGAGTTCTTGAGCAATCAAATTACAGATAGCTTGGCTCATCCGTTGAATCTCTTTTTTATGTTAAACGTCTAATATATTGGGGTAATGAAAGCAAAAACCAACACTTTTTGTTGTCACTAGCAAGGTTACGTAATTGTTTGACGGAACGGTTGGCAATTGTGTGAAAGTTATGTCAGAACTATAGGTAAAATCAGAACTAATATCAGAAAAATGGAACTAACTTCGTTCATACCTTTGAACGAACAATGTGCATATGGAACCACTATGAAAAAAATCTTGCTGGCCCTTTCTGTATTATCCGTTTCCTTCTCCTCACTCTCTTTTGCAGAAAGTGACTCTGCAGGCAGTGCGTTAAATGCCACCACCCAACATCCGCCTTACACCCTGGAGAATAAACTGGTCTTGGGCCGAGTTGAAAACGTCTACCTCAATGATGTCGAGCAACTAAAAGGAATCGCCTTTGCTGGCAAGATTGATACTGGTGCTGATACTACCTCTATGCATGCCACTGATATCCATGTATCAAGCGCTCACCCCAAGTTCAATAAATTGCGCGATCAGGAACTGATGCGAGCACTGATCAATTATGAACCAATAGATAACGTTCATTACGATAACTGGAATGCGGAGTTATTTAAGCCATATCAGGTTAATGTCACTTTTACTGTCACTCAGCCTCAAAGCGGCAAGTCGATAGAAATCTCCCGACCAATAACGCGAGTCGGGGTAATCCGCAACCGCACACAAAAACAGCCGATTCTACGTCCGACAGTCACCTTACCGTTAACCATTGCCGACAAAACGGTGATGACCGAGGTGAACTTAACCGATCGTAGCCAGTTCTCTTCACCAATTCTGATCGGCAAAACTTTCCTCAATAACAATGCCTGGGTGCTTGCCGGATACGACTATCTACAACAACAGAAAAATGCCCAGCTTATCGGAAACAAAGAGACCGTCACTATTGCTGGTTTGAAGCAGAAAATCAGTTACTCACTGAGCAACAATTACAGCTCGCTGCATGCTACTGACATTGAGATTGACGACAAGACTCAACGAGTCACTTTCAACCTCGAGGATAGTCAGGGTAAGAGTAAGTTACTCACTTTACCTGTGGCGAGAATGCTGAATGTCAGTGGTGAAAAGCGTCCGATGGTCGTTGTGCCTATTGATACCCCAAACCAGCCTACCCAGCATTGGTTAGTCTACTTAAGTGATCGCAGTAAATTTGGTTCCCAACTGCGTTTAGGCAAAAATACTCTCAACGAACACTTTATGCTCGATACAAGTAAGAAGTCTTTATTAGCAGGTAAACCCAAAACATTCAGCCCAGACTCCAAAGCAATGCAGGTCTCTGGCAGTGAGTCATTAACCTTAGATGGCATCACTCTCGACGCCGAACCATCTATGACCGTGAAAACACCGCTGCTTAAAGTTGCCAGCTTTGAGATGTTCGATAAAAAAGGTAAGGAGTGGGTAACCTACTACCTCACTACTGCGGATGGTGAAGCGAAGCAGTTCTCTAAGCCGATCAACAAAAAGCTCAAGGTTGGCAATTCGATTCGCCCGGTGGTATTTGGTACGTTCATGCTTTACGGAGAGCCCGTCGAGCTACCATATGCCATTGATGTACTGTCTGAAAATGAAACCGAAGACTACTTTGTCATTGGTCAGAAAATGTCGAAAGAGGGGGTATTAATCAATACTCGCAGTGACCACCTGCTCGATACCTATCCTCTGTTTAAGGCCGGCCACATTGAAGTCGCTCAAGTGGATGGACTTAGTTTTCCGGTCAAGTTAGATACTGGCGCTGATGTCAGCTCAATCAATGCACAGAACATCAAACAGTTCACTCGCGATGGGCGAAAGATGGTTAGCTTTACCTATGAGAACGATCAGGGCGTTAAAAAAGAGTTTACCCGTAAAGTGGTCGATAGCATGATCATCACCGCTAAGAAGGGAGAGAAGGCAACCACTCGACCAGTAGTTGAAATGTATGTAACCCTGGGTCAGCTGGAAAAGAAAATCCGCGTTAACCTGCAAGATCGCAGTCGCTTCCATTACAGCATGATTCTGGGCAAAAACTTCCTTAAATATGGCGCTGTGGTCGCCAGTGAGAGTAACTACCTAATCACTGAACCGCCAGAATCTGAGCAATAATAAAAAGTCCCGCCTGGTGCGGGACTTCTACTTTTCACTCAATATCATCTTACTCGGCAGAATACCGAATCTGATTTACAAACCACTCTTTGTAGCCGTCTGGGGTTTTGACGCTAAACTCATCATCTACTTCTTTCTTAAGTAGGGCGCGAGCCATCGGCGAATCGATAGAGATATATCCTTTGGCATCACCGTAGATTTCATCCGGGCCAACAATGCGAAACGACTTAATCTCGCCAGCTTCATTTTCAATTTCTACCCAGGCACCAAAGAAAACTTTACCTTCCTGCTGAGGTGAATAGTCGACCACTTTTACTTGTTCAAGACGTTTACGCAGGTAGCGGACACGGCGGTCAATCTCACGCAGACGCTTCTTGTTGTATTGATAGTCAGCGTTTTCACTGCGGTCACCCAGACTGGCAGCCCAGGTCACTTTCTTAGTCACTTCCGGGCGTTCTTCTTTCCATAAAAAATCGAGCTCGCGCTTGAGTCGATCGTAGCCTTCTCGCGTTATTAGGTTTGTTTTCATATTTCTGACGATATTAAATTGAAGTTCCGATATACATTAGCTAAAAAGGAAATAAACGTTAACAATTCTTTGCGCCACTTGGGCCAGAACAGTGTTACATTTTAAGCTGCACAATGGGTAGATATCTCTTTACCCTGATTTAGTGCGTGCTTATCAAATAGGTGGAACCATTACATGCAAGAAAATCACAAGATCTTAGTTGTTGATGATGATGCACGTCTTCGTGCACTACTAGAGCGTTACTTGTCTGAGCAAGGATTCCAAGTTCGTAGTGTTGCAAATAGCGAACAAATGGACCGCCTTCTAACCCGCGAAACCTTCCACTTGATGGTACTTGACCTGATGCTACCAGGTGAAGATGGTCTATCGATTTGTCGTCGCCTGCGTAATGCGAATAATACGCTACCGATTCTGATGCTAACAGCTAAAGGTGACGAGATAGATCGCATTGTCGGCCTTGAAGTGGGTGCAGATGATTATCTGCCGAAGCCTTTTAACCCACGTGAGCTACTCGCGCGTATTAAAGCGGTGCTACGTCGTCAGACAACAGAACTACCGGGCGCACCAAGCAGCGAAGAGTCCATTGTCGAATTTGGTGACTTCCGCCTTAATCTGGGCACTCGTGAGATGTTCCGTGGCGAAGAAGCTATGCCACTAACCTCTGGCGAATTCGCCGTGTTGAAAGCACTAGTCACCAATGCGCGTGAGCCGATGTCACGTGATAAACTGATGAACATGGCACGCGGTCGTGAATACTCAGCGATGGAACGTTCGATTGACGTTCAGATTTCGCGTTTACGTCGTATGCTAGAGGTCGACCCAAGTAAGCCACGCTATATTCAAACGGTTTGGGGATTAGGTTACGTCTTCGTCCCAGACGGAAAAGAAGCCTAACCTTAACCAGTATTACCAGAGTGCGAGACCTTGTCTCGCACTCTTTGTTTCTAATCCTATTAAGGTTGGTGTTATGCGCATTCGCAGCTCATTTACTCAATCCATTTTTATCTTTCTCACCCTGCTGATCGCAAGTCAGGTTTACTCCTACTACGCAGTATTCAACTATGCGTTAATGCCAAGCCTGCAGCAGTTCAATAAGATTCTCGGCCATGAAATCAATCTGATGCTTGATGACTCTGCCAGCCTGGAAGATGAACTAGCAATGGATGCTCCGCTGCGTCGCCGTGTCTTAGAGCAACTCGGCGTGACCATTCATGCTGAAGACAGCCCTATCGCCGAAGAGTATTATCATGCGGTCAGCATCGATCTTATGAGTGAAGAGATGACAAATGAGCTCGGTTCACCAACAGATGTACGCATGATGCTGGGGAGTGAAAGCTACGTACTGTGGATGAAAATAGACTCGTTACCCGGGTCACTACTGCGCATCCCACTCTCTGAGCTACAAGAGGAAGATTTCACCCCACTATTTCGCAATAGTCTCATCATGGCAATGCTGATTGTTGCGGGTGGTTGGTTATTTATCCGTTTGCAAAACCGTCCCCTTATCGCACTGGAGAAAGCCGCCAAAGTCGTCGGTCGCGGTGAAATCCCACCACCACTTCCGGAGAAGGGAGCCTCAGAAATTCGTTCTGTTACGCGGGCTTTCAACCAAATGTCAAAAGGCATTCAGGCGCTCGAAGATGACAGGGCTTTATTGATGGCCGGTATTAGTCACGACCTCAGAACACCCCTGACCCGAATCCGTCTTGCAACCGAAATGATGTCACCAGAAGACAGCTATCTTGCTGAAGGCATTATTAGCGACACTGAAGAGTGTAATGAGATCATCAGTCAGTTTATGGACTACCTAAAACCTGTTAATAAACAGTCCTTTGTCGCTGTCGATCTCAATGAAATCGCCAATGACGTTGCCTCTTCAGAAGGCGGCTATGAGGTGCAGATTGAAACGGAAATGGATCCGTCGATAAAAGATACCTTAGGCAGTCCGATCGCCATTAAACGTGCCGTGAGCAATCTGGTCGTCAATGCAATTCGATACGGTAATGGCTGGATAAAAGTCAGTACCGGTGCAACCGCTGACAATAAGCTGGTTTGGGTATGTATTGAAGATAATGGCCCGGGTATTGAACAGAGCCAGATTGGTAAACTGTTTGAACCTTTCACACGCGGTGATACTGCCCGTGGCAGTGAAGGGACCGGGCTTGGACTGGCAATTGTCAAACGTATTGTCAGCCAACATAACGGCTCAGTTATCGTTAATAACCGTAGCGGCGGTGGTTTGAAGGTACAGCTTAGTTTTCCAACCGCTAAGTAAAGTAAAAGGGCAGCGTCAATCACGCTGCCCTTTTTCGTTCTTTTGCCTTGTTCGGTTACCAGCGACCTTGCTGACTGAACTGGTATTTTCCTTCACTGTCTGCCTGTTCAGGCAACCACTTCAACTGCTGTTGAAGTGCTTGTGGGAACTCACCTAATGGCTTAAACCAGGCACTCGCTTTAAAGCTACGATCACCACTAAACTGGGCATTAAAGCCACTTTCAACTTGTTCACTCTGCTGCTCGCCTTCAACATCAATATTATTCTGCTGACAGCTGAATTGTGCAATGACAGGTCCAAGATAAAGGTCCGCCAGTGGTGTCCCTACCGCTTGAGTATTCCACACTAAGCTCCCTTGCGCGCTATCGCAGTATGGTTGGGCATAACGATAAGAGCGGAGATTCACTTCAACCTGGCCATTTAAATCAAGCGGTACTGGTAAACGTGGCGCAAACTTGCTCACTTCTTCGACGGGAATAGCGGCGATAAAGTTTTGCGCATATAAGCCATTCAGGTCATAGCCAACCACACCCCGCCCCTGGAGAGAGAGGTCACTGCCTCGGCCAAATCGAACTTGTGCCTCAAGAGCTCCGGTAAGCACTTTTGCTGGATTAAGCTGCCAATTGAGAGCGCCATAACTTGTTCCTTGCCAACGAACCTGTTGAGCAGAACCCTGCCAGACCGTGCCCTCGACACCATTAATGCTCAATTGGCCCGGTAAAGGCGCGTATTGAATAACAAACTGCGCAGGTAAATGAGCCATAGCACTCACCACAAAGACACTACTGAGAAACATCCCCGATAGAACGGCTTTTTTCACCTGATTACCCTCTACTTAACTGCAGTCTATTCACTTCAATCAGACCATCTTGATCGCCTTTATCAATATCGAGGAAGACTACCTCAATACCATAGGAGTCCTGTAAATAGGCTATCCAGCTAACAAACTGATTAAACGGCATAGGTTCAACCCAGACCTGAAACTGCTCACCGCGAGGCTGCATTCTGATCAACTCAACGTTGAATCGTTTAACGCTGGATGACACTGCCTGGTTGATTGGCATACTAGAGACAGCCACCCCACCCTGAGCTTTGAGCTCACTTATTTCATCAGCTTTATTCTTTACCCAAGACAGCAGTTGTCGCTCACTCTGAATTCGCATTTGCGCATTATCAGCTCTCTGGAGCACAGGTTGTACAACACCCCAGTAGATACTGCCTAACGCCACCAGCACAGCGCATACCACCACCAGACGTTGTTCACGCTGGGAAATACTCAGCCACCAAGTTTGTAAGGACGTCAGTAAACCTTTCACTTATCACACCTCACAATGGTTTTAATACAAACGAGCCATTTACCTGACTCCCTGAACGATTAAGCTGTCCCTGCTCAACCTCAAATCGAGTTGCTAGCAACTCGGCTGCTTTTTCAAATGTTTGAAAGTCTTTGCTTTGAGCCTGAACTCTCACTTCATTACGACCGTTATCATACTTAACACTGACCAGGCTCAGAGCAGGCACTTGTTTGAGTATTGGTGGGAGTGAAGCGAAGATTTCGAGCAAAGAGCCATCACTACTAGTGCCAGACAGAAGTCGTGCTTGCTGCTCAAGCTCTCGCTTAAGGTAGCTTACTGTTGGTATCTTGTTTTTCCCTGGTAGTGACTGACGGAAAATACGCTCACTCTCAGCTCGGTACGCCGCAGCCTGAGCCTCATAGCGCTGAATTTTCTGCACGTTATCGACAACAATGACTGCAAGGAGTAACACCGCGGCAATCGCGACTTTCTGCCACACCTTCCAATAACGACTCATTGAAGATTTAGGTTTAAATTGTCCAGTTAGCAGGGTAATTTTGCTTTCAACAGCCTGCTCCGCCAACAACTGCATGACTAGTTGTGGCTGTTCATTCTGCCACTCTTGATCTTGCTGCAAAGGCAACAGAGGTAACGACGAGTATGCTCTTAACGATAAATAGTCGTCGCCATTCTTAACCCAGTCAGACTGAGCGATCAGCTCAAGCCATTCACTATCGATAGCCAGTCCGGCAAATGGCGATTTTTTAAGTAACCATTCGCCATTAAGCTCTACAGCAGCAATTCCATCCACATCTGGTAGCGCCAACACATCAGGCAACACCTTATGAATCTGGCAGCCAATATCTCGCAACTGTTGCAACACACTGGTCAGCCAGTCAGCGTCGACCGCACACACCTGGGCACGACCATCGCCCTTATGCAAAATAGTAAAGTGGAGTTGATCGACATCTTGCGCCAACTCATCTTCCAACACGTACGGCAGCATGGCTTCAAGCTGACGACTAGCGCCTGCTGGAATAGCGACATCACATAGCACCAGACTCGACGACGCAAGCAATACAATCGTGCGGCGGTTTTCACTGTATGGTGCGATATCTGCAAGTGCATCGTAGTTCGCCAACTCACCGCTGGCTATCACTTCCTGCTGTGTTACCGACCAGACTAACCAGTGGATAGCCTGCGCCGGATTATTGCTCAGTCGAACGATCAGAAACTCGTTCACCGATACCTCCGAAGCGACGGCGAATAACCGTCGCAGTTTCTTGATTATTACTAAAGAGTAAGCTTCGAACTCTTACTCGGGAGTCATCGACGATGATCTCCACATCCATTTCAAAATAAGAACTAGTCACTGCGAGATAACCTTTGGCCTGTTTGACTACTTCTTCATTCATACCAGAGAAGGCTCCTTCAGCGAGCATTTCATCAACCGATGCCCAACCATCGAAAGGACGGTTATCAAGCAGTTTTTTCGCATCCCCTACGGCCAGATGCGGGTAAAAAAGTACGGAGAGTAGTTCAGCTTGTTCCGGTTGAAGCGTATTTATATTGATCCGAAGATCAGAGGTAGGTATTGCGCACACATAGGGCAATACTTTTTCCATCACTTCACCGGATACCTGATTAACTGCTCTCAATTCCGAGCTGTCAGCCAACATACTATTAGCTGCAAGGTAAGCTGGCGTAATTGACTCATAGTAGCTATCTTCGACTCCAGCAGTGGAGTTACTGGTATCATTGCTATCCAGATACTCCCATAAAGACTGTGAAATTGTCTCCGCCTGATAGCTTTCAACCTCTAACTCTTCGAGTAAGCGTTGGAAAGCTTCAACCAAATAAGGAGAACCACCAGAGTCAGACCTATTGGTCTCCGCAGAGAGCGCATTGAGGTTAAAACAAGCCTGCTTATCAACCAGCCGGCCTTTTAATGTGCCGTAATCTAGCGGATAAGTTTGCTCCTCAAGTGCCCACGGCTGAGAAAGGTTTATCGTATCTGAGTCTTTAAAACTCTGTTGCAAGCCAGCTTGCGCCAGTGCTTCTGCTCCAACGCTATACCAGTATGCTTGCTGGTAGCTGAGTTGATTGCCAGCGCGCCTGAACTGTCCAAACAAGCGGTCGGCCATACTCGCCGCAATACTGACCATCACTGCCAATAGCAACAAGACGATAATGAGTGCTACACCGCGCTGCTTACTAGCCATCTTCTCGCAGCTCCTCATCGACCGCTAATTCTCCACCAGCCGTAAGGTAAATTCGTTCAATCTTGCCATAGTCAGCCAGCTCTAGATTAACCGAAACGGCTTTTGGCAAGGTATAGTTCGTTTCCCAGCTTTCCTGCCATTTACTGCCATCGTAGAATCGCAGCTCAAATGACTCTACATCATCAATTAACGGCATCACGATCCCTTCCTGCCCCGCAGGTGTGTCAGCATAACGCCACCATATACGTTGCAGCTGGCCATCTTTGACCCGATAACCCACTTTGCTTACTTCCCCTCTGGGGAACTGCTGCTGAGGGTTATGCCAGCCAGCTCGAACAAACATCACGCCCTTGGTATCTGAATCAAGCAGATAATCTTGCCACTGGATCAGTTTAGGAGACGGCTCTTCCCCATTGGTTCGAGACTGTCGCAGTGCCATTTGACGAAAGTCGTTATCCATAAAGACTAACGCTCTCTGCAGAGTTTTCAGTCGCTCACTACGTTCTAATGACAGCTCATTACTGCGCTGAACCTGATTAAGAACCTGATACGCACCAACACTCAAGCTGGCAAAAATCGCGATCGCCACCAGCACTTCAATTAAGGTAAAACCCTGTGAACGCGCTAAGTTACTTCGGGACATAGCTTCTTACCGTCACAATAGGAGTCCCTTTGGCGCTCGTCGCCACCTTAACGTCAAACGCCTGCAGAAGATCCCCAGCGGTTGATACCGGCTCGACTGACCAATACCATTCTCGCTCGGCTAAGGTTTCCGTCCCCTTCTTCTTGCTCGGTTTGCTTGTCGACAACATCACTTTTGCCATCTGATTATCAGCAACCATGGCCGCGAAGGTTTTCTCTTCTAAAAAGTTAAGAGTATTAATGTGCTGACTAACTGAGCGAATAGTTGCTATTGCAGCAGTGGCAAAAATAGCCAGCGCGACCAACACTTCGAGTAAGGTAAAGCCTTGCTTACGCCCCTTCATCTTGCTCTCCTGGGGCTAACAATATTATCTGGCCGTTCTCTTTAACCACGACATGCCAGGCGTCACGCTCTACATCTCGCTTATGCGGGTAAATAGCGATCGAGACTGGGGTTATCTCACCGCTGGACATAATAAACACCTGCGGTGGTGGTAACTTTTTCTCACCATCTTGCTCAGCAAACATATCTTCATCAAACAGGCTACCCGGTTCAAACAGACGATCTTTGTCGCTCCATATATCGCCACCAAGCGTATAGGTGAGCGCAAGACCAGAATCTAACTCTGTTTGCTGCGGAATATGTTGCTCTTCCAGCTTCTGCCATCCTTCGGATGTTAAGTGCATAAAGCTATAGCTGGACGTCTTCTGATCGAGATTTAAGCCAAAATCACGACCACTAAGCATCGCCTCTTCATTCAACAGTTGAATGCGATAGTACAAAGACTGTGCTTGCTTCTTTGCACCATCTTCTACGCTGATGGGCAGGGTTGAAATAACGGCAACTGATGCGAGAGAAATCAGCACCAGCACCAATAATATTTCAAGCAGAGTAAAGCCCGAATGACGACGCATAGTTAATTCTGCTTGGTATGTTTACTGAAAATCTTGAATGTTCCAGTTACCGATGTCCGAGTTAGCACCTTCGCCACCCTCTTGACCATCTGCACCTAAAGTAAAGATATCGATATTGCCATTATCACCAGGGCTAAGGTATTGGTAGTCATTACCCCATGGATCAGACGGAAGACGCTTGATATAACCACCATCACGGTAGTTGCGCGGCTCTGGACTAGATGGCTTAGTTACCAATGCTTCCAGACCTTGATCTGTTGACGGGTAAACACTGTTATCCAGCTTGTACATATCCAGCGCGTTTTCTAGTGCAACAATATCAGTGATCGCTTTCTGCTGATCCGCTTTCTCTTTGTTACCTAATAAGTTAGGAACCACAAAACTAGCCAAAATACCAAGAATGACCACCACTACCATTACTTCTAACAGAGTAAAGCCTTTCTGACCCTTCATTTTCTTGTTCATTTTTTTCTCCACAACAATTAGCTTCGTTATGCTCGAAGCTATTATGAACTCATTAAGTTATTCATTTCTAAAATTGGCATTAGGGTTGCCATCACAATAAACAGCACCAGACCCGCCATAAGAGCAATCAAAGCTGGGGTAAAGATACCCAATGCAATGTTTACGGTTGATTCAAAGTTTGCGTCCTGGTTGTCCGCCGCACGCGTCAGCATCCCCTCTAACTCACCACTCTGCTCGCCACTAGCAATCATATGCAGCATCATTGGAGGGAAGAGTTTGGTCTGTTCTAAAGCGCGACGTAAGCTAGAGCCCTCACGAACATTATCTGTCGCCAGTAAGACCTGCTGTTTAACGTAATGGTTCGACATTACGTCTACCGCAACGCGCATACCTTCCAAAATTGGAATCGCACTTGAGGTACATATCGAAAGGGTTCGAGCAAAGCGGGAGGTATTCAGCCCTCGCGCAATCTTACCGACTAACGGCATCGCGATGATCTTCCGATCCCAGCTCAAACGGATATTCGGTTTACTTAACAAATATTTAATCAGGTAAGTGAGCAGTAAAATGGCGACTAACAGATGCAGCCCCCAGTTTTGAATAAATTCACTCGATGACAGTAAAAACTGAGTAGATTTTGGTAGTTCCTGCCCCATCTGGACAAACTGACCAACAATTTTCGGTACCACGGCTGCCAGCAGAAACGCGACAATACCAACCGCAAACACCACCAGCACCACTGGATATATCAAAGCCTGTTGCAGCTTAGAGCGCATCTTCTGACGGTTCTCAGCGTAATCAGCCAACCTTTCTAACACTGAATCCAAATGACCGGACTTTTCCCCCGCAGAAACCATTGAACGAAACAGATCATCAAATACATGCGGATAATCAGCCAGACTGTCAGCAAGTGTGTAACCTTCCGTCACTTTAGAGCGTACCGCTAACAACATAGTACGAATGCGTGGTTTCTCTGATTGTTCAGAGACTGCTTTCAGACACTCTTCGAGCGGCATTCCTGACTGAACCAAGGTTGCGAGTTGTCGGGTAATCAGGGCTAAATCCGGAGTACTTAGGCCACGCTTAAATTGAAATGAGGCAGACTGGCCGCTGCTCTTCTTCGCTTTCTGTCGCGTTTCGTTGACTTCTACCGGGATAAGACCCTGTTCTTTTAGTCGAGCACGAACCTGTCGGGCGTTATCACCTTCAATTACGCCTTTCTTGGTTTTGCCTTTCCCATCAAGAGCCTTGTATTCAAATGCCGCCATTAGCCTTCCTTGGTCACTCTCAAGACTTCTTCAAGAGAAGTAACACCCTGACGCACTTTGTTTAGTCCATCACTACGAATACTCGGCGTATGGCGACGAATGTGTTTTTCGATATCTTGTTCACCAGCTTCGCTGTGAATCAAGGTCTGAACGTCTTCATCAACAATCAGTAGCTCATAGATCCCAGTACGTCCGCGGTAACCTTTAAAGTTGCAGGACTCGCAACCACAGGCGCGGTATAGGGTCAGTTCACTGTCTGCCTCAACGTCAAACAGCTTCTTGGTTTCATTATCTGGCTGATAAGCCTCTTTACAGTCAGGACATAATGTTCTGACCAGTCGCTGAGCAAGAACACCGAGCAACGAAGAGGAGATCAAAAACGGTTCGATCCCCATATCACGTAGACGGGTAATCGCACCAATCGCGGTATTGGTATGGAGTGTCGACATCACTAAGTGACCCGTCAGCGAGGCCTGAACCGCAATTTGAGCCGTTTCCAGGTCACGAATCTCACCCACCATCACCACATCAGGGTCCTGACGCAGAATCGCACGCAAGCCACGAGCAAATGTCATATCGACTTTCGGGTTAACCTGGGTCTGACCAATCCCATCGATATCAAATTCAATCGGGTCTTCTACGGTAAGGATATTGCGCTCATTACTGTTGATTTCCGTTAGACCTGCGTACAGGGTGGTCGACTTACCCGAGCCTGTCGGGCCAGTAACCAAAAGAATGCCATGGGGACGCTGAATCATGGTGCCAAACGCATCATGGTTTCTCGGGGTCATACCTAAACTGTGCAAGTCGAGGCGAGTCGCATTTTTGTCAAGCAGACGCATTACTACCCTCTCACCATGGGAAGAGGGCATGGTCGAAACACGGACATCTACCGCTCGACCACCAATGCGCAACGAAATTCGACCATCCTGAGGAACACGTTTTTCAGCAATATCCAGCTTTGCCATAACCTTGACGCGAGACACCAACAGAGGTGCAAGCTTGCGGCTTGGCGAAAGGACTTCGCGCAGTACGCCATCAATACGGAAACGAATCGAGAGCGTTTTCTCAAAAGTCTCGATATGGATATCCGAAGCGCCCTCTTTGATTGCCTCGCCGAGCATTGCATTGATCAGTTTAATGATTGGTGCGTCGTCTTCCGACTCAAGCAAGTCTTCATCCTGAGGTAAATCCTCGGCCAAAGAGAAGAAATCATCACTATCTGCGCCAATATCTTCCATTAACTGACGTGCTTCAGAAGAGTCACGTTGATACGCTTCAGTGAGCTTGCTATCAAACGCCTCTTTACTTAACGGCTGCAGAGTAAACGTCTGCGCGAAAACGCGTTTCACCTCAAGCAAAGCCTGAATTGAAATTGGCTCGACGTAGTAAAGCACTGCTCCCGTCTCAGTAGGTTCAAACACTAGCTTGAACCGGTTGGCAAAGCTAAATGGTAAACGCTTAGAAAATGGCGTTACGTGTGCATCCATTACTGACTATCCATCTGATCGAGAAATGCCTGAATTTCAACGGGATGACGAATATCGTCACCAAACTTTGGTAAGACAGGAATATTATCGCTACTCATTAGCTTAAGGCCCTGATCAGCCTTATACAGCTGCTCTGCACGAATAAAGTTGTACTTACGCTGAGTAATGCCATCCGCAGTCATACCATCACGAATAATGGTTGGCTTGATAAATACCATCAGGTTCTTTTTCTCAACCTGAGTACTGGTCGATTTAAACAGGTGGCCTAGATAAGGAATGTCGCCAAGTAGCGGTACTTTTGACTCACTCTCCAGCGCACGCTCATCAATCAAACCGCCCAGAACAATCATGGCACCATCTTCAACCATAACCGAGGTATTAAGCTGACGTTTGGCAAAACGTACGTCCACCGCACCGTTTGCACCCAGAACGTTCGACACTTCCTGCTCAATATTCAGTTGAACTGAGTTGCCTTCGTTTATCTGTGGTACCACTTTCAGCTTGATACCGACTTCTTTACGGTCAACAGTCTGGAATGGGTTGTCATTGTTTGAGCCAGCGGTAGAGCCGGTGATAACCGGTACTTCTTCACCCACAATGAATGACGCTTCACCGTTGTCCATGACTGTAATGCTCGGAGAAGATAGGATGTTTGAATTCGAGTCAGTAGACACAGCGCTAATTAGCGCGGTCCAATCACCCATGACAACACTCAAAGCAGCACCTTGTGCACCAGAAAGAGCGGAAGCCAGTGTCGAGTAATCGCCTTGTTCGGTTGTCTGACGAGACTCCCACTTATTATCCGTCGAGTTCCAGTAGCTCTCAGTCGTCGTCGTGTCTTTCGCCTCTTCCAGACCGACCATCACCTGCCCGATTGGCACGCCTGTGTTGCCATACTGGATAACAGCACCAGTTTCTAGTGAGCCCCACTGGACACCAAGGTTAATACCGTCACCTTCGGCCATTTCAACGATCAGCGCTTCAATCAGTACCTGTGCTCGTCGAATATCCAGCTGCGAGATAACATCTTGCAGCGCATTCATAATATCTGGCGGAGCAGTAACAACCAGAGCGTTAGTCTCTGGGTGAGCAGCAATCATTACTTCGCCACGCTGAGTATTGCTGCCTTTTGCTCCTGTTGATTTCTCTGCCTGCAAGTTATCAGAAACCCCTTTAAGAACATCAACCAGGTCTTCTGCTTTGGCATATCTCAGATAAACCACTCGATTGTTACCTTTGGAAGCCATTTCTACATCTAGCTGTTGAATAAGCTTGCGCAGACGTTGACGAACCTGAGGGTCACCAGAAATAAGGATTGAGTTAGTGCGGTCATCAGCAACCAACTTTGGCTGTAGGAAGGCAGGAGTGTTCTTTGCTTCAGTGGTCTTATTTAATGCTTCAACGATACGAACCATTTCAGCTGCAGAGGCGTTCGCCAGCTCCACCACTTCGATCTCTTTGTCACCAGCCTGATCGACACGTTTGATGATATCAGCCAGACGATTAACTACCGCCGCTCGACCTGTGATTAAGATGATATTTGCAGGATCATAGTGCACGACGTTGCCCGCTCCGGCATTGTCGTTCAATTGACGCAGTAGTGGCGAAAGTTCACGTACAGAGACATTGCGTACCGCGACAACTCGAGTGACGACCTCATCACCATTGATGTTACCGTCTCCGACCACAGGAACTGCCGATGTTTTAGCATCTTTTGCTTTGATAACTTTTAAAATGCCATTGTCCATCTCCACAACAGCAAAACCGTACACTTCCAATACATTGAGGAAGAAACTGTAGTACTGCTTTTCAGACAGCATATCGTAGCTACGCACATCTATCTTGCCGCGCACCGACGGATCGACAATGATTGTTTTCTCTAAGTTACGACCGACAATGTTGATAAATTCACTGATGTCAGTGCCTTTAAAGCTAGCACTAAAGTCATCCGCTACAGCCATAGTTGGTGAGACTAGTAAGCTTCCCGCTAAAAGCCATGCGCTTTTCTTAAGCCAATGGTTCACTCTTTACTCCTCGAGACGACGTCGTGACGTCAATCTTATAATTCAATGTATATCTCATATGACTGACCATTGCGTTCAACAGTCAAATTCAGTTCAGTCATCTGCGACAAATTGCTCCAAACTTCGCTCATCGACGCTGAGTCTTTTAAATCAAGTCCATTTATCGCAGTAGCAATATCACCCGCTTTTAATCCGACAGATTCAAATAGAGACTTATCTTTACCCGGAGACAATCGATAACCGATCACTTCCCCATCTCGCTTTACTTGCGACATGCGCACGTACTGGAACAGCGTCTGTGCGTCATTGCGAATTTCCTGACGTATCTGCTCTAAAGTATCCTGAGATGCCGTTGAGCGTATCTGGTTATTCTTAGTTTCAGCGACCGGCGCTGAAGGCTTAGTAAACTTAAGCCCCTCAAGCATCACCGTCTCATTGCGCCCTGCGTTGTCAATAATGACGCGATCCTGCTGGACCTGAATCAGCTTAGCGCGTGTGCCTTCTATTACTTCGTTCAAACCATAAGTCGCCTGACGCCCTTGATTGGCAATCACGGCCAGACTTTTCTCCGGCACAGAACTGGTAACCACACCCACTAACACCACATTAAGACGGCTTTTCGGCGCATCTTGTACTTTAGGCTGTTGAACAACAGGAGCACTTTGCTGATATTGACCAAATAAATGGCTGTTTTGCAGATTAGATAAGTCAATTTGAGGCGAACTCGTCACTTCCCCCTTAGCAGCAGCCGTTGGCTGCCATTTAGTGACGGTCGGCGTGCTCCATGGCTGCCAAATCATTTGTCCTGCAATCCATGCAGTCGCCGTTAAAAGTACGAGCATAACCGCAAAGCTCGCTCGTTGTTGAACTTGCTGCTGTTTAAACTTCTCACCTAACTTAATTAGCGTGCTGATGCTGTTGTGCTTCACTCAAGGTCCTTCTTCGATGGTTAGGTAGAAATTGTGTAAATTATCAGATAAATAGCGTTTAATTGTATCAAAATAACCGATATCCAAACATAACAAAACTCTATTCTTGTCATGGTTGGCAATGCCAATTTTTATGATCTTGCTTGAAAAATCCCACTCTCGTCACCATTGTTAGGCATATAACGGGCATCAATAATCTTCACCTTAGAGGGCAAAAATCACAATGGGTTCCCAAACCGAAGCTGTAAGGCTCGATAAATGGCTGTGGGCCGCTCGCTTTTATAAGACGCGTTCCATCGCTCGAAATATGGTCGATGGTGGTAAAGTCCATTATAATGGCCAACGTAGTAAGCCTAGCAAAGCAGTCGAACTCGGCGCGATCATTACTTTAAGGCAAGGCCACGAAGAGAAAACCGTGGTTATTGAGAAGATCTCAGATCAACGCCGTGGAGCACCAGAAGCTCAACTGCTGTACTCTGAGACCGCTGAGAGCATAAATAAACGTGAAGAGAATGCGACACGTCGCAAGCTTCATGCTCACAACCCTAGCCCAGATCGCCGCCCTGATAAGAAGCAGCGCCGCGATATCATTAAATTTAAACACCAATAAGCTCAACCAGATTTACGAGGAAACGCCACATGGCAAGCAATGTTTTAAACCGCTACTTATTTGAAGACCTTTCTGTTCGTGGTGAGTTGGTACAATTGGATGAAGCTTACCAACGTATTATTTCTAGCAAGGAATACCCAGCACCAATCCAGAAGTTGCTAGGTGAGCTATTGGTTTCAACAACGCTTTTAACCGCAACGCTGAAGTTTGAAGGTTCTATCACCATGCAACTTCAGGGTGACGGCCCAGTATCGCTGGCAGTTATCAACGGCGACCATGATCAGAAGATTCGTGGTGTTGCTCGTTTTGAAGGTGACATCGCTGACGACGCATCAATTCATGACTTGATGGGTAAAGGTCACCTAGTGATCACTATTGATCCTAAAAAAGGCGAACGCTACCAAGGTATCGTAGGCCTTGAAGGCGATAACCTGTCTGAAATCCTAGAAGCTTACTTTGCTAACTCTGAGCAGCTAAAAACACGCCTATGGCTACGAACTGGCGAATATGAAGGCAAGGCTCACGCTGCAGGTATGCTAATCCAGGTAATGCCTGATGGCACTGGTACTCCAGAAGATTTCGAACACCTGGAGCAGCTTACAAACACCGTTAAAGATGAAGAGCTATTCAGTTTAGAAGCAAACGAACTGCTTTACCGTCTATATAACCAAGAGAAGGTTCGCGTATTTGAACCACAACCTGTTGAGTTTTTCTGTGGTTGTTCTCGAGACCGCAGTGGTGCAGCGATCGTTACCATTGACCGTGCGGAAGTAAATGACATTTTGGCAGAGATTGGTTCAATTTCTTTACATTGTGATTACTGCGGCACGAACTATACGTTCGACGAAGCAGAAGTATCAGAGCTATTTAATCAAGCAAATTCTGGTAACAAAACACTGCATTAATTTTTACGGCATACCAAGCTTGTAATTTACCCTTCAAAAGGCCAGCATTCGCTGGCCTTTTTGTGATCAAAACCTCGCTATAACTAGCCTCAGCCGTAATAAATTAACCTGTTAATTTTAGACAATTAATAATAATTTTGCTCTAGCGCAAAGCTTTGCGCACACGATAAACTAGCCCTACCAATATGTGATGTGTCGCTTAAAACCCCAATAAAATTACGGATATTTTTTGAGCTATATCCCTGTTTTATCTGAGGCCCATTGCTAGCATGGTGAGCAGATAAAAATTAAAAAATTATTACAAAATCCCTACAAATATTCCGATAAGGAGCACCTATGACCGTTATGGAACATACAAAGGCTGCAACAATTGATCTTACCAAACACGGGCTTCAGAACGTAAAAGAGGTTGTTCGCAACCCTAGCTACGAAGTGTTGTTCGAAGAAGAAACTCGCGCTGATCTGGAAGGCTACGAAAAAGGTGTAGTTACCGAGTTAGGTGCAGTCGCTGTTGATACCGGTATTTTTACCGGCCGCTCACCAAAAGATAAGTACATCGTTAAGGATGCGACGACTGAAGAACATATGTGGTGGACTTCAGATGCCGTTAAGAATGATAACAAGCCTATCGATCAGGCCGTTTGGAATGATCTGAAAGAGCTTGTGACTAACCAGCTTTCTGGCAAACGTGTTTTCGTGATTGACGGCTACTGTGGTGCAAACCCGGATACGCGCCTAAGCATCCGTGTCATTACCGAGGTAGCATGGCAGGCACACTTCGTAAAAAACATGTTCATCCGTCCAAGCGAAGAAGAGCTAGCAACATTTGAACCTGATTTCGTGGTAATGAACGGTGCAAAATGTACTAACCAGAAGTGGCAAGAGCACGGTCTTAACTCTGAAAACTTCACTGTATTCAACCTGACAGAGCGCATGCAGCTTATCGGCGGTACCTGGTACGGCGGTGAGATGAAGAAAGGTATGTTCGCAATGATGAACTACTTCTTGCCTCTAAAAGACATCGCTTCTATGCACTGTAGTGCGAACAAATGTAAAGAGAACGGCGATGTCGCTGTCTTCTTCGGTCTGTCTGGTACAGGTAAAACAACCCTATCAACTGACCCTAAACGTGAACTAATCGGTGATGACGAGCACGGTTGGGACGACGATGGTATCTTCAACTTCGAAGGTGGCTGTTACGCTAAAACCATCAAGCTATCTAAAGAAGCTGAGCCCGACATCTACAACGCGATTCGTCGTGATGCTCTGCTAGAGAACGTTACTGTTCGCTCAGATGGCTCTATCGACTTTGACGATGGTTCGAAAACAGAAAACACTCGTGTTTCTTACCCTATCGAGCACATTGAAAACATCGTTAAGCCAGTATCTAAAGCAGGTCACGCGAATAAGGTTATCTTCCTATCTGCGGATGCGTTTGGTGTTCTTCCACCAGTATCTAAGCTGACTCCAGAGCAGACTAAGTACCACTTCCTATCTGGCTTCACTGCTAAGCTAGCGGGTACTGAGCGTGGTATTACAGAGCCAACACCAACATTCTCTGCATGTTTCGGTGCTGCGTTCCTGACACTACACCCAACCAAGTACGCTGAAGTACTGGTTAAACGGATGGAAGCAGCTGGTGCGGAAGCTTACCTGGTCAACACTGGTTGGAATGGTAGCGGCAAGCGTATTTCAATTCAGGATACTCGTGGCATCATCGACGCGATTCTGGATGGTTCAATCGAAAACGCTGAGACTAAGCACATCCCTATCTTCAACCTGGAAGTACCGACTGCACTGCACGACGTTGACCCAGGCATCCTAGATCCACGTGATACCTACACAGATCCGCTACAGTGGGAAAGCAAAGCGAAAGATCTTGCAGCTCGCTTTATCAATAACTTTGATAAGTACACGGACAATGATGAAGGTAAATCACTAGTCGCAGCTGGTCCTCAACTGGATTAGTGACCTCTGCACTATTTGTTTATCTAAGCCCCTCATTTGAGGGGCTTTTTGTTGCCTGAAATGAAAATTTGTTCCAAGCTAGTATCACTAATCATTAAGGGACGTGATTCATCGTGAAAAAAGCACTTTTGCTGCTGAGTATCCTGCTTGTCAGTATTGTCACTCTATCTGTGTTAACGCTCTATGTCGTGATGCAATCTCAATATGCGCCCAAAGCGGTCAATCTGATAATAGACAAACTCACGCCCTACTCTGTTATTGCCTCAGAAGTACAATATAGTGCCCCATTTCAACTGCAGCTTCGTGACGTTGAGATTGAGCACCTAGATCAGGTAGTGACGCTACCAAAGCTGACTGTGTGGCTAAGCCAGTTCCCTTGGCAAAATGACAAGCTTTCATTTGATTCCATCCTTATCGAAGGCGCGACTATTGACCTTAGCCAGCTTAACTCTGAGTTATTTAGTGGTGTTACCCTCCACCAGCTAGCATTGAAACATGTTGATATCAGCGGTCCCAAATGGTCTGCTCGCGACGTTAATCTGCAAATAGAGCAGCCTATCTGGTCATCTTCACAACAGACTCTGCCCTACGGCGATATCCAGCTTTCTGCAGAGCAGCTCTATATGCAGGGGGAAGCTCTCGACAAATTATTAGTTGATATGCGTTACCACGCTCAAGACAGCACTATTTTTGGTAGTTCATTTAACTGGCGTGGCGCCTCGTTTTCCGGGCAGGCCGAGCAATACGCAAAGGGCTGGTCTCTGGTTAACGTGACCATCGACTCGCTATCGTTACCTGAAAGCGACCAGATAGAACAATTGATCACAACGCTGGGTAATCTCAGTCTGCCAATCAGTCATATCAATAGTCTGGATATTCTCAATAGCTCTTTTAACTATGCTCACTGGCGTTTAGAACGTTTAGACGCGTCACTGGAAAACCTGACTCTGGAAGGTTCGCTGTGGCAGCAAAACGATGGCTATCTCTCGTTCGACGCAGAGAGTATCAGTAATCAGCATATCCAGCTGTTCTCGCCAAGAGCGCGACTGGCACTAACACCTCAACAAGTTGCAATTGAAGAGTTTGACGCTGACTTCAAGCAAGGGCGAGTCCAGCTTCAGGGAATAATTTCACCAACACAGATTGCTCTGAAACAACTCAAAATTGCTGGTATTAAATGGCTCGAACAGACCGAGCAGCTACTTCCTGCGTTAAAAGAGAATACTGACAGGCTCAACCATCTGACGATTGAACAACTCAAAGTGGAAAACGCTCAGTTTATTCAGGTAGAAAAGCTGCCCTACTGGCAAGTTTCAGGACTCAATATCGACGGTTCTCAACTAACCCTTATCCAAGACAACAAATTTGGTTTGCTGGACGGAAACTTAGAGGTAAGCGCAAATGCTGCGAGTATCGACAAGTTAATCGCAACTCAGGCCCACCTTAAAGCTCATGCGGATAACAACCTCCTGACTCTCGACCGGGCATTTGTTCCTTTAGAGCAGGGTTATATTGAAGCATCTGGTCGATGGGACAGAAGCTCAGCCAGCTCCCCCTGGCAAGTCTCATTGCACGCCGATGGTCTGCCTCTGCAGCATTATCTGCTAAAACAACAATTACCCTTCTCCCTGACAGGATTGGCAGAAGTCGAAATGGAATTAACAGGGCTGTCTGGTGATTACTCTATGTTATCCCACAGCTTATCTGGCTACATTAGCGCTAACTTACATCAGGCACAGCTAAAGGCCTCCAGCTTCGATGGAGAGCAAAGCTTTGAACAGGATTTTGATTTGGGTGAGATTAAGCTGCGCGCCGATCGGGGGCGTATCTTGATTGATGCGCAGGAGGGAACGACCCAGTTAGCCGGAGAAGCAGACCTAACCAAACCTCAATTTGCAACCTTGCTACTAAAAAGTGAGCAAACGTGTCAGGAGCTTTGGTCAGATATATTAGGTAAAGCCAATGTGATTAAGCAGACCTGCGGTGAAAAATCACCTCAATCACCACAGGCTTCAGATGCTCAAGAATCAGCTGTCGCTTCAGGGCCAAGTACCGCTTTGTAATCAGGCAGCAGCATATAAGTGCCAATGAACTCGACTGCAGCAGTATCGCCACTGAAGATGGTCACATGAATAACGATTCGGGCTTTACGTCCTGAGGCGAGACGGTCTAAGTCGCCACTGATACCGTCAAGAGAGGTCGACGCAACCGGGTTCTGAGTCACTGGGTGGCGATAACGAATCTGACTATCAGCCAACACAATGTCACCGGTTAGATTACGCTCTTTCATCAATAGCCAGGTCATCCCCCAGCCAGTTAAAGTCGCTAAAGTAAAGGCCGAACCCGCAAACATAGTGTTATGCGGGTTTAAGTTAGGGTTTAGCTGGGCGCTACACTCAAACTGATACCCCGTATACTGGTTGATCTTGATGCCCATCTTGTCACTGATTGGGATCTGATGCTCCCATCGCTCTTGTAGCTCAGTACACCATTCAGGCTTACGCAGTACATTAGCCATTGGGTCAAGTTGCTTAACCATCTGTTGGTGACGCACAGGACCACGTTCATCGGTTAACTCACCGCGACGTTCAAAGCCACTCTTCTCATAGAAAGAAATCGCATCTTCACGGGCATTACATACCAGACGTTTAGCACCTTCCTGACGTGCCAGAGATTCAAGGGCAACGAGCAGGAGTGAACCCATACCTTTACTGCGTCGGTTGCCTTTCACCGCCATGTAGCGGATCTGACCTTCACTATCTGGAGTAATGTATAAACGACCAATCGCCATCGGACGGCCGCGACCATCAACAATCATTCGGTGATGACTCATTGGGTCATATTCATCACGCTCGGAGCCGATAGGCATGCGCCAAGGCTCTCTTAGCATCTGCCAACGAAAGTGATAATACTTGTTGAGTTGGTTCTCTGTTTTTGGCGTGATCAGCTTAAACATAAAAGTCCTTTTCTATGGAGACAGCTAGCGTCTCCCAACTAGCCTTATAATTATACTTGCAACCAGAAGGTTACGGGACCGTCATTAACTAACGACACCTTCATATCTGCGGCAAAGCGTCCACGCTCTGTCGGCAGTACCTCTGCACAACGATCGGCGAAGTACTCATACAATCGCTCTGCATCCGCTGGATGGGCGCCGCGAGAGAATCCCGCACGTGTACCTTTTTTAGTGTCAGCAGGTAGGGTGAATTGCGATACAACCAAAACTTTACCATCCACTTGCTTAACGTTGAGGTTCATCTTGTCGTCTTCGTCACCAAATACTCGATAAGTGGTCACACGCTCCATCAAGCGTTTTGCCTTTGCCTCATCATCGTCTTTCTCTACCCCAAGTAGCACAAGTAGACCTTTGTCTATCTCTCCAACCACTTCACCATCTACGCGTACTGCGGCTTCACTCACTCTTTGGATCAGGGCTATCACTGTGCTTTCCTTCTGACGGTTCTACTTCAATTTTTGTCGAGTGTACCACTTCTGTCGGCTCACTCCACTGCTCTCTTTCTCCCAGTGCAGCAGTAACCTCAGCACCAACCAATACGATTAGCCAGCACAGATAAACCCAGACAAATAAGATCGGAATCGCCGCCAGGGCTCCATAAATCAATTGATAAGAAGGGAACTGGGTAATGTAGGCAGCAAAGCCTTTTTTGCTCGCTTCAAACAATAGTGCCGCGATGATAGCGCCGACCATAGCATGGGAAATCCGAACTTTTTTATTTGGTACCAGCAGGTAAAGTCCGACAAAGGCGAAGAAAGATAATAAGAACGGCAACCAACGCAATAATTGGTTATAGAGACCGGAGATGGCTTCACTCTCAAGGATCTTCAACGAGGTCACATACGAAGTTGCCGCAATACTTGCGCCAACTAAGATTGGACCAAGGGTCAGCACCATCCAGTACATTGAGAAAGAAAATACCGCACGGCGCTTGTGCTTAACCCGCCAAATATAGTTTAGGTTTTTATCAATGTTGGAAATCAACATCAGCGCGGCGACAAACAGAAATGCACCACCCACAGCACTCATCTTGCCGGTATTAGCAACAAACTCCAGCAAAGCGCCTTTTACCGCATCACCAGCGGCCGGAACAAAGTGGGTAATAACGAAATCCTGAATCGCATCGCCAGCATTTTCAAAAATTGCGAAGGAGGACAAAACGGAAAGCAACACCGTCAGCATAGGCACAATCGATAGCAAAGTAATGTAAGCAAGATAGCCAGCATTAACATTGACTCTATCGTGACCCATGCGGGTCAGCAGATAGCGTGCAAATAACACTGCTTGCCTAATCAATGGTTCGATTTTCAACTTGTATCTCCTAACTAACTCAGTCATCCTAACGTTCTAATTCTAAAGGAAAGGAACACATCATGCCGTACTTACTGGCTATTGTATTGTCGATTTTTACCTTAACCGGGTGTCAATCAGCCTATTACTCTGCAATGGAACAGGTAGGCTACCATAAACGCGACATTATGGTGGATCGCGTTGAGGATGCGAAAGAGTCACAGCAAGATGCCCAACAAGAATTTACCAGTGCACTGGAAGCTCTCTCAGCACTAACCAACTTTGATGGTGGTGAACTGGAAACGGTTTACAACCAGATTAACGACAAGTATCAGGATAGCGAGAAAGCAGCACAAGAAGTGAGTGACCGAATTGCGGCGATTGAAGATGTTTCTGACGCCCTGTTTGCCGAATGGCAAAGCGAACTCGACCTGTACACTAGCAGTAAGCTTCGTCGTGCCAGTGAGCAAAAACTAAAAGAGACACAACGCTCGTACAAAACGATGTTATCAGCAATGAAGCGAGCTGAAGATAAGATGACGCCGGTGCTAAACACACTGCGTGATAACACTCTCTATTTGAAGCATAACCTCAATGCCAGTGCTATTGGCGCCCTGCAAGGTGAGTTCACCAGCCTGGAGCAAGATATTCAGTACGCGATTAAGCAGATGAATGCTGCCATTGCAGAATCAGACAAGTTCCTGCAGAAGCTAAGCCAAAAATAATGGATAAACCTCCTCCTCGTGAGGAGGTTTTAGTTTGCAGTCTCACCACTCAGAGCCAGCTGCTTGGCAACAAACGTCACTCTCTCCGTTACACTTGCCCATGGCACATCCACCACTTGATAACCTAACTCAGTGTAGGTCTCGACCAATATCCGATGTATCTCTAATGCTTCCTCAAAGCTATGAGGACGCACTTCGTCCTGAACATAGATGGATTCCTCAGGACAGCAAAAGAATACCTTAGGATGATAACCAGCGCTTTGTGTAGCAAATTCCGACGGAACTTCACAACCAGCCACTTTCAGATAGCCAATAATATCTGCTATCGCTCGGTCAACGAACGCAACCGGATGGTTTAGTGCCTCGTTTTTCTGCTTAGCCATCAGTTCGAGACATAACTGAGCAAACGCAGGCAGATTGGTCCAGGGCAGAATGCCATTTTCCAACAGACTTTGTTGCTCGATTAAAGTGCGTGAGCCCTCAGCAAAAGTTGCGTAACCTTGCTCTCCCAACGCATTCAGTAAGGTGGTTTTGCCCGCTCCGGGCCCACCGGTAATAATAATCGGCTTCATGGTGACAATATCCAGATAAAAAAAGCCCCGAGCATTGCTCAGGGCTTATCAACTTAATCCGTTACAGATTACTTCGCTGAACGTGAAGCGCGCTTACGATCGCTTTCCGTTAGGAACTTCTTACGGATACGGATGCTTTCTGGAGTTACTTCTACTAGTTCGTCGTCATCAATGAACTCTAGAGCCTGCTCAAGAGTCATCTTGATTGGCGGAGTAAGTACCTGCGCGTCATCTGTACCAGAAGCACGAACGTTTGTTAGCTGCTTACCTTTCAGTGCGTTTACTGTCAGGTCGTTATCTCGGCTGTGAATACCGATAACCATGCCTTCGTAAACTTCAACACCGTGACCGATAAATAGACGACCACGCTCCTGAAGGTTGAACAGTGCGTTAGTAAGAGCTTTACCCATCGCGTTCGCGATTAGTACGCCGTTTACACGTTGACCGATGTTACCGCCTTTGTGTGGGCCGTAGTGATCAAATGTATGGTAAAGAAGACCAGAACCAGAAGTCAGCGTCATAAACTCAGTCTGGAAACCGATTAGACCACGAGATGGCATTTCGAAGTCCATACGTACACGGCCTTTACCATCTGGAGACATATCTTTCAGCTCACCTTTACGTAGGCCGATGTTCTCCATGATACCGCCCTGGTGCTCTTCCATAACGTCGATAGTTACAGTTTCGAACGGTTCCATTAGCTGACCATCTTCTTCTTTGATGATAACTTCTGGACGAGATACCGCTAGTTCAAAGCCTTCACGACGCATGTTTTCGATCAGGATAGACAGGTGAAGTTCACCACGACCTGATACGCGGAATTTGTCTGGATCGTCTGTTTGCTCTACGCGTAGTGCAACGTTGTGTACCAGTTCTTTCTCTAGACGCTCTAGGATGTTACGTGAAGTCACGAACTTACCTTCTTTACCAGCGAACGGAGAAGTGTTCACCTGGAACGTCATTGTTACTGTTGGTTCATCAACAGATAGAGCCGGAAGTGCTTCAACCTGATTTTGAGCACAGATAGTGTCTGAAATCTTCAGCTCACCAAGACCAGTAATCGCAATGATATCACCAGCATTTGCCTGCTCAACTTCGTGACGGTCAAGACCCAGGTAACCCATTACAGTACCTACTTTACCGTTACGTGTCTTACCGTCTGCACCGATAATAGTGACTTGTTGGTTTGGCTTAACGCTACCACGAGTTACACGAGCAACACCGATAACACCAACATAAGAGCTGTAGTCTAGCTGAGAAACTTGCATCTGTAGTGGACCATCTAGGTCTACTTCTGGTGCTGCTACTTCTTCAACGATAGTTTCGAATAGCGCTTCCATGTCTTCAGCAGTTGCGCCTTCTTCTTTCGTTGCCCAACCGTTTAGTGCTGAAGCGTAAACAACTTTAAAGTCTAGCTGTTCGTCAGTTGCACCCAGGTTGTCGAATAGGTCGAACACTTGGTCCATAACCCAATCAGGACGCGCACCCGGACGGTCAATCTTGTTGATAACAACGATTGGCTTAAGACCGTGAGCAAATGCTTTTTGAGTAACGAAACGAGTTTGCGGCATTGGGCCGTCCACAGCGTCAACGATAAGTAGTACAGAGTCTACCATCGACATGATACGCTCAACTTCACCACCGAAGTCCGCGTGTCCCGGAGTATCTACGATGTTGATGCGGTAGTCATTCCAGTTAATTGCTGTGTTCTTAGCAAGAATGGTAATACCACGCTCTTTCTCGATGTCGTTTGAGTCCATGACTCGCTCTTCAGCTTCGCCGCGAGACTCTAAAGTACCTGATTGCTGTAGTAGTTTATCAACCAGTGTTGTTTTACCGTGGTCAACGTGCGCGATGATCGCGATATTTCTTAATTTATCAATCTGTGGAGTAGCCATGGATTTGATTCGCTCGATAGAAGAAGCCCGCTAATAAAAACTCAGTTTTCAATAGCGCACTTACTTGATTAAAAAAACGGCCATAATGTACCAGATTCTAGCGAAAAACCCAGAAATATGTGATCTGATTCGCTGCATTTCAGCAGATATTTTTCTAAGAAACGCTAAATCACTCTGAGTAAGACCAAATCCCGATTGACATCGATAGCAAAACTGGGCTGAATGGAACACGATTTTGTTTACTCTTGGTGCAATACCACACCAATGCACCAATTAGGTGCAGTGCAGGATCATTTTGGTGCATTTTAGTGCACCAAACTAAACATCAACGCTCTAATTAATTGAAATTAATGGATTAATTTTTTTGGCACGGTTTTGGCTTTAATAAAATCAGCATCGATTAATACGATTGAAACGAAATTAATCAATGCTGGATTTAATTAAATGAATCGAGCTATACCGCTTTAATAACACTGGAGGTTATCCAAGATGTCAGTAGAAAACGTTCTATCGCTGATCCAAGAAAACGAAGTTAAGTTTGTTGACCTACGCTTTACAGATACAAAGGGTAAAGAGCAACATATCTCTATCCCTGCTCACCAAATCGACGCAGACTTCTTCGAAGAAGGTAAGATGTTCGATGGTTCTTCTGTTGCTGGCTGGAAAGGCATCAACGAATCAGACATGGTAATGATGCCAGACGCATCATCTGCTGTTCTTGACCCATTCACTGAAGATGCAACGCTTAACCTACGTTGTGACATTCTAGAGCCTGCTACAATGCAAGGCTACGACCGTGACCCACGCTCAATCGCTAAGCGCGCTGAAGACTTCATGCGTTCTACTGGTGTTGCTGACACAGTACTTATCGGTCCTGAGCCAGAGTTCTTCCTATTTGACGATGTTAAGTTCGCAACTGACATGTCAGGTTCATTCTTCAAGATTGACGACGTAGAAGCGGCTTGGAACACAGGTTCTGACTACGAAGAAGGTAACAAAGGTCACCGTCCAGGCGTTAAAGGTGGTTACTTCCCAGTAGCTCCAGTTGATTCTTCACAAGACATCCGTTCTGCTATGTGTCTAATCATGGAAGAAATGGGCCTTGTCGTTGAAGCACACCACCACGAAGTAGCGACTGCTGGTCAGAACGAAATCGCAACGCGCTTCAACACGCTAACTACGAAAGCTGACGAAATCCAAATCTACAAGTACGTTGTACACAACGTTGCACACGCATTTGGTAAGACTGCGACATTCATGCCTAAGCCACTTGTTGGTGATAACGGTTCTGGTATGCACGTTCACCAATCTCTGGCAAAAGATGGTGTTAACCTATTTGCTGGTGACAAGTACGGCGGTCTATCTGAAATGGCGCTTTACTACATCGGTGGTATCATCAAACACGCTCGTGCAATCAACGCATTTGCTAACCCATCAACTAACTCGTACAAGCGTCTTGTACCAGGCTTCGAAGCACCAGTTATGCTTGCTTACTCAGCGCGTAACCGTTCTGCTTCTATCCGTATCCCAGTGGTACCAAGCCCTAAAGCGCGTCGTATCGAAGTTCGTTTCGGTGACCCAGCAGCTAACCCATACCTATGCTTTGCAGCAATGCTAATGGCTGGTCTTGACGGTATTAAGAACAAGATCCACCCAGGCGAAGCAATGGATAAAGACCTTTACGATCTACCAGCTGAAGAAGCTGCAGAGATCCCAACAGTGGCTTACTCACTAAAAGACGCTCTAGCTGAACTGGATGCTGACCGTGAGTTCCTAACTGCTGGCGGTGTATTCTCTGATGACTTTATCGATTCATACATCGACCTTAAGTCTCAGGACGTAGAGAAAGTAAACATGACTACGCACCCACTAGAGTTCGAACTGTACTACTCTGTATAATCGAATTTAGTGCGCAACAGAATGTTGCCATAGACAAGATTAAGGCTCGCCACTCGGCGAGCCTTTTTATTATCTGAACCAAAATGGTGAGTTAACAAACGCAGTTCTAGTCATTTGATAACCCATCACTCTTTTGTAATTCAATAGCTTATAGGCGGCAAGCTTATTGCATTATAGATAACGATAACGGTGTATTTGCTATCAAGGTAGCGAGTAGTTGAGCTAAATCGACACCAAAAGCCCAGTATACGGTGCTATTTAGCTTCAGTTCTTATAATGAATGCGCCATACTTGAATTATTAACCGCACCATTTTGGTGCATTGCACAATTCAAGTTCAAGGATGGGGAGAAAGCAGTGGATAGCGAACTCAATGACATTATTTTAAATCACCAGGTGACCGCAATTCTGATTATGAATGAGTCGCTACAGGTGAAGTATGCCAACCCTGCAGCTGAGCAGTTGTTTTCTCAAAGTGCTAAGCGAATTGTCGATCACCCGTTATCACACCTAATCCAACATGCTTCTATGGATCTGGCTCTGTTATCACAGCCTCTGCAGAGCGGACAAAGTATCACCGACAGCGATGTCACCTTTGTTGTCGATGGCAAACCTCTCATGCTAGAAGTGACCGTTAGCCCGATCTCCTGGAACAAAGAGTTAATGCTATTGGTTGAGATGAGAAAGATTGGTCAACAGCGCCGCCTATCTCAAGAGCTCAATCAGCATGCTCAACAACAGGCCGCTAAGCTATTGGTTAGAGGGCTTGCTCATGAGATTAAAAACCCTCTCGGCGGATTGCGCGGTGCAGCTCAGTTATTGGAGCGAACACTGCCGGATCCAAGTCTAGCGGAGTACACCCAAATAATTATCGAGCAGGCTGACCGGTTAAGAGCCTTGGTTGACCGATTACTTGGTCCTCAGAAACCGGGTAAGAAGCAGCCTGAAAACCTCCACCTGATTCTGGAGAAAGTCCGCCAGTTAGTTGATTTAGAAGCCAACCAAAGCGTCAGTATTGAACGCGATTACGATCCGAGTCTGCCAGAGATTTTGATGGATTCAGACCAGATTGAACAGGCACTACTCAACATTGTGAGTAACGCAGGACAGATCCTTAAAGGACAACAGAATGGCGAAATTGTCATTCGCACCAGAACGGTGCATCAAGCCAATATTCACGGTCAGCGCTGTAAGCTCGCCGCAAGAATAGAAATTACTGATAACGGTCCGGGCATTCCAGCCGACCTGCAAGATACTCTTTTCTACCCTATGGTCAGTGGCAGAGAAGGGGGGACAGGATTGGGTCTATCGATCGCACAAAACTTAATAGACCAACACCAAGGCAAGATAGACGTTGAGAGCTGGCCTGGAAGAACCACATTTACTATTTACTTACCCATTTAAGCTAGGTGAGTAATGTTGCTGCAAGGAAATCAATATGAGTAAAGGATACGTCTGGGTTGTTGATGATGACAGCTCAATCCGTTGGGTGATGGAGAAGACTCTATCGTCTGCCAACATAAAATGTGAAACCTTTGCAGATGCTGAAAGTGTTTTAATGGCGCTAGAGCGAGAGACTCCTGATGTACTCGTTTCAGATATTCGTATGCCAGGCATCGATGGGATTGAACTACTTAAGCAGGTACATCAACGCTCTCCAGAGCTACCAGTGATCATCATGACGGCTCACTCAGATCTTGATGCAGCGGTAAATGCGTATCAGAAAGGCGCTTTTGAATACCTGCCTAAGCCTTTTGATGTTGATGAAACCCTAACGCTGGTAGAGCGTGCTATCACCCACAGTCACGAACAGAAGCAAGAGCAAGCCTCACTGGCAGATGATGATTACACTCCTCCAGAGATCATTGGTGAAGCGCCTGCAATGCAGGAGGTATTTCGCGCAATTGGTCGACTTTCGCGTTCCTCTATCTCAGTGTTGATTAATGGCGAGTCCGGAACGGGTAAGGAGCTGGTCGCTCACGCCTTACATCGCCATAGTCCTCGTGCAAGTAAACCTTTCATCGCCCTTAACATGGCAGCGATTCCAAAAGATTTGATTGAATCTGAGCTGTTTGGTCATGAAAAAGGAGCCTTTACCGGGGCAAACAGCGTCCGTCAGGGACGTTTTGAGCAAGCCAACGGAGGCACACTGTTTCTGGATGAGATTGGTGACATGCCACTCGATATTCAAACTCGCTTACTACGTGTGTTAGCAGACGGACAGTTCTATCGCGTTGGTGGTCACTCACCAATAAAAGTAGATGTACGCATTGTGGCTGCAACCCACCAGAATCTGGAACAGCTAGTCACTAAAGGGGACTTTCGTGAAGACTTGTTTCATCGCCTGAATGTAATTCGAATTCAGATCCCAGCGTTACGTGAACGTAAGCAGGACATTGAAAAACTCACCCTGCACTTTTTGGCATTAGCCGCTGAGGAGTTAGGCGTCGATGTTAAAACTCTCCACCCTAATACGGTTGAGACACTTAACCGTCTGGACTGGCCGGGCAACGTACGTCAGTTAGAGAACATCTGTCGCTGGCTGACCGTAATGGCAAGTGGCTCAGAAATTCTTCCGGGAGATCTACCAGGAGAATTACTCGAAGAGAAAAAACACAGCGATATCAGTGCGTCCGGTTCTTGGCAACAACAATTAGCAAGCTGGGCAAAGAGCTCCCTATCTCAAGGAGATACCGAGCTACTTTCTTACGCACTTCCTGAATTTGAGCGTATACTTTTGGAAGCGGCCTTAGAACATACCAATGGCCACAAACAAGATGCAGCGAAAGTTTTAGGCTGGGGACGTAATACGCTCACTCGTAAACTAAAAGAGCTTTACTAACAAACCATCGCTTAACCACCTTAGTTGATAAAGGTGATTGCTGCTATTTGATCTTGCTGGGCAGGTTAAATGTTTCAGGTAATCACCTTTTTAACCCTCTAACACTCGCCTTTATTAATTCAGAAAGTGCACAAGGGGTCGAATGAAAGCGAAGACGAAAATCACCCTCAGAACCGCTGTTGTGCTGCCCTTTGTATTGATATTTATCTTTACAGTCGGCGTGATAATCTCTGTCCAGAAGAACAGCTATGAAGAGATGGTTTCTGACATCAGCGATAAACAGTTATCAGCCCTGACGGAAAACGTAACACTCGAACTCAATAACTTTCTTAATCAACCCTTTCAGGCCAGTTTAGCTCTCAGTCACTCAATAGGCTTTAACCGACTTTATCGCTCAGGTGATACCTCTGACATTGAACAATATTTCCTAACCGCATTCCGCCACCTCTACCACAGCTTTCCTCAGCTCGATGTAATAGGGTTCGGTGGTGAAACTGCAGAGTATATAGGCTTTCGCAAAGAGTCGAATAGCGACTACACCTTAATGGTTCAAGATGCGCGCACCGATTATAATTTAGTCATCTATAGAGGCGAGGAGCTCAACGAGGAGATTCGCTCCGTAATAGAAAATTACGACCCGAGGATCAGACCTTGGTATGCTCCCGTTGCACAGTCATTAGTACCAATGTGGTCTTCTATCTACGCCAATGCAGACGAACGACAAGAGATCACCCTATCTGCCTTAACCCCAGTGTTCTACGAACAAGAGTTCCAGGGGGTCGTCGTTACCGACATCAAAATCGATACCTTCAACACCTTCCTTAGACAGCAACAACAGCATACCAACGCCGTTATTTATATCGTCGATGACAAAAAACGGCTTGTGGCCAAGTCTACCAGTGGCAGTGTTGTCTCTTGGGGAACAACATTGAGCAAAAAAGGCGAGCGACTGTTAGCAACCGAAAGTTCAAACCCTATCGTCAAGGCCAATGCTGAATACTCAGTCTCACAAGAATTTTTCAATCTTGATCAGACCCAACGATTTGCATTAGACCTCGACGGTGAACGTTACTTTAACCACCTCACTCCCTATACCGATGAGCACGGTTTGAAATGGTACATTGGGGTCGCAATTTCCGAATCCCACTTACTAGGTAAACTCCCGGAAAGCCAAAGAAATAGCTGGGTAATCGGCTTAATCGCCAGCTTCACTGGTATCGTGATTGGCTTGTTAGCGTTTAATCAGATTGTGACACCAATAACTTCTACCGCAGCAGCGGCAAAGCAGCTCGCTAAAGGCGATTGGGACAGCCATATGCCTCAAGCTGGCAGTATCTACGAAACCTCAATGCTAGTGTTCGCTTTCAATGAAATGGCTAACAACTTGAAAGCATCATTCCGCGCCTTACGCTCTCAGTTACTCTATGACTCGCTGACCAAGCTTTACAGCCGTGAAGGTCTGATTGAGACCTGCGATGCTCTAAACAAACTTGATGGTACCTTGCTGCTGGTAGGCATCAACAAATTCCGCGATATCAACGATAGTCTCGGTCACGGTTTAGGCGATCAAATTCTTACCGCCATATCAGGTCGGCTCAAGTCGCTGTTTATTAATCAACACTACCTAGCCCGGGTGGGTGGTGACGAGTTCGCCATCTATATTCCAGAACAGCTGGACGAGCGGGATTCAAAAGAGTTGGCAAATAGAATTGTCGAGATGTTTGCTTCACCATTTGTTATCGAACATGAAAGCATAGTGGTTAGTGCTTCTGTAGGTGTCGTTGAAAACGGGCCGGACTCAAATATGACGGTATGGCTCCGAAGTGGTAGCATCGCACTTAGCAACGCCAAACATGACGCAACAAGTATCAGCTACTATCGTTCTGAGATGGCAGATATTTCTCGCAAGCGAACCTTGATGCTGGCAAAAATCAAAGATGCCATCGAACACAAAGAATTCTTACCCTTTTACCAACCCCTGGTCGACCTAAATAGTGGTCAAATTGTTGGTGCTGAAGCTCTGGCAAGGTGGCTTTCACCGTCATCGGGCTTATTACCACCGATCGAATTCATCCCCTTAGCTGAAGAGAGTGGCTTAATTGGAGCGATTGGAGAAGATATCCTTACGCAAGCTTGTAACGACACCGCAAAAGGGATTAAAGAAGGAAAGTGGGACGCTTCGTTTGATATGCATGTGAACCTTTCCGTCAACCAACTCTCACAGCCTGATTTCATTACCACTCTGCAGAAAATCTTAACTCAGTCAGGCTTAAATCCGGGCAATCTTACTCTAGAAATCACCGAATCACGCATTGTCGATAACGACTCTGTGACGATCCAAAACTTACAGGCTATCCGGGATCTTGGTGTCAAAATCGCTATTGATGATTTCGGCACCGGATACAGCTCTCTTGCTTACCTACATAAATTGCCTTTTGATTGCCTGAAGATCGATCGCGCCTTCGTTAATAGTATGGACCCAAACAACCTCGACACTTCGATAGTAGCCGCCATCGTGAATATGACCCGAGGCATGCGAGTGAACATTGTCGCTGAAGGGATTGAAACCGATGAGCAGGTACATCTACTCACTCAACTTGGTTGCCCTCTAGGCCAGGGGTTCTTATACAGCAGACCTGTTCCTTATGAAGAGTGGCCGACGCATTTGGTGAGTTAGAGGCGAGAAGCGAGAAGCGAGAAGCGAGAAGCGAGAAGCGAGAAGCGAGAAGCGAGAAGCGAGAAGCGAGAAGCGAGAAAATATTGGAAGGTTGACGTGAATGCGTCAACCTTTTTTCTGGATTATAGACGTAAGTCCCTAACAAAAAACTTTGTTTCAGATACCTACTCAGCATCTATAACGTGCACCTCTCGAAGGGCGCAGCCCGTTCTAAATTCTCGCAGGACGAAGTCCGTTCTCGTTCTAAAATGCAAAAAGCCCGTTGCGTTAGCAACGGGCTTTTCGAATGTGGCGGAGAGATAGGGATTTGAACCCTAGATACGCTATTAACGTATGCCGGTTTTCAAGACCGGTGCTTTCAACCACTCAGCCATCTCTCCACAAATTGTCATCGTCAGATTAGTACACTGATGATGTTGTTACACGTATCTACGGGTAACGATATTTAAAGCCTGGCGATGTCCTACTCTCACATGGGGAAGCCCCACACTACCATCGGCGCTAATTCGTTTCACTTCTGAGTTCGGCATGGAATCAGGTGGGTCCAAATCGCTATGGTCGCCAAGCAAA
>Ga0209272_10000322_pt1 | contig 44399 bp, 34 predicted proteins | sample tdDd002_FD_187125 | JGI IMG/M metagenome (GOLD analysis project Ga0209272, IMG submission 187125) | Marine sediment microbial communities from the Atlantic coast under amendment with organic carbon and nitrate - tdDd00.2 (SPAdes)... | ecosystem: Environmental > Aquatic > Marine > Coastal >...
ACTTTAACACCGCTGATGCAAACCCCTGAGTAACGAGGACAAGCCTTTTCGTTCTCAACACTTACTTCGATAGCGGTGTTTGTATTTTCTACTTTAAAATCCTCAACCGATGGAATTTTATAGTCGATATCTTTTTGTTGCTTTAGGTAAGCCGCTAAGTCGCGAGCAACACCAATATGACCAGCCCCGTCAATACGGTTAGGCGTTAAATCAATTTCAATACAAGTATCATCCTCAATATTGAAGTATTCTTTAGCAGGAGTTCCAACAACAGCGTCACCATTTAGAACCATAATACCATCATGACCTTGACCTAAACCAATTTCATCTTCAGCACAAACCATTCCCAAAGACAATTCGCCTCTGATCTTCGATTTCTTGATCTTAAAACTCTCGTCGCCATCGTATAGAACAGTTCCAACAGTTGCGACAACCACTTTTTGTCCGGCAGCAATATTTGGAGCACCACATACAATTGGAAGTAACTCTTCTGAGTTAACATCAATAGTCGTGAGGCTCAAATGATCAGAATTTGGATGAGGAACACAAGTTTTAACTTCTCCAATTACAAGGCCTTCTAGTCCACCTTTTATTGACTGGATATTTTCAATACCACCAACTTCAAGTCCAATTTGAGTTAGAATGTCATCCATTTCAGCAAGCGTCAAATCTACATCTATGTAGTCCTTCAGCCATTTGTACGATATCTTCATTATATGAGGGTTTTATACTGATAATTTCATTGATTGGGAGAATAGTAATTCTGTAATCTTAGCATAAAGAGCTAAGATAACCTTAGTAATCATCTATTTTCGAGCTAACAAAAGTAGGAATTTTAAGCCAAACAACAAGCAGAATTTTTAATATGCATTTCTTCTATCTTCACGCATTATTCGATATCTTTGTCTGTCTTATCAAATATAACACAATGACGCAAACAAATAAGAAACCTCTAATTCTTGTCACCAACGACGATGGTGTAAATGCTAAGGGTATTTCTGCTCTTTACGAGATGGTAAAAGATTTTGGAGAGATTTATATGATCGCACCCAATAGAGCTAACTCAGGAAAGTCAAATTCAATAACAGTTGAAGTTCCAATTAGAATAAAAAAGATTAAGGATGAGGAAAATCTAAAGGTTTTTGCTTGTAAGGGAACGCCTGTTGATTGTGTGAAACTGGCATTGAATAAGATTGTTCCACGCCAACCCGACTTTGTTGTTTCTGGAATTAATCATGGAGCCAATACGTCGGTAAGTGTGTTGTATTCTGGTACTATGGGAGCAACCATTGAGGGCTGTTTGGCAGGAATTCCTTCTGTCGGTTTTTCTCTTGACAGTTTTGAAAGTAAGGCAGACTTTTCTCAGTGTATAAAATTTGGGCGTAAAATATTTGAGAATGTGGTGAAGAATGGTTTGCCAAGAAGCATTTGCTTAAACGTTAATTTTCCTGTTGGAAATATTAAAGGCGTAAAGGTCTGCCGTCAAGCTGATGGGATGTGGAAAGAAGAATTCGATCATCGTCAAGATCCTTTTGGTGGCGATTATTACTGGTTGACCGGACATTTTAAAAATGCAGAACCTCATGCCGAAGATACTGACGAATCTGCAATTAAAGATGGCTATGCCTCAGTAGTACCCACTCAGGTTGATATGACAGCTCATCATGTATTAGAAAATCTAAAAACTTGGGATTATGAAGTCCTTGATTAATAATTCCTATGTTGGAACAGTATTGGGCTTAATATTCCCAATCATATCTATTTTTATTGCTTACCTGGTTAATTTTAGAGATGAAATGAGCATTGCTCAATTTATCGATGGGGTTTTGGTTCTTAAAATATATGCTAAGATGATGGCCGTAGCTGTTTATTTTGGAAATGTGGTTTGCTTTTTCCTTTTCATCAAACTAGATTGGTTAAAAGCAGCTCGCGGCGTTCTTCTGGCAACAATTGTTTATTCATTTATTGTTCTTCTCTTTCGAGTTGGATTATAATGACCTTTTTTGGAAAAATAGACGCTGATTTAAACAGATTCATTATGATTTCAAGATTTTGTTTTTAATGAGAATTTAATCATAAAATATCATTTTTAATCTGCGTCAAAAACTTAACTATGAAATATTACATCATAACAGGTGAAGCCTCTGGTGATCTTCACGCCTCAAACCTAATGAAAGAACTCAAGAATGAGGATGCACAGGCAGACTTTCGTTTTTGGGGTGGTGATTTAATGCAGGCTCAAGGTGGTGAAATGGTGAAGCATTATCGTGAAACAGCCTTTATGGGTTTTGTTACGGTTCTAAAGAACCTGAAAACGATTCGAGCTAACTTCACTCTCTGTGAGACTGATTTGTTGGCTTTCGCTCCTGATGTTTTAATTCTGGTTGATTATCCTGGCTTTAATTTACGCATGGCTGCCTTTGCAAAGAAGCATGGCATTCGTGTTCATTATTATATTTCTCCGAAAATTTGGGCTTGGAAAGAATCGCGCGTGAAGAAAATTAAAGCTCATGTCGATCGCATGTTTACCATATTCCCTTTCGAGACAGAGTTCTATAAAAAACACGATTATGAGGTGAGTTTCGGTGGCAATCCTCTTTTGGATGCTATTGAAAATCGTGAAAATAAGGAGGAGAGCTTTGATCAATTTGTTGAGCGAAATGAATTAGAAAAGAAACCCATTATTGCTTTATTAGCAGGTAGTAGAAAGCAAGAAATTGAACGTATTCTTCCTGTTATGCTTCAAGTTGTAGATCGTTTTCCCGATTATCAATTTGTGGTTGCTGGAGCACCTTCAATTACCAAGGAATTTTATGCATCGGTATCTAAAGGGAGTAAGCTTAGATTTGTTTATAGTCAAACCTACGACCTATTGCAACAATCTAAAGCGGCCTTGGTAGCCTCGGGAACAGCAACACTCGAAACCGCTTTACTTCGCATACCACAAGTAGTTTGTTATAAAATGAGTGGCGGAAGTTTAGCCTATCGTTTGGGTAAAATGCTTTTGAATATCAAATACATTTCATTAGTGAATTTGGTTGTAGATAAGTTTGTCGTGAAAGAGTTGATTCAACAATATTGTAATCCTCAGAATATTGGCGATGAACTCAATTTAATATTAAAGGATGAGGCTTATCGTTCTAAGATGTTAGCAAACTATGAAGATTTGAACCAACATTTAGGTGGGGTAGGAGCGTCTGCACGATTCGCTAAGATGATTTATGAGGATTTGCTTTATCAGAATAAGAATAATTAAAAAACAACTATAGAGGTGCTAGTTTAGCAGTAGGACTCTGATTATTTATTTTGACACGTTTAATTGTAATTTCAGGATTTCCCTTGTAATATATGTTTCCAGAGCTGTAAATATTAGCTGTGATTTTTTTCTCTGCATACAAAAGGGCTTTACCAAGGCTATTTTGAGTTATGTGGATGTTTTGGTTCTTAAAGCCTGAAGCTATAAGGTTTGAAGTGCCATTTAAAACATATTTGGCTTTCGAACATTCACCTCTGAATTGATATTTTGCACTGACATTACCTTTTACATGAAACGAAAGTTCCTGACAGTTTAAGTCTAAATCCATTTCAACAAGTTCTGATTCTCCTTCAACGAGAATGCTTAACTTGTTAGTTGAAATGACCTTTGAACTTAAAATATTTACAGGGGCATTTATTTGAATATGGCTGATGTCTTTGATATGAATCTCGAGATGAATGGGTTCGTTATTCTGAATTAAACTCTTGTAGTCGTGACTTAAAAAAGAAATTGAACCTTCAGTATGTATTATTAATTTGTCGAGTTGATCTTGGTTGCCTGTAGCCAAAATATATTCCTGATTGTCTTGTATTAGTTCAATGTGGAATAGGCTTTCAGCATGAATTTTAGTGATATTTGATATTTCGATTTTTTTATTGATTCGTATATTATCGTCTTCCTTAGATAGAATCTTAGAGCAGGATGAAATAACGAATGAGATAAAAATAACTAAGCAGGAGAATTTATGTATTTTCATTGATGAATATTTTAATAATGAATTTATCTTCTGTTCTTGAATCGGAATCCCAGTCCCCATTCGATATTATCGGCTTTCCCAGCATGGGCTTTGAGGTTGAAATTTGTAAAAAATCGTTTCCCTAAATTATATCTTAAGCCTAATCTTGTATATATAGGAAGTTTAGGTTCGGTTTTATAAAAAGTATAGGCTCCTATTTGTAAGATAAAAGTAAAGTCACTAATAACGAGATCGTGAGAAATGTGAACACCTTGACTGAATTGATCTTTAAAGCTTGTTTGTGGATCTAAATCCCATGTTCCCCTGTTCACTGATTCATCATAAAAAAGATCAATCCCAAAACCGATTCTTTGTTTTGCATTGATACCTATAGCATAGTTTGTACAAATGTTTGAAATATAATATCTGTGCTCATCATTTTCTTTCGCTTGTTTTCTGCCATGATTCCATGCTATCGAGTATTCATTATCTAATTTTTGATACTTTTCTTTTTTCTTGTAAATAATATGGGGCCGGTCGCTTAATGCATACTTTATACCGACATTACCAACGAGCAGATTGATTCCCTTATTGGGATTTTTTGAAGCTCCGTTAGAGATGTGTTTGAGCCCCATACCTGCAATTAATTGCCAACGCGGATGGATAGATAATTCTGCCTCCAATGATAAACTGAAAAAGGCATTAATTTTGGAACTGATAAGAATGTTTTTAAAGTTCTCTGTAGGGTGGTAAATTTTATCGTTATAAGCAAGGCCTAGACCTAGATGATTGATGATGTGTAGTCGTCCTGAATTGAAAAGATGAAAATTAATATAAGGGAATAGGGAAGATACATTTCCCCAAACCTCATCATTACCCAAGTTGCTGTGGTAAAAAGCTAAACCAATTTCAGGTTGATTGTAAAGCTTGGCCCACCTTTTTTTTGAGTTTGAAATAAGGCCAAAGTTGATCTCTACAGCTTCAATATCGCTTTTTCGCATATAACTTATGGATCGGTGATGAGGCAATATGAATCCATTGTGGAACTTAACGGTCGTTACGTACTTATTTTGTTGAGCGTAAGATATTCCATTGAAGAAAAGAAAAACTAAAAATAAAGAAGAAATGTGCTTGAGAATCATGCGCAAATCTAGTTAAATAAAAATAATTGGACAATAGAATAATTATGCTATTTTTCTACTATGGTTTCTCTATAAATCGGGTTTAAACGGCATTGTTTTAAATGTAAATGACTCTATGTTTTTATTCTATTCCTTTATCAATTTACCACTATTATCTTGATTGTTTATTTTGACGTAATTAACTTTAATCTTGTCTGGAGTGCCTTTGTAGTATAAGTCCCCTGATTTATAAAAAGTAACAGTTAGTTGATCCTCTACATAAATATGAGCATTCCCCAAACTGTTATGGCCTATATTAACCTCTTTTGAGACTAAATCAGAGGTCTGAATATTAGTGCTACCATTTAAAGTGTAAGTAGTAGTGGAGCATATGCCTTTAGCAGCGAATGTGCCACCTACTGAACCCCGAGAATGAAATTTCAAGTGCTTATAGTTGATATTAAGATCAAGTTCATAAGTGTTTGAAGATTCATAAATATTAAGAATTAAATTATCTCCAGAAAGTTGATTTAAGCTTTTGATTGTGCCTGATGCATACAGGTCTATTCCTTCCAGTAAAGGCATGTGAATTTCTAAAGTAGGTATCTTAAAGTTTTTTGACCAATTGATAAAACTGTGATCAAGTTTAAGAATGCCTGAGAGCGAAGAATAAGTCATTTTATCGTATACTCTTTCTCCTCCTTTATAGAGTATATAAGTTTCATTGTCTTCAAGAATTTCAATATTAAAGATATTATGAATTTCAATCTGTGTAAATTGATCCATTTCAATTACAGTTTCTATATAATTCCCTTCATCATTAAACGGATCTATGAAACTGCATGAATACAGTGTTGATAGGCATAGTATGTATAATATTCTGATCATATTCATTTATTTTTGTTGAAAGTGTAACCTATACCCATTTCGATAAAATCTGATTTACCTAGGTGTCCTTTTAAACTAAAGTTAGCTAGCAGATGTTTGCTAAACTTATATCGTAGTCCCAGTCTGTTATAGAATGGATTTGAATTAGGCTTTGTTTTATAGAGCGTGTAGAAACCGATTTGAGTTATAAATGAAACCTTTCTTATAACAAGCTCATGACTAAAAAAGACAGCCTGAGAAATTCGATCATTGAAACTTGTTTTAGGATTTGTTGTCCAGTAGCCTCTGTCAACAGATTCATCATAAAACAAGTCAATTCCCATGCCCAATCGCTGTATTGAATTTATTCCTTTGGCATAAGATAAGTTGATGCTTGATACATAATATGTATGCGGGTCTTGTTCGTTCTTTTCTTTCCATGATAGATTTAAAATGGCCGTAAATTCATCTTTTAATTTGTTGAAGGAGTGTGTTTTTGATACGATTTGCCTTGTCTTTCCAAACCTGTAATTCAGCCCTACTTTTCCTGTTATAATGTTTAAACCATTGTTGGGGTGCTTTCTCGATCCATTTGAAAAATGACTTAAGATAAGACCAGATGATATATCAAAACGAGGAAATGAATAGTTAGCTTCAAGTCCTAATTTTATGTGAGCATTGAATTTTGAACCGATGAGTTTATTGGCATAGTTACTCACAGGGTCAAAATATTTTGACATCATGGCTATCCCTAAACCAACATTTGTATCGATATGGAAGTTATCCCAGCTTTTTATTTCGAATTGAATAAAGGGAACAAGAGATCTAACTTTACCTAATGAAATTGTATTTCCCAATGTACCTTGATAATATGTTAATCCAATTTTATTAACAGCGTACTGTTTAACCCATTTTTTTTCTGGATTAGGATGAAATGCGAGTTCTAATTCGACAGCTGAAATATTATCCTGAATTAAATAATTGATGTATTGATTTTTGGGAATAACTAATCCTTGATGGTAATAAATACCGAATGAAAATTCTTTTTGTGAAGATACATTTTGGGCAATTAAGCTACAATTGAAGAAAAGAAAAGCGAATATTGCTAAGATGTATTTCATAGGAAAAAGAACTTAATTACTGTGAGTTTTGAATAGCGTCTTTTTAAAATACACCTATTTTGCACTGCTTACAAGCTTGATTACATGAGTGGTAGGATTATTGGTGTGTAGGAGTCAATTCATATTGTAAAATTTATTTTGCAAATTTGTAACGCACTGCAAAAACTCATATATGCTTACACTACTATTCAAGGAATTCAGATCATTTTTTAATTCTATAAGTGGCTACTTAATTATTAGCATTTTTTTGTTGGCAACAGGTTTGTTTATCTGGATATTCCCTGGAAATACAAATGTATTAGATGGAGCTTATGCCAATCTGGATACACTTTTTGATATGGCGCCATGGATTTACCTTTTTTTGATACCTGCGCTTTGTATGCGTTTATTTACCGATGAAAAGAAATCGGGTACGATTGAACTTTTACTAACTCGTCCCATAAGTGATTTCAAAATTGTATTATCGAAGTTCTTAGCAGCACTTTTAATTGTTGTATTCTCATTATTATTCTGTCTCACTTATTATATATCAATCTACTATTTGGGTAAACCAGTTGGGAGTATTGACGTTGGAGCTTTCTGGGGATCTTTTTTAGGTCTATTCTTTTTGGCGATAGGATATTTATCGATAGCCGTTTTTGCAGGTTCACTTACCGATAATCAAATTGTAGCCTTTCTATTATCAATGGTTCTATGTTTTAGTTTTTATATAGGCTTCGATTATCTATCAGAATTACTCGTGTTTCAGACTATCCAAACAGAAATTATCACAATTGGAATTAGTGAACACTACCGTTCCCTCTCACGCGGTGTTATCGATTCAAGAGATGTTAGTTATTTTATTAGTCTGGCATTAATTTTCCTATTTGCGACGCGTACTGTTTTGCAGAGTAGGAAGTGGTAGGAAATAAGCTTAAAGTATCTAAGGATAAAGGTTAGAAGAATTGACTTTTATTGGAAAATAAGTCATCGGTTTACTTAGTAGATAAGATTATAAGAATATGAAAATCAACAATAAGAAGAAGAATTTAGTTCAGTTACTCCTCTCAGTACTTTTAGTCCTGCTCGGATATCAGGTATTGCAAGTCTTTCATTTTCGTGTCGATCTCACGTCTGAAAAACGATTTACATTGTCTGATAACACCAAAGAGCTTCTCGCAAAATTGGAAAAACCAGTTTATTTTGAGATTTACCTTGATGGTGATCTACCTCATGGCTTTAATAAACTTAAGAATGCAACAGTAGATTTAATCGAGGAATTTGAATCCTATGCTAATGTTGATATTGCCTACAGTTTTATTGATCCAAACTTACAACTTAATCCAAAGCAAAAGGATAAGACTTTAAGGGAGCTATCAGAGAGAGGATTGAAACCAACTAGCATACAGGAAACAAGTCGTGATGGGAGTGTTAAGCAGAAGATTATTGTTCCAGGACTTTTTGTTCACGATGGAAAAAAAGAAACCCCGGTTAATTTGTTAAAATCGGTTCGTGGCTTATCAGCAGATCAGAATCTAAACCATTCAATTGAAAGTATCGAATACGAACTCTCAATGGCGATTCGATTGCTGACTCAAACTAAGGTGAAGGAAGTAGCATTCTTTACTGGACAAGGTGAGTTAGGAGAATACGAAGTTGCAGATTTTACCGCTTCCTTATTGCAACGCTATAAGGTGAGTCGAGCGACTGCCTACGAGCTTTCTAAAGACTATAAGCGCTTTGACTGTGTCATTGTTGCCCAGCCTCGCAACGAGTTCAGTAAAAAAGCAAAGTATGCTCTCGATCAATATATCATGAATGGCGGTAAAGTGATGTGGCTCATCGATGAGGTTACCGCCTCAATGGATAGTATTTCTGCAAAAGGAATGTCGATGGCATTCTATAAACCTTTAAATTTGGAAGATCAACTGTTTAAATATGGCGTCCGCATAAATCCTGATTTACTTATGGATGTGCAATCTCAGTTAATTCCGGTTCAATCAAGTACTGCAGGTCAAAATGGCAAGTATGTGCCAGCACCTTGGTATTATTCCCCACTTTTAGCACCGCCTTCTAGCCATCCCATCACTCGAAAATTGAATGCGGTTCGTGTTGAGTTTGCCAATTCTATTGATAAGGTTGGCAAGGATCCTAATTTGAAACACACCATTTTATTAGCAAGTTCTGATCGTACTCGACTGGTGAAAGTGCCAAGCCCAATACGTCTTGATATTGTTGGTGAAAAGATGAGTTCTGCCGATTTTCCTGATGGCTCCAAAGTGGTATCTGTCCTGATAGAAGGTAAATTTCAATCTATATTTAAAAATAGAATTTGGGAAGGAATTGATAAAACAACGTATAAATCAGAAAGTATTCAAAGCAAAATGATCGTCATATCAGATGGTGATATCATAAAAAATAGAGTACGAGGTGTTGGATCTAATATTCAGATGGAAGCTTTAGGCTACGATCGTTATTCCCGAAAGACATACGGAAATCGTAATTTCTTACTTAACTGCGTTGATTATTTATGCGATGACGAAGGCTGGATGAATTTGAGATCGAGAGAAGTAAAGCTTCGATTATTAGATAAAACTAAAATTAGAGAGCATCGTCTTTTTTATCAAATAGTCAATTTAGGTTTACCCATTGTTTTGTTATTGCTATTCGCCCTTATTTGGCATTTTATTAGAAAAAGAAGATACGCCAATTAGTCTTAAAAAAGGATAAGAATATATCATTAAACTCTTGCGGAAAAATCAGATTCAAATAAATAAAATTCGTATATTCACCACTTAATATTTTTAACATTTCGATGAATTAAAGGGATGTTGAAAAAGGAGAATGAAAAAATAACTTTTATATATTTAGATAGATGAAATGTGCTTGGTTAACAGTTAGTTTAATCAGTAATTATTTTATTTGTCGAATAAAAAACAAATTATAAACATATGAAATTTGTAGTATCAAGTACTGAGATTTTAGGGCACATTCAAGCTATTAGCCGTGTTATTAGTAATAAAAACACACTTCCAATTCTAGATAATTTTCTATTTGAATTAAAGAATGATGAGCTTATAGCGACTGCTTCTGATTTGGAAACAACTTTAATTACCACAATTCCATTAGATGCTTCTGAAGGAGAAGGTGTAATTGCACTTCCAGCAAAAATTTTAACTGATACTTTAAAAGAATTTCCTGAGCAGCCATTAACTTTTGAAGTTGATTCACAGACTTTAGCAGTTAAGTTGAGTACTGAGAATGGTAAATTTAGTATCCCTGGACAAAACGGTGACGATTACCCGAAAAATCCAGAAAGAGAGCAAGATAGTATCGTGAATATCACTGTAGCTAGTGAGGTTTTATTAAAAGGTGTAAACAAGACATTGTTTGCAACGGCTGATGATGAGCTTCGTCCAGTAATGAATGGTATTTTTATCGAACTAAATAACAATGATTTGACATTTGTAGCATCCGATGCTCACAAATTAGTGCGTTACAAGCGCCTCGATGGTAAATCAGAAGTTGAATCTTCATTCATTCTTCCAAAGAAACCAGCATCATTATTGCGTAATATTCTTCCAAAAGAGGAGAATCCTGTATTAGTTGAGTTCGATGATAAAAATGCTTTCTTCACATTATCTAACTACAAATTGATTTGTCGTTTAGTAGAAGGAAAATACCCAAGTTACGGATCAGTTATTCCTACGAATAATCCATTCAAATTAACGATTGATCGTGTAGAGCTATATAATACACTTAAACGTGTTTCTGTATTCTCAAATCCAGCAAGTAACCTTATTAAGTTCGAATTGAATCAAAACGAATTGGTTGTGTCTGCTCAAGATATCGACTTTTCTATTTCAGCTCGTGAAAAACTGATGTGTCAGTACGAAGGGGAAGCTTTAGAGATTGGATTTAAATCGGTTTTCCTTTTGGAAATTCTACAGAACATTTCATCGTCTAATGTTGTGGTAGCACTTTCCGACCCAACACGAGCTGGTTTATTCTTACCATACGATAACGAAAACGCTGACGAAGACGTGTTGATGTTGTTAATGCCAATGATGATTAACGTTTAATTTAAACGATAATATAATGTCTATAAAAAACCTGATGATAAGATACTTTCATTAGGTTTTTTTTTAAGCTAATATCTTTAGGCTAATGTTCGCCTAAAGTAGATAATATGAACTTCTTCAAAAGAACGAGTCAATATGAATTTGAATTTGAAAAACCCGATTGCATTCTTCGATTTAGAAACAACCGGACTTAATGTATCGAAAGATCGCATTGTTGAAATCGCTATTGTTAAGGTGAGTCCTAATGGTAACGAGGAAACTAAAACTTTCCGTGTAAACCCAGGTGTTCCAATTCCTGCAGAATCGAGTGCAATACATGGTATTTTTGATGAGGACGTAAAAGATGAACCCACTTTTAAGGAGATTGGTAAAATTATAGGAAAATATATTGAGGGCTGTGATTTAGCGGGCTATAATTCAAATCGATTTGATATTCCTTTGTTGGCAGAGGAATTTTTACGTGCTGACATCGATATTGATATGAGAAAACGTAAACTTGTTGATGTTCAAACGATTTTCCACAAAATGGAGCAACGCACATTAACAGCAGCCTATAAATTCTATTGTGGAAAAGATTTAGAAGGAGCTCACGGAGCCGAAGCTGATACCATTGCTACTTACGAAGTGTTGAAATCACAATTAGATAAATACGAAAACCTGGAGAATGATATTGATTATTTATCTAAGTTCTCTACTCAGAATAAGAATGCCGATTTTGCCGGCATGATTGTGTTTGATAAAAAAGGGGTTGAAACCTTTAACTTTGGGAAGAATAAAGGTAAGGCTGTAGAAGATGTATTAAAAGAACAGCCTGGATATTATGGTTGGATCATGAATAATGATTTCCCTCTTTACACAAAGAAGGTATTAACTGAAATCAAACTTCGAAATTTTAACATGTAAGCCCGTTTATTGCTAGCGAATTAATACGATACAAAATGAAGATATTAGCTATTGGAAGAAACTATGTAGATCATGCCAAAGAATTAAATAACCCAGTGCCAAAAGAGCCTGTAGTGTTCTCTATGCCTGATTCTGCACTTTTAAAGAGCAACAATGATTTTTACTATCCTGACTTTTCTAAGGACATTCATCACGAAGTAGAAGTTGTGGTTAAAATAAATCGTGTAGGGAAGAATATTCCTATAGAGTTTGCACATCGTTATTATGAAGAATTGGCTTTGGGAATAGACTTTACAGCACGTGATATACAGGCAGAATGTAAGAAAAAAGGTCTGCCTTGGGAGAAAGCGAAGGCATTCGATGGAGCAGCACCAATATCTAAGTTTGTACCAAAGACTCAATTCAAGGATGTAAATGCTTTGAATTTTAGCCTAAATATTAATGGAGAGCGAGTTCAGGTTGGAAATACATCCGATCTGATTTTCTCAATTGATTACTTAATTAGTTACCTATCGAAATATTTCACACTTAAAATAGGCGATTTAATTTATACAGGAACACCAGAAGGAGTTGGTCCTGTAAAAATAGGAGATCATTTGGAAGGCGAGTTAGAAGGAGAGAAGCTTCTTGACTTCCATGTTCGATAAATTTTATTTAAATAATTCGATTGAATTTCTTTCTCAGTGAGAGTTTTCAATTAGAATTAAAGAAATATAACCTTAATGGTGGCTTTAGCTTATTTCTAAAGCCACCATTTTTTTAAAGCCCTTGTTAGATTGGATTCTAAAATGCAAACAAAGCCAATATGCAGGTTTTTCTGGCTGTTCAAGTCTTTGCATTTTCATAGAAATGCTTTCAAGTCAAGCAAACATGTTTATCTTTGTGATGATTTACAACTAAAAAAGTTATATGGATTATCAACATTGGGGCAAGCATCTTCGCCAAAGATTTGAAAAGTTTGGCGATAAAACGGCCATGTGTTACAAGAATGAGACTAGTGGGGAATGGGTTGATGTTAGCTGGTGTGATTTTGGCATTCAAACCAGACAAGTTTCCAAAGCACTGTTGAAATTAGGCATTGGCATTCAGGAGAGTGTAGCCATTTTTTCGCAGAACATGCCAGAGTGGATTGTTGCCGACCTTGCAATAATGAGTGTACGTGGTGTAACGGTACCTATCTATCCAACAAACTCGACATCCGAAGCAAAATACATTATAAAAGATGCCGCTGTGCAAGTCATTTTTATTGGCGAGCAAGAGCAGTATGATAGAACCATGGAGCTTATTGATGAATGCTCTGATATTAAGAAGATTGTCGTTTTTGATAAATCAGTTAAAATCACCGATCATCAGCGTGCCATGTATTGGGACGAATTTATTGAGTTAGGAAAGGCTTCTCGCTTGGGAAAAGAATTCGATGCTCGATTCGAAACAGCCGATATTAACGATTTGGCAACCCTTATATATACTTCGGGAACTACTGGAGAGCCTAAAGGTGTCATGATCGATCACAATAATATTACAGCCGTTCTGCGCTCTCACGATAAGGAGCTAGCCGTAAGTGACGATGAGGTTTCTTTGAGTTTTCTACCATTAAGTCATGTTTACGAGCGAGGATGGACATTTTTCTGTTTGCATAGAGGCTTTAAGATTTATTTCAATCGTGATCCCAAGCAGATTGGGCAAACTATGAAAGAGGCAAAACCGACTATAATGTGTACGGTACCTCGTATTTATGAAAAAATTTATTCAGCCATTCAGGATAAAAGCAAGGATGCTTCAGGAATAAAACTGAAGATTCTAAATTGGTCTTTGAAAATTGGCGAATTGCGCAATAATCAATACAAGCGTTTCGAGAAGAAAATACCTTTGGGATTGAAGCTTAAGTTCAAACTTGCAGATAAGCTTGTTTTGAGTAAGTTTCGAGATATATTCGGAGGTCGTATCAATTTCACTCCTTGCGGAGGTGCACCCTTATCAGCAGAAATTTTAGCCTTTTTCCACTCTGTAGGAATGAATGTTAAAATGGGATATGGGCTTACCGAAACGATGGCAACTGTTTGTCTTTATGGAGATACACACATCGATTTTAATACCACAGGTAAAACGCTGAATGGCGTTGAAATTAAGATTGGTGCTAACGACGAGATCATGGTTAAAGGCCCTGGTGTGATGCGCGGTTACTATAAAAAGCCTGAAGAAACAGCTAAAGTAATGAAAGATGGTTGGTTCTGTACAGGTGATGCTGGTAGGATTGATGAGAATGGAAATTTGAAGATTACCGATCGAATTAAAGACTTGATGAAAACTTCGGGAGGTAAATATGTAGCGCCTCAAAAGTTAGAAACAACCCTTGTAAACGATCAGTTTATAGAGCAAGTTGCCGTAATAGGAGATTGTCAAAAATATGTGACAGCTCTTGCTGTTCCTGCTTTTGAACCACTTCGCCAATATGCAAAAAAGCATAATATATCCTTCGATTCTGTCGAAGATTTAATTGCAAACTCTCAAATTGTAGAATTCTTTGAGAAGCGTTTCGAAGATATGCAAAAGGAATTTTCACGTTTCGAGAAAATTAAGAAATTTACACTTTTGCCGAAAGAGTTTTCGATGGAAGCAGGTGAAATTACCTCTACCTTAAAGCTTAAGCGAAAAGTAATACAGGAAAAATACAAACACCTTATAGAAAAAATGTATAAGGACTAGTATTTATCTGTGAATAAATATTTAGGAGCCGATGGAAAAATATTCTGTCGGCTTTTTTGCGTTCATTAATATGAACTTAGCGAATATTTGGCCCGTTTATGTTGTTAAAAACTGTTATTTCATGAAAGGTTTTGCTCATGTTCTTTTCTTAAAATCAAAAAACTTATACCTTTAGGACTGTTAAAATAGAAATGGATTTATCGGCTCTATTTTAAAGAGTGAAAATATCATAAATACTTAAAACACAATCATAATGAGCAAAGAAATTTTAAGCTTAGAACCTAAAGCAATTTGGGGACATTTTTATTCATTAACTCAAATTCCTCGTCCATCTAAACATGAAGACGCTATTCAGGCATTCATGGTTAAATTTGGCGAAGATTTAGGTCTTGAGACTATTAAAGACCATCTAAACATGAAGACGCTATTCAAGCATTCATGGTAAAATTTGGCGAAGATTTAGGTCTTGAGACTATTAAAGATGAAGTAGGAAACATCATTATTAAAAAGCCAGCTACTCCAGGAATGGAAGATAGAATGTGTGTTGTAATGCAAGGTCACCTTGATATGGTTCCTCAAAAGAACTCTGATACAGAGCACGATTTTGAGAAAGATCCTATCGAAACTTACGTTGATGGTGAGTGGTTGACTGCAAACGGAACAACTCTTGGAGCTGATAATGGTATGGGTGTTGCTGCTGCAATGGCCGTTCTTCAAGCTACTGATTTAGTTCACGGTCCAATTGAGGCTTTGTTTACTTCTGACGAAGAAACAGGTATGACAGGTGCTTTTGGTCTTCAGCCAGGTGTCCTTGATGCTGATATTCTTTTGAATATGGACTCAGAGGACGAAGGTGAATTATATGTAGGATGTGCTGGTGGTATCGATGCTAACGTAACATTCAAAAATAAATTAACTGACACACCTAAGGAAACTGCAGCATTCAAATTGAATGTAAAAGGTCTTAAAGGTGGTCACTCAGGAATGGAAATTATTTTGGGTAGAGGAAACTCTAACAAATTATTATTCCGTTTCTTAAAGCACGCAGCTAAGAACTTCGGTCTACGTCTTTCTTCTGTTGATGGTGGTTCTTTACGTAACGCTATTCCACGTGAATCATTCGCTGTTGTAGTTGTTCCAGAGAAAAATGTTGAAGCTTGCGCTGCATCATTAAAAGAGTTTGAAGCTATTTTCAAAGCTGAGTTGAGCGAGGTAGAGCCAGATCTAACTTTCTTTGCTGAGCCATGTGATTTACCTAAGAAGGTGATGAAAGGTAAACTTCAGAACCGTTTAATCGATGCTGTATATGCATGTCCTAATGGCGTAATGCGTATGAGTGATGCAATGCCAGGTTTAGTTGAAACTTCAAACAACCTTGCGCGTGTTTATAGCGACGATAAGAAAATTATTATTCAATCATTATTACGTTCTTCAGTAGATTCAGCAAAAGAGGATTTAGCTGAGATGATTACTTCAGTATTTACTTTGGCAGGTGCTAAGGTTGTATTGGATGGCGAATATCCAGGATGGAAACCAAATATGGCTTCTCCGATCTTGAAAACGATGCAGAACGTTTATAACGAGAAGTATGGTAAAGTGCCTGAAATTAAAGCAATTCACGCAGGTCTTGAGTGTGGTTTATTAGGTGCGGTTTACCCACACTGGGATATGATCTCATTCGGACCAACAATTCGTTTCCCTCACTCTCCAGATGAGAAAGTGAAGATCGATACAGTTGCTAAATTCTGGGATTTCACTGTTGAAACTCTTAAGAATATTCCTTCGAAGAACTAGTCTTCAATTAATACAATATGAAAATAGCCCGATGCGAATCGGGCTATTTTTATTTTATGATTTTTGAACTATTAGGGCGTTCTTTTCGCTCCGAAAATCGGAGGCGAAAAGGCAGGCTTTCCGTTTTTAGTCCTCGCCATTTACCTCGTGGCACTAAATAACTTAAGAGTGAGTCAGCCTTTTTCTCATTTGTAAGCTCACCCAGCTGTGGGCTAATCACTTCAATCCTTAACGCAAACACTCATCGATTTTATGCATTTGCAAAATGAGAAACAGTTTTGCTCTTTTTAATTAAGATGCCCGTTTGTTTTTATTCTATGAAGTTTTTTTAATCATCACTTAAGGCACTTTAAGTACTAAAATGATCACATCATCTTTATCGTTTCAGCTTCCAAAGTCAGGTAACTTCCCATTAAGTTAGCAGTCATACATGAGTGAATCGGTAAAATACCGATAAGATCACCCACCTGGTATTCGTTAAACAGCTCCTCATTGCACTTAATAATACCATGTTCTTGCGAAAGGCTCGCTAAGAAACCACCGCTTCTAATTGGGCTCCATGCATCCGGATTAATGTCTACCAACGAACCAAAAAGTTTGGTGCCTTCATCATCTGCTTCTAAATACTCTTTCGAGAAGTGAACACCACCACCATAAATAACCAATTCATTTCTGTCTGCATTTTTCGCCACAATAGGGCAAGCCATAGCAACAGCAATTTCATCCTACAAATTGCATCATATCGTAGAATGCAAAATTTCCAGGTCGAATTTCGTCAATACCAAAAAACTCATCACTAATGCTACAAGCAGGCGTATCTCCAAGAGACACTTCCAACTCAGGATACTGCGATCTAAAAACATCCTTTAGTTCGTTTAAATCCAATACCGCTTTTTTGTGGTTTTTATGAATTTCATCGGCATCAGCAGCCTTATAATTATGACCCGAATGAGCAAGAAAACCTTTAAATTCAACTCGGGTAGAAGCTTTGATATAATTCAAAAGGTTTTGAATGCTTTCGGTATCTTCAGCTGCAATTCCAGTACGATTGTAACCGGTATCAACCTTAATAAAAGCATTAACTTTATTATTTAATTCGGCCTCTAAATGGTGAAGACTTTCTGCAGATTCAACCAAAATATTCAGTTTTATTTTTCCAGCTAACTCGTCAATAACATCCATTTCTCGAAGGTTTACTGGCATAGCAACCGTAATATCATCCCATTTGTTATCAGCAAAATACTGAGCCATTTCAAGAGACGATACGGTTATTTTATCAACTCCAAGTTCACGAAACCATTCAGACACTCCAGCAGATTGATGTGTCTTAAAATGAGGACGTAGACTAAGGTTGCATCTTTTGGCACGATCGATCATATTTTCGATATTCTTCGTGCACTTGTTTTTATCAAGTAAAAGAGTTGGTTTTTTTATATGTGTTCTAATATCCATGGATTTTTTATTCTAGTAGGTTCTAATTCATTTTATTGTGAATGCCTTTCAGCATTTCATTTTTAAGATTGAGTACTTTTTCGGAGACACCAACCTTATAAATATGTGGACTAATAAAACGTTTGTGTTCATCAGGTAACTGTGCAAAGCGTTTTTTCAAATAGGCATTTATCTCACTTGGCGTCTGTTCTTCAATTAGAATCGCCCCATTGTCCATAACCAATTGATTTAGTACTTCGTAGCTGCAATCTTTCAAATCTGTTGATTTATGCGAGTGAAAAGGATGATAGATCTGATCCGTTTTCTCTTCCTCAACAAGTAAAATGGCATCACGAAAGAACATACCATCTTTATCGATATATCGGACAACTTTTTTCCTGCCAGGAAGCGTCATCTTTTCTACATTCTCCGAAACTTTAAGACAGGGCTTGTCGTTGTTTTCAACCAGTTTGTATACGCCATCAAGAGCCCCCGTATCATTTCCTGTTACCAATTCGGTTCCTACGCCGTAGCCATCAATTCTAGCGCCTTGTTCATTCAAACTTTTAATTACATACTCATTCAGTTGGTTCGACGCAAATATCTGAACATATGACAAATCTGCATTGTCTAGCATCTCACGTCCTTTCTTACTTAAATAAGCCAAATCACCACTATCCAGACGGATACCAACAAGCTTGTGGCCTTTTTTTTCCAATTCTTTTGCAATAAGAATCGCATTGGGTATCCCAGATTTAAGTGTATTGTAGGTGTCTACAAGTAGAACCGTAGTGTCTGGATTGATCTCAGCATATTGGCGGAAAGCATCTATTTCTTTATCGAAACTCTGTACCCAAGCGTGAGCCTGAGTTCCACTTACTGGAATGCCATAATTGAATGCCGCATAAGTATTCGAAGTAGAATTGGCACCACCGATTATTGCAGCTCTACTGGCGTGGATGCCACCCAAACCTTGAGCTCTTCGCAAACCAAAATCGGCAAAGGTTTTATCTCCAATAACAGAGCGAATACGACAGGCTTTCGTCGCAATTAACGATTGAAAATTGAGATAGTTTAATAGAATTGTTTCAATCAATAAACATTCGATCATTTTACCTTCAACACGTATGATTGGTTCATATGGAAAAGCGATTTCCCCCTCTCTCATACTGTATATCTTTCCTTGGAAACTGAAACCCTTTAAATAAGTAAGAAACTCATCTTTTAAACCCGCTTGTTTAAGAAAAGCAAGGTTTTCCTCACTATAAGAGAAATTTGATAAAATGCTTAGTAGATCTTGTAAACCTGCAAAAACAACATATCCGCCTTTATATGGGTTGGTTCTAAAGAAATAATCGAATGTGCTTGTTTCATTTTGCTTGCCGCTGTAAAAGTAGGCTTGAGCCATGGTTAGCTCATAGAAATCGGTGTACAGACCTGTGTTTTGAGTCAGTGTTCGCATCTTTTTAGTCTAAATAAGTCAGACCCCAAAGATAGCCACAAAGTTTAAAGGATGGTTAAATGAATAGCTTAAAAGCAAAGTAACTCAATTCGGGCTTAAAAAAATCTGACTTACATGAGAAATGTATGACTTCATTTTTAATGTTTAACTGGCGGAGTAATAGTGTGTTGTGTTTGTTTTTGTAATGAGACCATGTTGTTACGTTCTTAAAACATAAAGCTCAGTTTTGCTTGTCTCAGTATATATTCTAATTTAGCGGCCTCTAAAATATTAACTTAAACGAAATAAAAACTTAAAAACATGGCTATAACTAATGCAGCTAGTCTCTCAATTCGAGACAGCAAAAGCGCAAGATGGTTCGTTTTAATAACGGTATCTTTTTTGATGTTTACAGGATATTTTTTCACGGATATTCTATCACCATTACAAGGACTCTTGCGTGAGAGTGCTGGTTGGTCAAATACAGAATATGGAATGTTTGCTGGTTCATATTCATTTTTGAATGTATTTTGCCTGATGCTGATTTTTGGCGGTGTTATTCTAGATAAATTAGGTATCCGTTTTACGGGTATGTCGTTTATTGGAGTTATGATATTAGGTGCATTTTTCAATTATTATGCACTGACTGATACATTTATTAATGGTGGAATTGGATACGACTTCTTTAACTCATTCCTAACTGACTATAAGCCTTCGTTAAAAATGGCTATTTTAGGTTATGCACTATTTGGTGTAGGGGTTGAAATTGCTGGTATTACTGTTTCTCGTATCATTGTAAAATGGTTTAAAGGAAAAGAAATGGCATTGGCGATGGGTCTTGAAATGGCTTGTGCTCGTGGTGGTATGTTATTGGCTTTCTCTGCTTCGCCTTGGATGACAGGTGACGATAGAATTATTTCAAGACCTTTGGCTTTTGGAGTATTATTATTAGTAATTGGTTTTATCGCGTTCCTTGTTCATAACATGATGGATAAGAAATTAGACGTTGAGGTTGCTGCTGACACATCTGTAGAGGCATCTGAGGATGAATTTAAGATTTCAGATATTTTCTTGTTGTTTAAAAATCCTGGATTTATTCTTATTGCAGTTCTTTGTGTATTATTTTATTCTGCAGTATTTCCATTCTCGAAATTTGCTCCAGACTTAATGGCTCAAAAATATTTATTCTCTGAAGATTTATCTGGTAAGATGGTAGGTTTACTTCCTATTGGATCAATGATCTTAACACCGTTTTTTGGTGCCTTTATCGATAATAAAGGAAAAGGAGCTAGTATTATGCTGATTGGTGCTCTTTTATTGATTGTTGTTCATTCAATATTTGCATTTGGTCCTGATACTAAGATTTTTGCAGTTGGAGCAATGATTCTTTTAGGATTTGCTTTCTCATTTGTACCTGCAGCGATGTGGCCATCAGTACCAAAAATTGTTCCTGAGTCTCGTTTAGGTTCTGCTTATGCAATGATCTTTATGATTCAGAATGTGGGTCTAATGGCTTTCCCTATGTTATTAGGAGCTGTTCTAGATTCAACTAACGTTGGTAATACAGGTAACTTAAACTACTCATATGCTATGATGCTTATGGTAGGTTGTGGTGTTGCCGCTTTAATTGCTGCTTTCTTCTTGAGAGTTGTTGATAAAAAGAATGGATATGGTCTTGACTCACCAAATATTCAAAAATAATACTCAAAACATATTATATTTAAAAGCCATCCTTCGGGATGGCTTTTTTTGCATTAAATCCTGATAAAATACAGGTTTGTTTTTCTACCTATTAATCTTAATTTAGTAAGCTTAAAACCCAAAAAATATTACTAACCCAAAAATTATTGTAATGACCGAAGCTTTAAAAAAGACTTTAAGAGATAGCGCAGGTGCCCGTTGGTTTGTGTTAATTCTCGTTTCCCTAACGATGCTTATTGCATATACCTTTATGGAGGTGCTTTCGCCACTTCAAACACTTATTCAAAGTACCTACGGATGGAGTGGTACCGATTGGGGACTCGTAACAGGTGCGCAGGGCTACTTAAATGTATTCGCATTTATGTTGATCTTTGCTGGTATTGTACTCGATAAAATGGGTATCAAATTTACCGCCATAGGCTCAGGTATCGTTATGATATTAGGTGCTACTATTAAGTATTACGCATTTGCCGGTAATTTCGAAATGGGGGCTACAATCATTGGAATAGATTCAAGAGTGTTTATTTCGGCAGCTGGTTTTGCATTATTCTGTGTAGGAGCGGAAGGTGCAGGTATTACAGTATCTCGAATCATCGTAAAATGGTTTAAAGGAAAAGAAATGGCGCTTGCTATGGGTACAGAGATGGCTTTAGCTCGTTTAGGCTCGTTCTTGGCATTATTCGGTTCTCCACGTATTGCTAAAGCATTTGATATACCAACATCTGTTTTGGTAGGTACAATTGCTCTAAGTATCGCTTTAATCCTTTTCATTGTTTATAGTGTAATGGACACAAAATTGGACAATCAGATAGACGATGAAGCTGAAGACGAAGAACCTTTTAAAATTGCAGATATTGGTGTAATTATTTCAAACAAGGGCTTCTGGTATATTGCTATTCTTTGTTTGTTATTTTATTCGGCAGTTTTCCCATTCTACAAGTTTTCTTCAGGATTAATGGTGAACAAGTTTGGCGTTGATCCTTCTACTGCTGGAGATATTCCTTCAATCTTACCTTTTGGTACAATTCTGTTAACACCATTATTCGGATTTATATACGATAAATATGGTAAAGGAGCTTCTATTATGATTCTTGGTGCTGTTTTACTGGTTATAGTTCATACCATTTTCTACATTCCTGCATTAACTGCAACCTGGGTTGCTATTTTCGCTGTGGTTTTATTGGGAATTGCTTTTTCATTGGTTCCAGCAGCTATGTGGCCATCTGTCCCAAAGATTATTCCTGAGAAACAATTAGGATCAGCTTACGCGCTTATTTTCTATGTACAGAATATTGGCCTAATGTTAGTACCTATCTTATTAGGAATTGTTTTGGATAAATCAAATCCAGGTATCAATGAAAAAATTGAAAATACAATTGCTGCTTTCAGAGCAGAAGGTGTTCCTGCTGGTGAAATATCGGCAAAAGTACAAGTTCTTAGAGAAGCTGGTGAAATACCAATGTTTGACTACTCGCCAACTTGGATGGTTTTCGTTGCATTAACACTTCTGGCTTGCGTATTTGGTTTCTTGTTGAAAGCTGAAGACCGCAAGAAAGGTTATGGTCTTGAGTTACCAAATATTGAGAAATAACGATCAATTGATATAAGAAAAGCCATCCCTAGGGATGGCTTTTTCTATTTGGGACTGACTTGGTGAACCACTATTTATCCGATGAATTATTTACACCACGAAAACTCATCGGATAATTTGTTAAACCGTTAGCTTCTTGTATCCATTTCACTAATGGCAAGTGTTCCTGCAACAACTGATATGATCGCAGCAAAACTAGAGAATGAAACACCACAGAAAGGAATAATAAGGCATAAAGAAAAAACAAAGCCATTAGCAATTACGATTCCCTTATTTTCCCGCATAAACTTAACACTCTGTCTAAGGTTTAATTTCTTTCTTTCAAGAGCATAATCCATAAACGAAAAGCCATAGAAATAGGCTGATATAAAGAAAAGTATAATAGCAGCTAACCATCCAATAATTGGAATAAAGCTTAGAATGAACATGAGTAGGGTAAGAATAACTTCAATACTGAAATTTCGAACGGCAATAATAACACCTCTAAGTACATCTTTCACAAGTTGTCTCAAGCTAAAAGGGTAATCAACACCTGTTTTTATTTTCTCAGTACGCTCCGATAAGTATGAAAATACGGGTGACATCAGAATAATGATGATATAACCACCTAAATAGGCAAAGAGAAGGAAAAACATGATTTTAAAGGTGAGCCAAACAAAAGCATCCATCACCGTTTTAAGGAAACCTGAACCCCAAAAATCACCTTGTTTTAATTCAAACTGATTCTGTAAATAAATCTTTGCAGCATCGGAATATTCGTTGACCATATCCCAGCCAAACCAAAAGAGAAGAATATTAAAAGCCAGTGGGAATAAGAAAAACCAAGCGAGTTTCTTTTTAAAAATAAAACCGAGTGCTTCAGAATAGGTACGAAGCCCAAAGCCAAAATCTTTGAAAAAATTCATATAAATAGGATTAAAATTGTGTGTATCGTTTCTGTAAATTAATGATAATCGTATGTAAATAACAGATTATTAAGTTATAAATTTAGCAAATGAAAATATAATTTAAATAAGCAGAGGAGCAAACATGAGAATTTTATTACTTAGAATCATTTTGAATTAGGATGGAATTGTTTCATCTTTGTTTTACAAAAATACAAATGATGATAAAATTGCTTTCTCGAATTATACGCGACCGAAACTTTGTTCTAATTCTTGCTGTTCTATTAGGCTTGACCATTGGTGATTGGGCGGAGTATTTAAAAACCTATACCTTCTATATTTTAGCAGTCGTAATGATTTTTTCTACAACGGGATTAAGTACAAAAGCCCTTTTTCCTCTAAAGAAAATGATTCAACCTCTTTTGTTGGGTTCTGTTCTCAATTATATTGTTTTTGGGATGGTTATTATAAGTTTGGCTTATTTTTTAATGCCTACTCCTGAACTGTTCCTTGGTTTTGTTGTAATTGCTGCTACGCCTCCAGGCGTTGCTGTTATTCCTTTTTCACACATCTTAGAAGGCGACATTAAATATGGAATTGTAGGTGTCTTGGGTGCTTTTATTAGCTCTATTTTTATGGCACCAGCTATTGTTGGTTTATTAAGTAATGTGGAGGGTGGGATCGATTCTGGAATGCTTTTCATGAATATGATCAAATTGGTTCTTGTGCCACTGATTATTTCTCGCTTTTTACTTTGGAAGCCTATAAAACCGACAGTAGAGTCGATAAGAGGTAAAATTGTGGATTGGGGTTTTGCTCTACTCATTTTTACGGCTGTCGGTTTAAACAGACAAGTTTTCTTCTCAAACTTTGAAATTCTTTTTCTTGTTGCCTTAGTGCTATTCTTAAGCATATTTGGTTTGGGATGGTTTTATGAGTTTATAGCTGCCCGACTAGGTATTAATAAAGAAATTGCGATGACGCAAAACCTGTTGCTTACGATTAAGAGTTCTGGATTTGCAGTTGTAACAGCTTTAACTTTATTTGGCAAAGAAGCAGCCATACCTTCTGCAGTAATGGCTATATTTGTTTTATTATATTTACTTTACTTATCATTTAGGATGGAGTATCGCAAAAGGAGAATAAAGGCGAAAAGAGTGAAAGAGTGAATCCGATGTTTTAGGGAACTAGGCAATTATTCCATTTGTTGGTACTTTTTTCAACTTATTGGGCTATATAAAACGAATTATTAATCGTAAATCATTAATTTAAAAGAGTGAAGCTAACTTTTTTAGGTACAGGAACTTCGCAAGGCATTCCCGTTATTGCGTGTAAATGTCCCATTTGTTTATCTACTGATAAAAGGGATAAACGATTGAGAGCTTCAGCTATGGTTGAAGTTGATGGTCAGACCATTGTTATTGATAGTGGTCCCGATTTTAGATATCAAATGTTGAGAGCTAATGTTGAGAAGTTGGATGCTATTCTTTTTACCCATGAACACAAAGACCATACGGCCGGTTTAGATGATGTACGCGCTTTTAATTGGGTGAATAAAAAAGCCGTTGATATTTATGCTGAAGAAAGAGTCCAAGCCTCTTTGAAACAAGAGTTTGCTTATGTGTTTGCCGAGTTTAGATATCCAGGTATACCACAGTTAAACTTATGGACTGTAGAAAATAAGGCCTTTAATATCAATGGAACTCAAATTATTCCCATTAGAGCTAAGCATTTTAAACTACCAGTTTATGCTTATCGAATAGCTGACATGGCTTACATTACCGATGCGAACTATATATCTGTTGAAGAAAAAGAGAAGCTTAAAGGATTAAAAGTTCTTGTTGTAAATTCATTAAGGAAAGAGAAGCATTTGTCGCACTTTACTTTGCCAGAAGCTTTGGCTTTGATAGAAGAATTGAAGCCTGAAAGGGCCTACCTAACTCATGTCAGTCATCAATTGGGATTCCATGAAGAAGTGTCAAAGGAATTACCAGATCATGTTTCTATGGCCTACGATGGCTTAAAGATTGAAATTTAAAATGTAAAAATAAAAAAAGACCTCAAATGTCAGATTTGAGGTCTTTCTGTATGTTATTATCTTTTTAGTTCGGTAAGGTTTTATAATGTCTTGATAATAAAATTGTATTGAATTTCCGATATTTCATCAATATCGTTGATTTAACCAGTTTGCAAATCAATCTCATTTCTAAAATCTCATATCTCACGAACTATTGTTATTATTTTTTTAGCTCATAGCCATTATATTTTCCTTTCTTAATGGCAGGTATTCCGTCTACCATCCAAGCAGGAGCAGCTTCTCCTTTTAGGTAGTAATCGAAAAATTGCATCATTCTAATAGATAAATCTATACGGTTAGCGCGCCCTTTTAAGTTGTGAGCTTCATTATTGTAAGAAAGCATCCAACAAGGCTTCTGTAAACGACGCATAGCCACAAAGAATTCAATTCCCTGGTACCATGGTACGGCACCATCTTTATCATTATGCATGATTAGAAGAGGTGTTTTAATTTTGGGTACTGAGAAAATGGGTGAATTTTCAATGTAGTGTAAGGGTTTTTCCCAAAGCGTTCCACCAATTCTACTTTGTGTATGTTCGTATTGGAACATTCTGCTTCGACCACTTTTCCATCGAATGCCTCCATAAGCCGACGTCATATTACTAACTGGTGCACCAGACATCGCACATTTGTATAGATTTGTTTTGGTAATTAAATGTGCAATTTGATAACCGCCCCAACTCTGACCTTGTAAAGCGACATTATTCTTGTCGATAAAATCGAAACGGTCCATCATAGTAAGCGTTCCTGTCACAATTGAACTGTACGCACTCTCACCCGGATGTCCGACCTTTGGGTAGGTAATATCTGGCATGAAAATGATGTAATCATTACTTACACAGTAAGTCGGATTGATAATTGACCAGTTAGGTCGAGGTACGTAATGCTTGTGTAAACGATCGCTCACTCTTTCGTAAAAGTAAACTAGCATCGGATACTTCTTCTTAGGATCGAAATTTTCTGGCTTGTATAGCATCCCTTGTAATTTTTCTCCATCGCCAGATATCCAGTCCACAAGTTCAACATTACCCCACAGAATGTTCTTTTGTTGAGGGTTTGCATCAGAAATTTGCTTTTCATTTTCTAAGTCTGAATCGCTTAGCCAAAGGTTAGGATAATCAACAAATGTTGAACGTTTCCATACAAGTCTTTCAGCCTTCTTAGCTTTAATAGGGTATGAGTAGCTAACATCTTCGAAACGTAATTTTTTAAGCGATTTTCCCTCAGTTAATTGATAGAAACCTGATTTTTTGCTGAATTCGCCGAATGCTTTTAATAAGATATTTTGACTTAGGTCGATGAATTGTTCTTCAGAATCAAGTTTAATGTAGCTAAAACGGATATTTTCTTTACGTCCTAATCCTTGTGTTAGCTTTGTCGCTTGTTCTTTGCCCTTTGGATCAATTTTCCAGATGTCGTAACGATCTTGAATAAGAATGTATTTGTCATCCTTAGTCCATCCTATTACACCGTATGGTCTTGGATCATTAGGCGTATCATGAGTTTCAGAGTAAAAGTTGTAAGCGATATCAGCCGTTAAGCTACGAGTCTTTCGGTTTGCGATATTATAGGCATTCCATGTACTATCAGCCGTTTCGTACCAGTACATGTATTTCTGCGATGGCGAAATTTCAACCTTCGAATTCTTCTTGCTTAAAACAAGTTCTGATTGCCCCGTTTTTATATCTACCAAATAATAATCTTTGAACCAATCGTTCCACGATTCTTCCATTTGATATGGTAAAGAAGAGCTTCCTAAGGCTATATTGGCATTACCATTATCGTAAAGCTTTACTTGAGGTATACTTTTTTCTGCCAGTTGTTTGATTGTTTCTTTTTTAACGTTATAAACGGCCTGATAGGTTCTTTTCTTCTCTTTTTTAAGCTCTACTTTTTGCTGAGACTGAAGCAAAGGATCTTTCCAGCTCCAAATATCCAATTTGTATTTTTCACTATCTAAAAGCGTGTCTTTTTTTTCTTTTTCAGCAATCGGAGCAATACCGAAATATAGTTTTTCTCCATTTCTGGAAAAATCCAGTTTACTATTTTCATTCACAGCCCAATTACTTTTAATTTCGGTGCTTGTTGAATCAAGAATGACCTTAGATTTTTCTAATGTTGTATCGAAGTAGAGTAAATGATATCGCTTTTGCTTCGATGTATCTGCAGAAAAAATAAAAGCTAATTTATCTCCAGATGATGAGATATTTAACTTCTTAGCCAAGCCTTTATTTTGAAAAATCTCATTTACATTCTTGTTTTCAAAATTCAGAAGAGAAACTTTTGACTCAGATAGACTATCTTGAGTTTGAGTGATGAAAGATACCGATTGTCCATTTCTGGAAAGTGCGTAATCACTAACGTTTGAAAAGGAAATGGTTTCGGTGGTCAACAAATTTTTAAGTTTTAAATCACCGACTTCAGGCTTGCTTTTAGCTTTAGTTTTCTTCTTTACTTTTTTCTCTACTTTAGTTGTGTCTTTTATTGGTTTAGGCTTTTCTACCATAAAAGAAACCCATCGCCCATCTTCAATAGGCATTTGAAATGACTTTAGCTTAGCGAACTTGTTCAGTTTAAGCTTATTTAAATTCAAAATGGCCAAAGAATCCTTAGGCAGATCCTTAGTTTTAACTTTTTCCAGTTTAGCCTTTCGAATAGTATCAAATTGGGCTTTGATTTTGAAAACTAAGCTTTCTGAATTTGGTGAGAATTTAGCGCCGTATCCTCTAGGGAATGAATCAAGTTTGGCAGTTGATTGTTGATAGAGGTAAAGGTAGCCATCACCTTTCTGGGGGTTTATTTCGTAACTAACCCAATCGCCATTGTTTGATATTTGGTGATTCCGGATATTCTTCCAATCATCATAATCGCTATGTTTCAAGGCTCGTTTGCTTGTTTGAGCCATACATATTGATAGAAATGAGCTTACAATTAGTGTGAGTAATAATTTTTTCATTAGTTGGTTGTTTTTGGGTGTAATTGGTTGTGCTTGCATAAAAAAATGCAAAGACTTATAGTCCTTGCATTAGTAATCTGTTGGTTATTAGGTTTTAGTCGATATCTAGATTGTCAATTTTCTCAAGAAGGTCATGGGTTGACTTTAGCAAATCATCGTAAATAGATTTATAATGAGGCTTTATATCGGCCTTTTTTTCTATTTTTTGATTGATACGCGCGATGTAATTATTTCGAGAATCAGCCGCTTCGTTCATAATGCTGTAAACATCATCTGCATTTCTTTTTCCGAAGAATTCAAGATGAATAATACTACGCATGAAGATTTCGTTGGTTAAGAAATTGACATCTTTTTTAAAATTTCTTCTACTTGCCATATTTTTTTGATTTAATTTATTTTAGAATTAGATATGAAACTGTTGAGTAATTGCTTACTAATAAACAGGATTTATAGATATTTCTTATAGTCTTGATCTTCTTCAAAAGTATGATGTTTAACCCAATCTGATAGGAATTCTAACATTTTTTCAGAAAGTTTCTGTTTTTCATCGGTCACTTGTTTACAAAAGCTTGTAATTCGACGAATAAAAAAACGATGTTCAAACTTATGATCCTCCAAACCAGGATAGTTCCTGTCTGCCATGATGGCTTCTTCTTCTTCGAAATGAAGTTCACTGTATGTTTTTAACTCAATCAGTGTTTTTTCTATAAGTGCCTGATCGATATTTACATTCTTGATTAATTGATTTACTATATCAAAAAGTTTTTGATGCTGTTCATCAATTACCGTGTGATTAAGGCTTAAGTCGGGAGTCCATTTTATTAAATCCATAATACCTTTATTTAACAAGAGAAAATATGCTCGGATTACATCTAATAAGCATAATGGTTTGGGTTAAAATATAGGGACAATCTAGCACAATTATTTATAAATAGGAAGAATAATTAAAACAAGCACTTGTTTTATTTTCATTTTGAGTTTGAGGGCTCTTTCTAGGATGAAAATCCTTAAAAAAAGCTTAATTTGCACTTAAATTTTGGAAGGAAATAGTAAGATGAAAGAGTGCTCTCAGTATAAATTTTTACATAATAATAAGCTTAAAAGAACAGAAACATTCCGTGATGAATATTTCAGAATAGGCTTGTCACTTTACGAAGTGATTCGTGTCGTAGATTCCAAGCCCATTTTTTTGGATAAACATTTGTCTAGGCTCGAAAGTTCAGCAAAGCGAATTGGGCAATTGGTATGGCTAAATTATATGGAACTGGTTAGAAAAATTGAGCTGGTAATTAGTAAAAATGGTGTTGTTGAGGGAAATATCAAAATTGTCTTTAATATACACGATAACAATAGAAATTTCTATTGCTATTTCGTAAATCACAAATATCCTAAAAAACAAGACTATTTAAACGGAGTGAGCACAACGATGTATAATGCGGAACGTCGTAATCCCAATGCCAAAGTATACAATCACAAGCTTAGAACCTATACCAATTCTGTTATTGATAATCCTGATATTTTTGAGGTTGTTTTGATGGATAACCTTGGGAATGTGACTGAAGGTAGTCGGTCGAACCTTTTCTTTATAAAAGATAACAAGCTATATACAGCTCCAGATAATGATGTGCTGAATGGCATTGTTCGAGGAAAAGTAATTGAAATATGTGAGCGACTCGACATACCCGTTGTTAAAGAAAAAATATCTTACAAAACACTTAAGCATTTCGATGCTGCATTCTTAACAGGTACGTCTCCGCAAATACTTTCTATACGTTATATAAACACCCTATCTTTTGATGTTAATCATCATTTGCTAAAGCTACTCTTAGAAGCCTATAGAGTCGAATTGCTTGAGTATTTAATTAAAACGGTATAAATAAGCCTTATTGACTTACTTTACGGAAGGGTAAACCGATCTCAATCTTTGTACCTACAGGGTTTTGTGCTTCATCGTATAAATCAAATACTTTATAATCGTATTTGAGAGTATTGTTGTTCATTTTATTTAGTAAGGATATCCTTTCCTGAATAATTTTCATCGTCTTTTCGTGAGAAGATTTGCGACTTTCTGCATCAAATTCTTTCGATTTAGATCGGCCAATACCATTATCTTCTATTGTGCATCGGATATAATTATTATCTTCTAAATCAAAATTAATAAGAATTAAACCATCACAATTACAGGCAGATATTCCAAATTTAATTGCACTTTCTATGAAAGGTTGTATTAACATAGGAGGAATAGAGTAGTTATATGGATTAATATCCTTACTTAAAACGATTTTAAAAACAAAGCGATCCATAAAGCGCATTTGCTCAAGTTTAGCATAGTGCTTTAGGTAAGTGATCTCGTCGGCAAGAATAATGTAGTCCTTATCGGCATTATTAATATTCTTACGAAGAACAGTTGAAAAGTCAGAAAGATAATCAAGTGCATTTTCAATTTCTTCTTCAAGAATATAGCCTTGAATTGAGTTAAGTGCATTGAAAATGAAATGGGGGTCAAGTTGATTCTGAAGCGTTTTCATTTTAAGACCTAAGATGCTTGTATTAATCTTATTCCTTTCTTCTTCTTGTTTACGTATTCTTCTCGTATAAATCCTCATGCCTGCAATTATAAGAGTTACTATAATTGAAAAGCTAAGGGCATAGAACCATGGTTTTCTCCACCATGGAGATTCTATTGTTACTTTTATTGAGAAAGGAACAGTGTTTGCTTTATTTAAATGCCTTCCCTGAATATTTAGAGTGTATTCACCACTTGGCAGATGTGAATAGACCGCTTTTGTATCTTCACTCCACTTAGACCATTCTGAATCGAAGCCCATTAATTGGTAACGATAAATTTTCTTGCCCAGATTTAAAGAATTTTGAAATCCATATATAAAGGTTAAATCATTTTCTTTGTGTAAGAGTTCTAAGGGACCAATAATTTTTTTAGTCCAGTGACAAATTTTTGAAGGATCTCGAGTCCAGTTTTTATTATGAATTTCTATGTTTTTTAAATTCAAAGAATAACTTCTTCCATCGGCTATATCTATAAGCGAATTTGTAACTTTTAAAAGTTGCGTATTTGTTGGAACCCATATGTTGTGATTAATATCTACGATAGCGCCTTTAGCACTTCGATCATAATATCCTTTTTGATGATCCCAAAAACGATAATTAATGGTAGAATCTGATCCCCAGGCTTTATAATCAAATCGATAAACACCTTTATTGGTTCCGCACCATAGGTTTCCATTTAAATATTGAAAGCCTCGAATTGAAGAGTTGAAAAGCTCCTGATCTTTGTTAATGATATCTAGTATATGAAGCGTTTTATTTTCATATTTTAGTTTGTAAATGCTACCATTATTACCACCAGCAATTAAATGACCATCGGGTAGTAAAATTAAATCGTTAATGATGTTATGAATATTAGAGTTTTCTTTATTGAATTGTTCTATTTCTCCTGCCTCGTATCTATAAAGTCCCCCTAGTTTATTGGAAAACCAAACTGCTGACTTATCAGTTGAAATTCGATTGACATCAATTTTAGTCGTTTCTGAAAATTTATAAGTAAAGAGGCGCTGTTTGTAATCCTTTCCCTTAAAAACAAAGAATTCATTATTCCATATGCAGCAAAGCTCCCCCTTGTTGGTGAATTCAAATTTGTGAGCAGGACTAATACCTAGATATTTGATTGAGCCATTACGCAAATTCAGAGTGTAAAAACCCAAATTTGTCGCTAGCCAAAGTTTCGATTTGCCATCATTTAAAATATCAAAAATCTGTATTTTTTTCTCGCAGACAGCAGATTTGTACCCTTTTATAATAGCGCATAATTTTGAAGTAGAAATTCGCTTTTGAACCTGATCTTCTTTAAAATATATAATTTCATTGTCGGTAGCTATATAAACAAAGCCTTTGTCATCAGTTTCAATGTCTGTTATAGAAAGATCATCAAGATGAAAATAGGAGGCATTAAAATACTGGAAAATTGAATTCTGGAAATGTAAAATGCCTCTGTTTTTTGTTCCAAGCCATATGTTACTCTCGTCTTTATCTACATAAATAGACTGAACAAAAACATCTTCAATATGATTTGATTTTGAGAAATCTTCAACTTGTTGATCGAAAACTCTTAATACTTTTCGATATTCAATGCCTGTAATAAAATATCGAACGAGATAAAATGCCTCATTCTGAACATGTTTTATTTGAATGACTTCACAATCAATTTCATCATTATGATGATTTCTTATTTTAAATGCTTCCTTTTTTAGAGCGCGGTCATTAAGTAGTTGAGAACTATTAAACTGGTTGAATTCAATATTAGGAAGGTACTCATCTCTTTCTAATAAGTTGAGCGTATTTGTGGTAATATCGCAATCAAAGATTTTCTCTGATTCATTTGAAACAGCAAAAACCTTATTGTTATTGTGAACAAAGGCTGTAATATTTACGGGTTCATCGGCTTTTAAGCTGATTAGCTTTAATTTTTCTTTATTTTGGATTGAAACTTTATAGGCTCCTTCTGTTGTACCTATAATTAGCTTATTCTCTTGCTGGTCAAAATAAACAGTTTGCACATCCTGCTTTAGGCCTAATTCCTCAGGTTTATAAATTTTGGTGGTGTAGCCATCGTAATAACACAAGCCGGTATTGGCAGCGACTAACCAGATATCACCTTTGTGGTCTTCACATGCTGACAGAATTTTTTCACCATAAAGATCTTGTAGCTCTTTGCGAACAATTATTTTCTCTCCATCAAATTCAAAAAAACCAGCGTCTGTAGCGATCCAAACTATATTTCTGGAATCACAAAATATTTGATATATATTGTTGCTAGGTAAGTCATCGTTTAGGGTGATGGATGACTGATACCGACTCGATGCTTTTGATAAATTGAGATTAAGCAATAGCAACAATAAGACACCTATATATGTGTTAAATACCCTTTTATTCATTATGCAATTATAGTAAATATGATTTAAATATGAATCTGTCAAGTTTGTCAATTTTTTTTTATGTATGAAAGAGTAATTGTTAAGCATAAGTATTCGATCAAACTTTATTGTTTTTTGACATCAAAATTGATGGGAAATATAGATGAAGATTAATTCAATATTGCGTAATTTTGAGTGCTATCTTTACCAATGAAAAAATAATGAAAGCAGAATTAAATTTTCAAAATATTAATAAAGCAGAAGAACTGTTTGTGTCAAATATGAATTTCGCTTGCACAGTTCTTCCTCGTTTAAGACTTCTTTGTGCTATTAAGAAAGAACTTAAATGTTATCACGATTTAAAGTGGTCATTTGAATTCGATTATGTCAATATTAATCAAAATAGAATCTTAATAGAATACTTACCCTCAGTAAGTTCTGAGTTTAATTTATTCTATGAGATTCCCTTGGTCCAAAAATTTGAGCTTAGAAGTTATCTCGGAAATTCATCGGTTCATTTTATCGACATATACAATTTTCTTTTGGAGAAGAAGCGTATCAAAGAAAAGCAGTTTGTTATACATGCAGAGTATCGGAAAATCCCTCATTTTGTTTTAAATTTGAATGTTAAGAGGTATCAGAGGCCCGTTCTAAATCATTATTTAAACTCAAAAGATGACTCAAATAGTCTGATTGATGAGATAATATTTGAAGAAATTAACCGAAATTTCGATTTATTTAATTCAATTTTCAAATTTATTATTGCTAGCTTTCGTCCTTAATCGACCTAAAAACCCCCACATTGAAACAGTCTAAACTTTTCAGTCGTTTCCATAATGTTAGTATAGGCAGAGCGTATCTCATGTTGTTTTCGTCTCTACTAAGCCTTGTACTTATTGTTATTGGGTGGATATGGATATATAATGAATACAAGCAATTTGATTTGGAATCAAATTCTTTAAGGGATCGGTATATTGAAGAGCATAAGGCTATCTTAATTCAGAATACAAAAAAGTGTATTGATTACATTGATTTTCGAGAGAATCAGGCTGAAGAAAACATTCGAGAAAATTTAAAGAAAAATGTTGATCAAGCCTATGAAATTGCCCTGTATATTTATAATAAGAATAAAAACAAACTTTCTGAAAAAGCTATAAAAGAGCGGATTAAAGAAGCTATATCGCCCTTTAGATTTAATTCAAATAAAAGGTGTGTTTTTATAAATACGCTCGATGGCGTTGGAGTTCTGTATCCTCGTAATCCACAATGGGAGGGGCTTTCTTTATTAAAGTTCAAAGATATTAATCAGAACCTATTGGTAATTAATGAAATTGAGCATTTGTACGATGCTGACGAATCGTTTATTAAATATAAGGGTTCGAAAAATAAGCCCAACAAGTATAATGCCTACACAAAAATATCATACGTAAAGAAGTTTAAGCCTTTTGATTGGTACTTGGGAAGTTTTGCTTATTCAGACGACATTCTGGAGACCATACAGCTAGACTGTATTGAAAGGATTAAGAAAATGAAAGTTGCGGAGGATAACTACTTTTTTATCTTCTCAAAAAATGGAACCTGCTTGTTACACAAAGATGAAAGGTATCTCGGTTTAAATTATAGAACATTTGAACAAGGAGATGATATTGATGTTTCAAGAAAGATTCTGTTTTCGACTGGGAAGAAAAAAGATCGCTTTATAAGTTACGACTTGGCTGAAGGAGAAAAGATAACTTACCTATACGATATAGATGATTGGAATTGGATTTTAGGATCGGGCTTTCATACCAATAGCCTTGAAAAAGGAATTGTAGCCAGAAGAGCCGAATTGCACGATAGAATGGTGAATTATAGCATGAAAGTTATTTTGTTAATCATTATTACTTTCATCATGCTATATATTACAGCCAGATTAATATCATCACAAGTGAATAAAAGTATTAATTCTTTTGATGACTTTTTTAGAAAGGCGTCGACACAATCGGTGAAAATAGATATTGAGAAACTTAATTTTTCTGATTTTAAAAATATGGCTTCTGCTGTCAATATGATGATTGATACCAGAACAAAGAAAGAAAATGAACTGGAACATGCCAAAGAGCTTGCTGAAAAATCGGATAAGCTTAAATCGGCATTCTTATCGAATATGACTCATGAGATAAGGACACCCATGAACGCTATTGTTGGCTTTGCGCAGCTTCTGCAACAAGATGGTTTAAGTGCTAAATATAAGAATGAATTTATTGAACATATTGTTAATAATAGTAATGCTCTGTTGACATTGATTAATAATATAATTGACTTTTCGATATTGGAGTCGGGGACGGTTCAAATAAGTTATTCAAATTTTAACTTGCGACCCATTTTCACTGAGCTAAAAGATCATTTTGAGCTAATAAAAGAGAATAATGGGAAGTCGGAGGTGGAGCTTATTTTTCCAGATATTGCAAGACTAGAAGAAACGCATATTTATTTCGATGCGACCAGGTTAAAGCAAATTCTGACTTATTTAATCGATAATGCCATAAAGTTTACCAAAGAAGGTCAGGTAGAAGTTGATTATGAGTATCATAACGATGCTGTTATGTTTTGGGTGAAAGATACAGGTATTGGAATTTCTATTGAGAAGCAAGAGTTCATCTTCGATTCCTTTAGGCAAGGTGAAGAAAGCTACACCAGACGATACGGAGGCATAGGAATTGGCTTGAGTATAACCAAACAAATCGTTCAGCTCTTAAATGGCGAAATTTGGCTAGAATCAGAGGCCGATAAGGGGAGTACCTTCTATTTTAAAATTCCTTTAAAGCAGAAAATCTCTCATAATTAGATAGTAAAATAAATCGTTAAATGTGTTAGCAATAGCGCCGAATCCATAAAAGTTTTTTTTAATAAATTTGGCCTATATGACGAATAGGTATCTTTCTACTAAGTATTCATTCAACAAATATTCCTTTAGGATTAGGTTTTTGAGTCACCCAAATGCTGACTACATTTGAATTTGCTGTACATCCACCTTGTATTTTAGCTTCACGATAATAGTGCGAGGACTGAGTGATTACCGAAGGATCGTAGTTCGTTGAAGTAGCTCCATCTATTATAGTCCAAGTGGGAACTTTGGGATCTGTACTATTTGTAGAATAATACCATTGATAATTTACATTACTGCTTGCAGGAAGATCTTCCTGTATGACGGTGGGGTTGCCTTGTCCACAAAAAGGATTTAAATCACCACTAATAATAGAACCTGAATTTACGGCCGTTCCACATACAATTTCTTGATACTCTTCCCAAACATCAGGCAATTCAGTTGCGATATCTGTAATATTACCATAATTATTTCCCGAGGACTCATGAGATCCTGTATCTTCTATTAAAATAGGATAATCACTCAAATTATCGTTAATGCCATCTTTATTTTTATCTTGGTATGGAATACTGACATCGCCTCCAATGTAAACTTGTGCGATACCTTCTCCTGTGTAATTAAACTCTCCTTTGGCACTTCCTTCTATCGTTAATGATCCTCCGATGATAAATGTACCACTTGTGTTTATATTGACTTTGTTAGCTGCAGAGAAATCTCCGGAAACAATAATCGTTGCGTTGTCACCTAAAGTAAGATTCGCTACACTTCCCATTTTAAAATTTCCATCTACAATTAAAACGCCATTAACAACAAAATCTTTATTCATAACATAGTCTGTATTATAAATTAGAGTGTCACCAACATTTATAGTTTCTGCTTTTGAATTAAAACAGTAAAAGGTCAAAAAAAAGGAAATAGTAATAACTTTACGAGTTATCGTATTCATGATGTTTTTGGTAAATTTGGTTAGTTATAGGTATTTGTTCTGTGTCTTCAGAAAAGGAAAGTATAAAATACTTCTTTCAGGAATTCTTTTACTAAAGCAAAAAAAACGCTGGCAATATATCAAATTCGGATCAGTTTAATCCCCTAAATTAGGCCACTATTCTTATATGTAAGGGTTCTATTTAGCTTGTAATGAGCATAAATGAGAGTTTTTGTTAGCTCTGTTTGTTTGTTGTGTCACCTAAGTAAAACATAACTTAAGAATGGTTTTATAGAGGTAGATATCATAAAATTTCTATTCCGAATTGTTAGGAAGAACGAAATTTAATCTGTCGATAGGTTACAGAAGGAGTAGATTCTGAAAAAAAAGTAAATATTTGATGTTTTTTTATGCTTGAAACCTAGTTTAGAATAGCCCAATAATGCAAATTCATCACAAGAACTTAGAACTATTGAAATGGAGGAATTGAAAATACAGTTGAATTAAAAGACTCCAGGTATTCATTTAGATGAGTTGTAGAGTATAAACTTCTTCTTTTTTAGGTTGACTAAGATATATGCTTAAAAAGAAGATTGTAATCGATAATTAGAATTAACAAAATTGAATTCTATTTATAATCAATCTTTACTTAAATTCAGAAATTGTAACTAATCCATTATTGGGTATTGCATGCGGTACTACATGGGTACTGTAAATGTGATAAAAGAAATGTTTTTTTATGTATCAGTGATTTAATGTAATACCTAAAGATACTAGGTTTGGCAGGGGTATTCAACAAAAAAGACGACACTTTTGTGTCGTCTTTGTGATCCAGCCAGGGCTCGAACCTGGGACCTATAGCTTAGAAGGCTATTGCTCTAATCCAACTGAGCTACTGGACCATCCTCTAAAAAATGTGTTGCAAAAAAATCAAGTGATCCAGCCAGGGCTCGAACCTGGGACCTATAGCTTAGAAGGCTATTGCTCTAATCCAACTGAGCTACTGGACCATTTTTCCTTAATTGCGATGCAAATATAGGGATAAATTCTTGGCTCATGCAAATTATTTAAAGCTTTTTCTGAGGTTTTACGGCGAGTTCAAGCTAAAAGTCTAATTGTCAGAATATCTATTTTTAAAATTTTATTTATTTTTTTTCAGATACATGTCTGTTTTCGTACTTGTCTTTAGTAAATTCGCGGCTTCGAGCTTATTCGAAGGCAAAAAGATTAAATAAAACGACCTATGGCCAGAAGCTATTCTTCTAATATTCCAAAACTCTATATCATTAAATTGGCAAAATGGTTCATGCTAACCATGCCGATTATCGTCCTTTTCTATCAGGAAAACGGATTGAGTATGCAAAATGTTTTAACTCTAAAGGCATTTTATTCTGTTGCGGTTGTTATCATGGAAATACCCTCTGGCTATTTTGCCGATATATGGGGGAGAAAGAAAACCCTTATTTTGGGAAGTGTATTGGGCTGTTTGGGTTTTGTCGTTTATGGTTTCAGTTCCGATTTTTATGGTTTTTTACTGGCCGAACTTATTTTAGGTGTTGGTTCTAGTTTTATTTCGGGAGCCGATTCTGCCTTGCTTTACGATAGTTTGCTGCAAGATAAAAAAGAGGGAAGCTATTTGAAGCAGGAGAGCCGCATGATGTCAGTGGGGAATTTTGCCGAAGCACTTGCTGGTATTGCAGGTGGTAGTTTGGCATTAATCAGTTTGCGAACGCCTTTTATCATTCAAATTTTTATTGCTTTTATGGCCATACCAGCTTCCATGATGTTGTTGGAGGTAGAAAGGAGTAAAGATGGCTCAAAAGGTGGCTTTATACACATTTTAAAGGTTGTTCGCCATGCTTTGTGGGAAAACCTTCAGTTGAGGTTAAATATCCTCTATTCATCTATTTTTGGCTGTGCCACACTCTCACTGGCTTGGTTTGTTCAGCCCTATTTAAAACAGTTTGATATGGATGTGAGCCGAATTGGTGTGATTTGGACTCTTCTGAATTTAACGGTCGGTTTTACGGCCTTATTTGCACATCGAATAGAAAGCCGCTTGGGTAAAATAGGAACCTCTTTATTAATTGTCGTGGGACTTTCTTCTGGTTTTATTCTTTCGGGTGTGATGACCAGTCAGCTCGGAATTATTTGCCTCTTTTATTTTTATATCATCAGGGGGATTGCAACGCCTATATTAAAGGATTATATCAATCGGATTACTACCTCGGATATACGAGCGACCGTGCTTTCACTACGTAATTTTATTATACGAATTCTATTTGCCATTATCGCACCCTTTTTAGGCTGGTATAGCGACCATTTTAGTATTGGTGAAGCTTTGGTGTTCGCTGGAAGCATCATCTTTGTACTGGGTGGTTTTACACTCTTCTTTATCTTTAAAACGGAGCGTAAAAATTAAATCAATATTTTATACCAATACCGTCCTAAATATTTTTGTTTATACCCTCTTTGTGGTTGTTAATAAAGTGTTTAAGCTAGAGGGCTTATTTTTGTGTGCCTTATAATATGGCATCTCTTTTAAATGTTTTTCGTTTAACGAGAGCTTTAGAAAGACCGGGAAGTTCCGAGCTTGCCGAGGAAATCACCCGGCCGCACTTAAGCATGAGGCAAATAAGAAAGATATTTAAAAAGTAGCCTTGAATTTCTTTGCTTCGTTTCTTGTTTCAAGACAAGAAATGAAGTCGGGTTTGGGCGGAAAGCCCAATTGTTAAAATTATTTAGGACAAGATTGATTTTATACCATTATTCCTATACGAATGTAATTTCCATATTGTGACTCAAAAATTAAGCGCAAAGTCCGCAAATAATTTTACAAAGTGCGAATGCTTAATTAGTGAGAATCTGAGTTATCTGTGGTTTAGTAATACAAATTGTATTATCAATAGATATTATATAGAATTAGGTGCTTATGAAATAATCCCATGGATAATTTATTTTAACTATTAATATTCTGTGGATTATTGTAAGTGGAAAATCCTCAACAAATATTTTATTTGGCACAAGCCTTATTTATCAGTAATATAGCTAAGTAGCATTAGATGAAATCATTTTGATCTGCGGGAAATTGTTCAAACTTATATGAAATTCCCGCTGATTGCGCCGATTTTCACAGATAAAATAAATCCATGCTCATGTATTTGCAAATTAGAAGCTTCCAGAAAACCAGAAGTATTTGTTTGTATAGTTCCATTATTAGACCATAGGGCATAAAAAAAAGAGTCTCAAATGAGACTCTTTTTTTATGGGTAGACAAATGTGTTTGTCTTATTTCTTTTTCTTATTCGCTTGCTTAGCCGCATCTTCCAAACGCTGTTGGAATTTCGATTTCTTAACTGGCTTTTTCTTCGATTCTTCCAGCATAGCCAATACTTTAGTATCATCAACCATCCATTTACGAATAGCCCAAGTTTGGATAATTGTAAATAGAGTTGCAATAAAGTAGTAGTAAGACAGACCTGATGCATAGTTATTAAACCATACAAGGAACATCACTGGCATCATATACATCATCGCTTGCATACCAGGCATTTGATTCGATGATTGCATTTGACCGTTCATTTTAGTGTAAATCAAGTTGGTTCCTGCCATTAAAAGACAGAATAACGAGATATGGTCACCGTAGAATGGAATTTCCCAAGGTAATGTCGCAATCGAGTCATAAGACGATAAATCTGTAGCCCAAAGGAAACTCTTTTGACGAAGCTCAATAGAGGATGGGAAGAAACGGAAAAGAGCAATCAGAATAGGGAATTGTACCAACATTGGTAAACAACCTCCCATTGGGTTTACTCCAGCTTTTTTATAGAGTGCCATAGTCGCTTGCTGGCGTTCCATAGCTTTATCTTTTGGTATTCTCTCGTTTATCTCATCAATTTGAGGCTTTAAGACTCTCATTTTCGCCGTTGATAAGTACGACTTGTAAGTAAGAGGTGATAAGATTAATTTGATGATAATAGTCAGAATAAAAATAATCAGTCCATAATTACTCATGTACTTTTCAAGGAAATTGAAAATTTCAATCACGAAGTATTTATTAACCCATGCAAACATTTTCCAACCTAGATCAACTAATTCATGTAGTTCGATATCCTTGCCATACTCTCTTAAAGTTTTGTACTTGTTAGGACCAAAATAGAACTGCATAGGGTAGCTTTCCTTCACATCGCCACTATAAGGAAGAGAAATTTCAGCAGAGAAATTCTTCAAAATAGGAGAATGCTCATCCATATCTACAGATTTCAACTTAATGCCTTTAAAGTTGTTTTTTGCGATAAGAGCCGACGAGAAGAATTGTTGTTTGAAAGCAATCCACTTCACCTGAGTGTTTAGCTCTTCTTCATCATTACCAGAAGCACTCAAATAATCAACGTCATCTTCGTTAAATTTGTAGTACAGGTTGGTATATTGGTTTTCAAATTTATGTCCTTTTTCTTTGCTGTAAATATCTGCTTGCCAGTTGAACGTCAGATTGCTTTGGCTACGAGAAATAATGTTGTTTAGACCTATTGTTTTAATCTCGAAGTCGAGCATATAGCTGTCTGGAGCAAGTGTGTAAACATACTCGAGATATTGATCGTCGCTAGCTTTAAGCTTCATGCTTAAAGTCTTTTGGCTAGAACTTGCATCTACATTCTCGAATCCATTATCCGTTGTAAAGAATAAATCTTGCGTGTTTATAGCCTTATTGTCAGCATAGAAATCCATACTGAAGCGAGTCTTGTCACCTTCCCAAAGAATTAATGGTAATGAGTCGTGAGTTTGGTACTCCTTAAGTTCAACGGAATAAATACGTCCACCTTTATTACTCACCTTAATCTTAACAAGCTTATTTTCAAGCGTGATAAATTCTTCCTTTTGGGCTGCTGCCGAAGAAAATACACCGAAAGTCTCTTGTAGATGTGTTGGGTCTTTTTGCTTTTCTGCCTCAATGGCTTTCATAGCAGTCAGTCTCTCAGTCTCTAATTGCTGATCACGTGCTTGTTCAACTCTCGCAATAGAGTCGCGGGTCTGCATAGCCTTAATTTCTTCAGCTGAAGGTTTTGTTAGGTAAGTATACCCAATCAAAATGGCTCCAATGATGACTAATCCCCAAATTGAATTTTTATCCATTTATTAATTTCTATTTAGATAGTATTTGTGAGAGCAGTTTTATTTGAAAACTGCTCTGTTGATTTGCATTATGCAAACCGAATATCACACCTATCTTATTGATAAATTATATTATTTGTCGCTATTAGCAACCTTCACAAACTCAACGAATAGTGGGTGAGGGTTTATAACGGTACTTTTATATTCAGGGTGGAATTGAACTCCAACAAACCATTTATGGTCTGTCATCTCAACAACCTCAACCAAACCTGTTTCTGGATTGAAACCAGTTGCTTTTAAGCCTGCAGCTTCAAATCTTTCCAGATACTCATTGTTGAACTCATAACGGTGACGGTGACGTTCTGTGATGTCTATATTCTTGTATGCTTTAGCACAATTAGAACCTTCTTTTAATTGACATTCGTAAGCACCCAATCGCATGGTTCCACCTTTTTCAGTCACATTCTTTTGCTCCTCCATAAGGTTAATAACCGGATTGTGAGTTTGAGGATTCATCTCTAAAGAATCGGCATCGTCAAGTTTAAGAACGTTTCTTGCAAATTCAATCACAGAAACCTGCATTCCCAAACAAATACCTAAGAAAGGTACATTATTCTCACGAGCATACTTCACAGCAAGAACTTTACCTTCTATACCTCTGTGTACAAAACCAGGAGCAACATACCATCAAGATTTTTCAACTCATCGGCATAGTTTGCATCGGTTAATTTTTCAGAATGAACCCATCTTACATTTACCTTACACTCGTTTACTGCACCCGCATGAATAAAGGCTTCGGCTATAGATTTGTAAGCATCTTTAAGTTCTACATACTTACCAACTAATCCAATTTCAACTTTAGTTTTCGGATTTTTATGTCGTTTCAAGAACTTTGTCCATTCCTTAAGTTCAGGTTCTCCTTCAGAGGACAGACCTAATTTTTCAAGAACAATGGCGTCAAGTTTTTCTTCACGCATTTTCAATGGAACATCGTAAATGGTTTCCACATCAATAGATTGGATAACAGCTCTTGGGTCAACATTACAGAAAAGGGCTACTTTTCTTCTGATATCAGTAGATAAGTCGTGCTCAGTTCTTAATACCAATACATCTGGTTGTACACCTGTTTCTAATAATGATTTTACAGAGTGTTGTGTTGGTTTTGTTTTTAACTCGCCAGATGCAGCAAGAAAAGGAACAAGAGTCAGGTGTATTACTAAAGCGTCGTTACCCAATTCCCATTTCAATTGACGAACAGCTTCAATATATGGAAGAGATTCAATATCTCCAACAGTTCCACCAATTTCAGTAATCACAAAATCGAACTTATTTTTAGTTCCTAAAAGCTTAACATTACGCTTAATTTCATCAGTAATATGAGGGATAATTTGAACTGTTTTTCCTAGGTAATCCCCTTTACGTTCTTTATTGATAACGTTTTTGTAAATTCTACCTGTCGTTACATTATTTGCTTGAGAAGTAGGTATGTTGGTGAAACGTTCGTAGTGACCTAAGTCTAAGTCAGTTTCAGCACCGTCATCGGTAACAAAACACTCACCGTGTTCATATGGGTTTAGTGTTCCCGGATCTACATTCAAATAGGGATCCAATTTTTGGTTTGTAACAGAATAGCCTCTGCCTTGTAGTAGTTTAGCTAAAGATGAAGCTATAATTCCTTTTCCTAATGAGGAGGCTACTCCTCCAGTAACAAAGATGTATTTAGTTGCAGACACTATAATTTGATTTAATGGTTGATTAAAACTGCAAAAATAGGCAAAATATAGCGTTTTGGAAAACTATTTTTTGAACTAAAACAGTTCATGTATAAAAAAAACACCTCCACGAATAATCTTGGAGGTGTCTTTGCTATTTTGAATTGATTTGTGATTGTTAAATTTGAAATTACAAGTTTTGTAATA
>Ga0209272_10000324_pt1 | contig 44310 bp, 52 predicted proteins | sample tdDd002_FD_187125 | JGI IMG/M metagenome (GOLD analysis project Ga0209272, IMG submission 187125) | Marine sediment microbial communities from the Atlantic coast under amendment with organic carbon and nitrate - tdDd00.2 (SPAdes)... | ecosystem: Environmental > Aquatic > Marine > Coastal >...
CCTGCTTCAGCTTCTTGAAGGTCGTCTTGATAACGTAGTTTACCGCATGGGCTTTGGCGCAACTCGCGCAGAAGCACGTCAGCTAGTTAGCCACAAAGCTATCCTAGTTAACGGTAAAGTTGTAAACATTCCTTCGTTCAAAGTTGCGGCTAATGACGTTGTTTCTATCCGCGAGAAAGCTAAACAGCAATCTCGTATTAAAGCGGCTCTAGAAGTTGCTGAACAACGTGAAAAACCAACTTGGATTGAAGTAGATGGTGGTAAGATGGAAGGTACGTTCAAGCGTATGCCTGAGCGTTCAGATCTATCTGCTGACATCAACGAACAATTGATCGTCGAGCTTTACTCTAAGTAAGGTTTAAACTAAAGAGAGGACACAATGCAGGGTTCTGTAACAGAATTTCTTAAGCCACGTCTTGTTGACATCGAACAGGTTAGCACGACTCACGCAAAAGTAACTCTTGAGCCATTAGAGCGTGGTTTTGGCCATACTCTTGGTAATGCACTTCGCCGTATTCTTCTATCTTCTATGCCAGGTTGTGCTGTAACAGAAGTAGAAATCGAAGGCGTACTTCATGAGTACAGCACTAAAGAAGGCGTTCAAGAAGATATTCTTGAAATCCTACTTAACCTTAAAGGTCTTGCTGTACGCGTTGCCGAAGGCAAAGATGAAGTGTTCATTACTTTGAACAAATCAGGCTCGGGCCCTGTGGTTGCAGGTGACATCACCCATGATGGTGATGTAGAGATCGCTAACCCTGAACACGTTATTTGTCACCTAACGGATGACAACGCTGAGATCGCTATGCGTATCAAAGTTGAACGTGGTCGTGGTTATGTTCCAGCTTCGGCTCGTATCCATACTGAAGAAGATGAGCGTCCAATTGGTCGCCTACTGGTTGACGCTACGTACAGCCCAGTAGACAAGATTGCTTATTCTGTTGAAGCAGCTCGTGTAGAGCAGCGTACAGACTTAGACAAGCTTGTTATCGATATGGAAACGAACGGTACTCTAGACCCTGAGGAAGCAATCCGTCGTGCAGCTACTATCCTAGCTGAACAATTGGATGCGTTCGTAGATCTTCGTGATGTACGTGTACCTGAGGAGAAGGAAGAGAAGCCAGAATTCGATCCGATCCTACTGCGTCCTGTAGACGATCTTGAACTAACAGTTCGCTCTGCTAACTGTCTGAAAGCAGAAGCGATTCACTACATCGGTGATCTTGTACAGCGTACTGAGGTTGAGCTACTTAAAACGCCTAACCTTGGTAAAAAATCTCTTACTGAGATTAAAGACGTACTTGCATCACGTGGTCTTTCTCTGGGCATGCGCCTAGAAAACTGGCCACCAGCGTCTATCGCTGAAGATTAATCGATAAAGTTAGAAGGATTAGGTCATGCGCCATCGTAAGAGTGGTCGTCAACTCAACCGCAACAGCTCACATCGTAAAGCGATGTTTAGCAACATGGCTAGCTCTCTAGTACGTCATGAAGTTATCAAGACTACACTGCCAAAAGCAAAAGAGCTACGTCGCGTAGTTGAGCCTTTGATTACACTAGCTAAGACTGACAGCGTTGCTAACCGTCGTCTAGCATTTGCACGTACTCGTGACAACGAAGTAGTTGCAAAACTATTTAACGAACTAGGTCCACGTTTTGCTGCTCGTCAGGGCGGTTACACTCGTATCCTAAAAGCTGGTTTCCGTACTGGTGATAAAGCTCCAATGGCTTACATTGAGCTTGTAGATCGCCCAGCTGCTGAAGAAGCTGCTGAGTAATCAGGTTCGTAAGAACGAAAAAGCCGAGCATTAGCTCGGCTTTTTTGCGTTCTGGAGGTAGGGAAAGAGCGGGCTGCGCCCTACGAGATATGAGAACGCTGCGCTTCGAGAACGGGCTGCGCCCTACGAGATGTTAGAACGCTTCGCTCCGAGAATCGAGACCGGACTCCGTCCTTCGAGCGGTGTACGTTATGGACGCTGAGTAGGCATCTGATACAGAGTTTTTTGTTCGGTACTTACGTCTAAAATCCAGAAAAAAAGGTTGACGCTTTCACGTCAACCCTCCAAAAATTTCTCGCTTCTCGCTTCTCGCTTCTCGCTTCTCGCTTCTCGCTTCTCGCTTCTCGCTTCTCGCTTCTCGCTTCTCGCTTCTCGCTTCTCGCTTCTCGCTTCTCGCTTCTCGCTTCTCGCTTCTCGCTTCTCGCTTCTCGCTTCTCACTATTGCCAAATCGCCCCTAGACTATCCAGCAACCCATTACTTGCTCCCTGGCTTTGCAGTGCGCTGAGAATAATCGGTGCAAATGTAGAGATTAGCGATGGATCCATCCCCAGAGCTGAGAATGCGCTCTTAACGGTTTCGTTGTTGGCAATCATGCTCGTTAAACCGGTTGATTGTAGAGAGTCGAAGCCAGGGATTAACTCTGCCATTTCGCTTGTTTCGCTGCTGCTTAGAGAGTTTTGCGCCAAGGCTAACATTGAGCCTAAACCACCAGCGGCTTGCTCTGAAGAGACATCTGCGCTGCTCTGTAGTGCAGAAAGTAGATCGGTATTGTCGCTACTTTGTGAAGACCAAGCCTGAACCGCGCCCATTAGTGCAGCGTTTGCAAGGTTGCTATAGGCACTGTCATTACTTGCTGCTGCGTTGCTGCTACCTGAAGTGGATTGGCAGCCCATTAGTGCAACGCTAGCAAGCGCGGCTACGATTATTTTCTTATTCATCTTATCTCCAAACCAATTGAGGTCATTAATAGATCGTCGAATAAGTATCATACATAAAAAACGGCGACACAATGGTCGCCGTTTTAAATGCTTTAATTTGCTGGGAAATTAAAGGATGTCTAGTAGTTCTACTTCGAATACTAGTGCAGCAAACGGAGGAATTGCAGCGCCAGCGCCACGCTCACCGTATGCTAGGTCTTGTGGGATGTATAGTTTCCACTTAGAACCTACAGGCATTAGTTGAAGTGCTTCAACCCAACCTTTGATAACGCCAGTTACTGGGAACTCAGCTGGTTGACCGCGAGATACAGAGCTGTCGAAGACAGTACCGTCAGTTAGCTCACCGTGGTAGTGAACGCGAACTTGCTTGTCAGAAGTTGGGATTTCACCAGTACCTTCAGTGATTACTTCGTACTGAAGACCAGACTCAAGAACAGTTACTTCTGGACGTAGAGCGTTGTCTTTCAGGAATGCTTCACCGTCTGCAGCAGCAGCTTTAGCAGCTTCTTGACGAGCAGCTTCTACGCGAGTGTGTAGCTCTTGTAGTGCGTTGTTGATTTCGTCGATTTCGATAGCTGGTTGCTCACCAACTAGTGCAGTTGCGATACCTGCAGCGATTGCATCAACGTTTAGACCTTCTAGACCAGAACCAGCAAGTTGCTGACCCATCTGTAGACCGATACCGTAGCTAGCTTTCTGCTCTACAGTCTCAAATTTAACTTCAGACATGATGTCTCTCTTTGTATGGTGTATAAAGCATTAAAGGATACCAGTAATGGCGCCATGATGAAACGGTAGCCCTTATATAGTCCGCTGAGTAGGGCAATGTGAGATTAAGATCGACTTTCTATGACTTTATAGTCACTTTTGACTCAGCGATTACTTTGTTTGGCGAAAATTCCTATACTCATGGGGGCTTGGTTTTTTATACTTAGCGAAACCCGTTTGGAGACAAGGTGCGATGAATCGCAGAAAGAAAAAGAAACAGCAGCAAGTCGATTACGTTGATTTAGCCAAAACAAAGTTTAAGGCAATTGATTGGCTTGAGATCAAACGTACTGTACTAGAACGTTGGAACCAACTACCGAAGTTGCATCAACGCGGCTTGATGATCTTAGTTCCTGTCTTGCTTGTTTTGATGGTGATTCCGCTGCCTGAGTCGAATAGCGAACCTGAGGTTCCTGCTGCAACCCAGAGAGTAGAGATTGATATCAATACCCGTAGCTTAAGTGATCAGCAAAACAGTCAGCAGCAATCTCTCGCGTCTGATACCTGGAAAGAGTATGAGGTGCAGAGTGGTGACACGCTGGCACAGGTATTCCGCAGTAATGGTTTAGCGATGGCAGACCTCAACGCTTTGGTTAAGGTCGAAGGTTCAGATAAGCCACTTAGTCGCATTAAGAAGGGCCAGTTGGTTCGCTTTAAATTGGCTGAAAACGGTCAGCTAGACATTCTCCAACTAGAGAAGAGCAATCAGTCAGTGATGTTCTTCCGTCTATCTGACGGTGGTTTTGGGCGTAGTAAGTAATTAAGGCCGCCCGCTTTAAGTAACATCTTCCACGGGATAAGGGGTAGCACAATCATGGCTATCCCTATTAACGTCAGCCAGTCCGGCACTTCGTCAAAATAGATCACACCGATAATCACCACAAACACTAGTCCTGAATTCTCTGCCACAGAGATATGACTGGCTGGTGCGCGTCGGTAAGCCATCACGGCCAAGCCGTTATAACTCAAAATCAGACCTGCACTGGCGAGAATCAACATCATTTGCCCGGTCGATATGGGCGCCCAATAGATAAAAGCTAAAACCGCAGATATAGGTAGCGAGAGTAACGATGTCCAAAACAGGGTACTGACTATGGTTTGTTCCGTGGGAAGTTTTCGCGCAGTGACATTAAACAGTGCCAGAGTAAATGTTGTACCTAAAGCAAATGTCGCTGCCCAGTGAAACTCTGATGGCCTTAGCACCACGAGTACACCAATGAAGCCGAACAAAGCTGCACTGACACGCTGCCAGGTGATTTGCTCTCCCAGTAGCAAGACTGCGAGTGGTAGCATCAACAAAGGCGCTGCATAGAACACAGCGTTGGCAGTCGCTAGTGTCAGGTGGGTAATGGCGATCACCATACAACCACTACCGATCAGGATTAACTGTGCGCGTAATAAGTTTAGGCCTGGGCTATAGAGCTTCTTTTGACTTGGCTTTTGTCTCCACCAAAACGGAAAGATCACCAGAGTAGAGAGTAGCTGGCGGACAAAAACATACTGGAATGTGGAGACATCCCCATCGAGTAGTTTTACTGCTACATCAGATAGGGAAGCGGCCAGATTACCTATCACCAGTAGCAGTATCGCAACGTAAGTCGCAGAAGCCGCCACGACTATTTATCCAGTACCATGTCGATATGAGGAATATCGTCTTCAAGATACATGGTCGAGGTCTGGATAAAACCGTGTTGTTGATAGAACTTAGCTAAGTGTTCTTGAGCGCCAATTTCAATCTTCTCTCCCGGCCACAGAGATTCGCAGCCAGCCAGAGCCTGTTGCAATAGTTGATGACCCAGACCACCACCTCTTTGACTCTCCAGTGTCGCAACCCGTCCAATACTGACGCTTGGGTAACTTAAACCTTTTGGTAATAATCGAGCGCAAGCAACCAACTGATCATTTTTGTAGCCAAGCAGATGATAGACACCATCTTGGTGGTCTTTGTCATCCAACTCCGGGTAAGGACAGGTTTGCTCGACGACAAACACATCAACTCTGAGCTTTATTAGTTGATACAGCTGAGTGGTGGTTAACTGTGAAAAGGGGATAAGTTGCCAAGTGATCATATCTTTTAAGCCTTACTAAATCTGATAGGGCGAATGTAGCAACTCACACTCATCACGACATTAACAATTGTTAACTTTGGCCACGCTTTTTGATACGACTCAAACTGATTGGCGTGATACCTAAATAAGCGGCTACCTGATAATCGTTCAGGCGTTCGAGTAGTTCAGGGTAGTGCTGGCAAAACAGTTGGTAGCGCTCCTCCGGACTATAGAGCAGCATAAAGCGTTCTTTGTTCTCTTTATACATCAACTGAGTTTCGAGTAGCTTGAGGTAGATACTATGTTTTTCATCACGCCATTGACGAATCGTTGCAACCGGAAGAGAAAGCATAGTACACGGAGTCAGAGACTCGAGCAGGTAAGGGGATGGTTGCTGCATGATTAAACTCTCGAAGCCGATAATCCAGTCGTTCTCCCAGTAGAACTCTTTACTGAACTCCTTACCTTTGTCGGTTAAGTACGACGAGTGGCAAATACCTGATATCAGGAAATAGATATCCTCAGCTACTTGTCCCTGATGAAGCAGAATATGACGTGTCGGTAACTCAAGTTGTTGTACCGATTGAGTCAGTTGGTCAATTTCTTGAGCGGTAAATCCGTTATTAGCGAGTTGTTGCTGAAAAGCTTCAAACATTTTTCTGGTAATCACTTAGTCGAGTATGCAGAGATTCTAGCCTATTTGGCTAATTGCATGCTATCGGCCTGTGGTGAATACAAAAAAGCCGCAACCCTGAGGTCGCGGCTTTGAATGTATCTAATCAGAAATTATTTCTGCAGGTCGATTTGGTATACAGCGAAACCAACATCGTCAGTGCCAACACGTTTCATTGGGTACTGACCTTTCTCTTCGATGAACTTCGCAGCTTTATCGCTTGGTGAAGTTTCAAAGCGGATGTCCAACTTCTTATCTGACTTGATTGGTGCAAACGTCCAGTTGTTGTCTGCACTTGGTGTGAACTCGCCTTTTTCATTACTTACACGAGTGATGTAAGAAGCGATAACAGAACGGTTTTCATCTGGAGAGTCGAAAGCAACAAACTCAGAACCAGTGCCAGGGAACTTGTTACTGTATGCACGGTAGTTGTTAGTCGCGATGATGAAGTCCTGCTTCATATCAATCGGCTTACCCTGATAAGTCAGATTAACAATACGCTCAGCGCCATCGTTAATTAGCTTACAGTCGCCATCGTATTTAGCTGGCTTAGTTACGTCGATTTGGTAGTTCAGACCGTCAATAACGTCGAAGTTATAAGTTCGGAAACCATCCCAGTCGATCAGGCTTTGAGGCTCAGTGCTGTTAACGTCAATTTGCTTGAACTGACCTGCGGTACATTCCAGCCACTCTTTTACTTCTTTACCGCTTACTTTCATCGCAACAAGCGTGTTCGGGTATAGGTAAAGATCGGCTGCGTTACGGAATGTTAGCTGGCCTGACTCTACTTCAGTGAAGTTAGCAGGGTCGTTCTTACGACCACCCGCTTTAAACGGTGCTGCTGCAGAAAGTACTGGGATATCTGCAAGGTCAGGGTCACCTTGAATGAAACGCTCAACGTAATCTTTCTGAGCAAGGTTAACGATCTGTACTGTTGGATCATCCTGCACTAGAGCCAGGAAGCTGTACATTACGTCGCTTGCTTTACCAATTGGTTGGTTAACGAAATCGCGAGTACCTTTGTGGTCTGCTTCAAGCGCTTTAACCATCTCAGGATCTGCTTTAGCTAGAGATGTCTTAGTTTTCTTGTCGTAGATAGGGCGAGCTTCTGTTTGGCCCTTAACCACAACCCACTTGCCATCTTTTTCTTTTAGCTCAAGGTCAATAACACCAACGTGGCTACCCCAACGGCCCGGCATTACAGCTGCTACGCCATTGATTGTACCGTTTGTATTGTCAACGCCAGGAATGTTGTCGAAACCTTTACCAGGGAATACAGCGTGTGAGTGACCGAATGCAATCGCATCGATACCTTCTACCTGAGACAGGTAGTAAGTTGAGTTTTCTGCACCGACTTTATGAGGGTCTGAAGATACACCAGAGTGTGGGATCGCAACGATAACGTCTGCACCTTCAGCTTTCATTTGAGGAACGAGCTTTTCAGCTGTCTCTTTGATGTCTTTAGCAAAGACTTTACCTTCCAGGTTCTTCTTATCCCACACCATGATTTGCGGTGGAACGAAGCCGATGTAGCCGACTTTGATTTGGTGTTCTACACCATCAACATCTTTAAATGTATGCGACTTAATAATGTATGGCTTGAAGTAATGCTCGCCGGTTTTCTTGTCGAACACGTTAGCGCTGATGTATGGGAAGTCAGCATCGTTGATAGTTTCAGCAAGGAACTCAAGGCCGTAGTTGAACTCGTGGTTACCGATGTTGCCCACATCGTAGCTCAGTTGGTTCATCGCTTTGTATACAGGGTGAACTTCACCTTCTTTGATACCTTTAGCGGCCATGTAGTCGCCCATTGGGCTACCTTGGATTAGGTCACCGTTATCAACTAAGACACTGTTTTCTACTTCAGCCTGAGCTTGTTTTACCAGAGTAGCAGTGCGGGTTAGGCCAATCTTTTGAGATGGCTTGTCTTTGTAGTAGTCATAGTCCATCACGTTAGTGTGAATATCAGTCGTTTCGACAATACGAAGTTTGATCGTATCTGCCATTACTGGACCAGCCATGGCTAACATACCACCAAGTACCGCAAGAGACAGGGGTTTCACTGCTGCTTTCATTTTTTTAAGCTCCGATAGCATTAAATAGGACGCTGTCTAATTTAACAAAATGAGATGAAACAATTGTTTCGTTGGGTGATTAATTGTGATCTAGCTCAGTTTGGAGGTGGTGTTATGCAAAGAATATCTCAAAAACCAATAAATGGTCATGAGTACGGTTTATTCTTCTTATCAGAAATTGATATAAAAAATGAAATTTTAGAATTTCAGGTAATATAGCTAGAGAGCCATAATGCCTTTCATTGATATTGAAGGATGACATTATGGCGAGCAAGGAAACCGTTTCTCAATTTCCTCTGAAACATCAACACGCACAGCGTGGAAATCAGATGGACCTAAACACTGTCGGTCATAGTGTACTCAGCAAAGGTGAGGTTGCGCTTATTGGTGCAGGCCCTGGAGATGTTGAACTGCTTACTCTGAAGGCGATGCGCTTTCTGCAGCAAGCCGATGTTGTGCTCTATGATTACCTCGTTTCTGAAGAGATCATGTCGCTAGTCCCTAATGACACGATTACCGTTTGTGTCGGCAAGCGTGCTGGTCACCATAGTGTCCCTCAAGAAAAAACCAATCAGCTATTAGTCGACTTCGCTAATCAGGGTCATCGTGTCGCTCGTATTAAAGGTGGCGATCCGTTTATCTTCGGTCGTGGCGGAGAAGAACTCGAAGTTCTCGCTGATGCAGGCATCTCTTTTCACGTGATTCCGGGCATTACCGCAGCAGCGGGAGCCACTGCCTATGCAGGCATCCCGTTAACTCATCGTGACTATGCTCAGTCTGCTATGTTTATAACAGGGCATTTAAAAGCGGAAAGTGACCAGATGGACTGGTCGACGCTGGCTCGTGGCAACCAAACATTGGTGATCTATATGGGCTTGATGAAGTCTGAATATATCGAGAATCAACTGGTTGAACATGGCCGTAGCCCTGAGACTCCAATCGCTATTATTGAGCGTGGAACTCAGTCAACACAAAGAATATTCAAAGGGCAGCTATCTCAACTGGCTGAACTTGCAAAAGACGCGCAATCGCCGTCTCTCATCGTCATTGGTGAAGTGGTGTCACTGTCAGAGAAACTGGCGTGGTTCAACTCACAGCCTAACACGCAGCAACGCCAATTCGCATAACTCATTATTTGATTAGTCAGAAGCTCGTATTGAGCCGCAAAGGAAGCACTAACATGGACCAAGAACGTTTAACCCACCTCAAGCAACTCGAAGCGGAGAGTATTCATATTATCCGTGAAGTCGCTGCTGAGTTTGATAACCCAGTGATGATGTACTCCATCGGTAAAGACTCATCAGTAATGCTGCATCTTGCTCGCAAAGCTTTTTACCCGGGTAAGATTCCGTTCCCACTTTTACATGTGGATACGGACTGGAAATTTAAAGAGATGATTAAGTTCCGTGATCGCACTGCAGAGAAGTACGGTTTTGAGCTTTTGGTACATAAGAACCCAGAAGGTCTGGCGATGGGATGTAGCCCGTTTACCCACGGTTCATCTAAGCATACCGACATCATGAAGACTCAGGGTCTGAAACAGGCGCTAAACAAGTACGGCTTCGATGCTGCTTTCGGTGGTGCTCGTCGTGACGAAGAGAAATCTCGTGCAAAAGAGCGTGTTTACTCGTTCCGCGATAAGAACCATACATGGGATCCAAAAAACCAGCGTCCTGAGCTATGGCGTACCTACAACGGTCAGATCAACAAAGGCGAAAGCATCCGTGTTTTCCCTCTATCTAACTGGACTGAGCTAGATATCTGGCAATACATCTATCTGGAAAACATCGAAATTGTTCCTCTCTACCTGGCTGACAAGCGTCCGGTAGTTGAGCGTGATGGCATGCTGATCATGGTCGATGATGATCGTATGAAGCTAGAACCAGGCGAAAAGATCGAAGAGAAGAGTGTTCGCTTCCGTACACTCGGCTGTTACCCACTGACTGGTGCCATTGAATCTGAAGCTAATACCTTAACAGGCATCATCGAAGAGATGCTGGTAGCGACATCAAGTGAGCGACAAGGCCGCGCGATCGACCACGATCAGTCTGGATCGATGGAACTGAAAAAACGCCAAGGCTACTTCTAATTAAGGATCAAGGAAAGAAACATGAATAGCGCAGTAGAAGCTCAATTAGAAGAGCTAGGTATCGAAGGTTACCTGACACAGCATCAATACAAATCACTACTCAGATTCCTGACGTGTGGATCGGTAGATGACGGCAAAAGTACCTTAATCGGTCGCTTACTCCATGACTCAAAGCAGATTTATGAAGATCAGCTAGCGGCAGTGCACAATGATAGCCAACGTGTTGGCACGACGGGCGAGCGCCCAGATTTGGCTTTGTTGGTTGATGGCCTGCAGGCAGAGCGAGAGCAGGGGATCACAATTGACGTTGCGTACCGTTACTTCTCGACTCAGAAACGTAAATTCATCATTGCAGATACTCCGGGACACGAGCAGTACACACGTAACATGGCTACAGGTGCCTCTACTTGTGATCTTGCTGTGATCTTGGTTGACGCACGTAAAGGCATCTTAGATCAAACCCGTCGTCACTCATTTATCTCTAACCTGCTAGGTCTGAAACACTTCATCGTCGCGGTGAACAAAATGGATCTGGTTGATTACTCGCAAGAGAGATTTGAACAGATTCGTGACGAGTACATCGAGTTCTCTAAGAACCTGCGTGGAGAAACAGATATTCAAATCATCCCTCTTTCAGCATTGGAAGGCGATAACGTAGTAGAAGCTAGCCCGAAAATGGCATGGTTCGAAGGACCAACCCTGCTTGAGCTGCTAGAGACTGTCGATGTCGATAAAGATAAGGCAGCGGGTGATTTCCGTTTCCCTGTTCAATACGTTAACCGTCCGAACCTCGACTTCCGTGGTTTTGCCGGCACGATTGCTTCAGGTAGCGTTAAAGTTGGCGATAGCATTAAGGCACTCCCATCAGGAAAAACATCGAAGGTGGAACGTATCGTGACCTTTGATGGTGATCTGAAAGAGGCTCTGGCTGGCTTAGCTGTCACACTGACACTGGAAGACGAAATCGATATCAGTCGCGGTGATTTGATTGTTCTTGAGAGTGCTGAAGTTGAATCAAGCAATCACCTGTTGGCTGACATCGTATGGATGACAGAGCAGCCGCTGCAACCTGGACGTGAGTACGATATCAAGATTGCAGGTAAGAAGACGGTTGGTCGCGTTGAATCGATTCGTCACCAGTACGACATCAACAACCTGTCGAGCCATGCAGCTGCGGAACTTCCACTCAACGGGATTGGCCTGTGTGAACTGACGCTGACAGAGTCTGTAGCCCTGGATAGTTATCAGGATTGCTCAGATACAGGCGGTTTCATTGTGATTGACCGTCTGACTAACGTGACTGTCGGTGCAGGTTTGGTTCGTGAAAGCTTGTCTCAAGTGGAAACCAAAGCAGGTGATATCTCAGCCTTTGAGGTAGAGCTGAATGCACTTATCCGTAAGCACTTCCCTCATTGGGAAGCGAAAGATATCAGCCAGTTACTGAAGTAACGCCAGAGCTGACGGGGAAGTTATATGTGGCAACAGGGATTTGTGTTAGCGATATTATTAGGCATAGTCACATGCCTGCTAACAACGCGAATTAAACCTAGCTATATCTTTGCAGGAGCGGCATTTATTGCTTTTCTTGGTGGAATGATCGAGTTGGGTGATGTTGCCACGAATTTTACCAATTCTTCCCTATTAACATTAGTGCTGTTGATCCTGGCGTCAGCAGCTCTGGAAAAAACACGTTTAGTAAGTTGGGTGAGCCGCTCGCTATCTAATGGTCGATTAGGCACGGTTGTGGCAAAGCTGGGTATCTCAACCGCGTTGCTTTCTTCCTTTACTAATAACACTGCTGTAGTGGTGTCGCTGATTGGTGCGATTAAACGTAACCAGCAGCATGCACCATCCAAACTGCTGATCCCGCTCTCATACGCAGCGATCTTAGGTGGTACGTTAACCTTGATCGGCACATCAACAAACTTGATCATTAATAGCTTTGTTGAAGATGCGGGCTTACCAAGTCTGGGGTTCTTTGAACCTACATTGATCGGTTTGTCTGTACTGTTTGGCGGCATGTTGATCCTGATCCCTTTGAGCTATTTACTGCCTAGTTATGAAGATCAAAATCAGGATGAACTGCCATATTTCCTTGAGGCGCGCGTCGAGCCCGGATCGCCATTGGTTGGACGTAGCATCAGTGAGAATAATCTGCGTGCGTTGCGTAAGCTGTTCTTAGCTGAAGTGGTTCGCGATGGTCAGTCAATGCCTTCGGTAGAGCCTGATTTTGTTCTGCAAGCGCGAGATCGATTACTGTTCTGTGGAGATATTGAAAGTGTCGCGACTCTACAGGAAATTCAGGGGCTAACCCTGTTTGGTCAACACCACCTTAATGGTCAGGGCTTTGTTGAAGTGGTCGTGAGCTCCTCCGCGAGCTTCTGTAATAAAACTCTCAAGTCGAGCCATTTTCGTGATCGATTTGATGCTGTGGTTGTGGCGATTCGTCGTGGTCATGAGCGTTTAGAGGGTGGTTTAGGGAGCATTACCCTCAATGCTGGAGACACCTTAGTACTGGTTCCGGGCAAGCGTTTTGAACAGGAGCGACAAGCTCACCGTAAAGAGTTTGTCTTAATCAATGCTTTGGATTCAAGTGCCCGTCTGGATGGCAACAAATCCGCAGGCGTACTGGTGGGATTTGCAAGCGTAATTGCACTTGCTCTGCTTGACGTTTTCCCATTGATTAAAGGCCTCTCGGTATTTCTGCTCGCGGCAATGTTTTGTGGTGTTATTCAGCTTGGAGAGTTACGTCGACGCTTCCCGGTCGATATTGTGGTGATTGTTGGCTCAGCACTCTCTATTGCCCAGCTAATGCTCTCTTCTGGTCTGTCGCTCAGTTTAGGTCAGATGTTTATTGAAGGCTTTAATGGCTGGGGAGTGTTTGGGGCGCTGGTGGCGACCTATCTGCTGACTCTGATTCTGACTGAGCTGGTCACCAATAATGCCGCAGCCGCACTGGCATTCCCAATTGGCTACAGTATGGCGATAGGTTATGGCGTCGATCCGATGCCATTTATTATGGCGGTTCTGTTTGGAGCAAGTGCCAGCTTTATTTCACCCTACGGCTATCAGACCAACCTGTTGGTTTACAGCGTAGGAAACTACAAAATTACCGATTATGTTCGAGTGGGAATTCCTCTATCGATTGTTTACTCCGTGTTGGTGTTAACGCTGATTCCACTCTTCTTTCCGTTTTAAAAGGACTCAAATATGACTACGGAAACGCCAACCAAAGATGAAAATGTTGTCTGGCATCATCACTCTATTGATAAAGCATTCCGCTCTAAGCTGAAGAGCCAGAAACCAGTAGTACTATGGTTCACTGGTTTGTCTGGAGCAGGAAAGTCGACGGTTGCTGGTGCGCTTGAGACTCGGCTGGCTGAATCTGGATACCACACTTACTTGCTCGATGGTGATAACGTTCGTCATGGTCTGTGTAGTGATCTTGGTTTCTCTGAGCAGGATCGTCGTGAGAATATTCGTCGTATTGGTGAACTTGCTAAGTTGATGGCGGATGCTGGTTTGATCGTGCTGTCGGCATTTATCTCTCCTCATCGTGCGGAAAGACAACTGGTACGTGAAATGCTGCCGGAAGGGGAGTTTCTTGAGGTATACGTAAACACTTCGCTCGAAGTGTGTGAACAACGTGACCCTAAAGGCCTGTATAAAAAAGCGCGAGCAGGTGAAATTACTAACTTTACTGGCATCGACTCAGAGTATCAGGCGCCAGTGAATCCAGAAATCGACTTAAAGGCGGGCGAGAAGTCCATCGATGAGCTGGTGGATGATTGTTTGCAAGTGCTGAAGAATCGACAAATTATCGCCTAACGAAAAAACGCTTCCCTTGGGAAGCGTTTTTTATCTAGCTGTTAATCTGCTGCGGTCTATTCGAAACAGATTTCAATAAATGCGTTACCCCATTGAGAAGTGAACGGCATGATAATGATTGAGCCTTCACACTTATGGCGGATTGTATGACCTTTACCAGAAACAACGACTGGTGTTGCCATGTCAAAATCAAAGCCACTCTCTGCCAGGATACGTTTTGCGCCACCAGTAACCATGTTAGTGATTTCACCAACCATGTCTGTTACTTCGTCATTAAGACCATTAGGACGCTCACCAAGCATGTTCTGCATGATTTCTAAAGCCAGGTTCTCATCAAAGGTAATAGACATAGAACCGCGGCTTTGCGGGCCGACCATCCCTATCAAACCTGAAACATCCCCACGTGCAATTTCATCTTTTTTGACACGAGGTTTCTGTGGCTTCAATTCCAGTGAAGCCATCGTTTTCAAAACATTCATTAATGAAGCTAAAAACGGGTTTACAAATTCAGCGCGCATAATCTTCTTCTATATCTTTAATTCGCTTTGTCAGAAGCACATGACTGACAAATTCCGTGTGATTCAATAACGTGATTGGTGATGGAAAAGCCATGAGCTTCCGCATTGTTTGCTAGCAAGGCTACCAAACTATCATCTTGCAATTCAATAACGTTACTACATTTATCGCAAATCAATAGGTGCGAATGATGTTTATGTGCATTGCACGAGCAGCATTGAATGTAGCTGTTGGTTGATTCAACGCGGTGGATGAATCCCTGTTCGAGCAAAAAGTCCAACGCACGATAGACAGTTGGTGGTTTGGCCTGAGGTTCGCTTAACTTGAGCTCATCTAAAAGCTCATAAGCACTGGCGGCCTTGGGGCTAGAACAGATCAGCTCAAATACTCGTTTTCTTTGGGCTGTCAGCCTTACGCCTCGGGCTGCACATATCTCTTCAATTTGTTTTACTAACTGCTGGTCCAAACTTATCACCGTTACTATTGGACATTTTTAATAATATACCATTTCTTGCGGTTTATCGTCGCTCAGTAGGTAATATCAATTCGCTTTGTCAGTAGGTTACTTATTCTGCGAGTGAATAATAGTGACCTGACTCTAACGGCATAACTTACCTTATCTACAAAAAAAACGATACAAATTACAGCGTTTTACTCATTTCTCATTGCAGGCGTGTGTCCAAGATCTGCAAACCGCGCTCAAAATCAAACTCTTCAAGTGCATTCGTCAGTTCATTTAACTGAGTATTGGATAGGCCAATCTGTTGCCCTGACTGCAATTGATTAATGATCGATATCGCTTCGGTATCGCTCTGTTCAATGGCAGAGTACAGGTTGCTATAAGTTTTTGGCTCATACTCTGTGTCCACGGCAGCCTGCGGTTCCTCTTTAGGTTGCGTTAACTCATGGCCAATTTTGCTAACCAACAAGCTCAAAGCATCAAGCAACTGCTGACGAAGAGCATCATTATCGGAGTCTTGTTCTAAAGAGGCGCTGAGCTGGTGGATCTCCGTTGCGCCAATATTACCAGCCACTCCTTTCAGGGTATGGATATTGCGCGCTCTGGTAGTGTTATCAGGAGCCTTAAGTGCCTTGGATACCGCTTCTGCATCTTGGTAGGTATCCGCGAAGCGATGAAGCAGCTTCTTATACAGGTCCTGATTACCACTAGAGCGAGTTAAGCCCGCAGTGATATCCAAGCCGTCAATATCGGGCATTTCTCCTTGAGCTACCGTTGAAGCCGCGACAAACTGCTGTGGGTGCTTAGGCGTAACCCATTGAGCTAAGGTGCTGAACATGCTGCCAACATCAATCGGTTTGGCGATGATGTCATTCATCCCTGCTTGCGCTGCTTTTACCTTGTCGCGCTCCATTACATTCGCTGTCATGGCGATAATAGGAATCTGCTGGTCATTGAGCTGCTGACGGATATATTGCGTCGCTTCGTAACCATCCATCACCGGCATTTGGCAATCCATCAAGATGCCATCGAACTCGTTGGTTTTATACAGGTCAATGGCGACCTGACCATTCTCCGCTACTGTGACATGCATTTGCTGTCCTTCGAGTAACTCGATAGCAAGTTCCTGGTTAATCTCGTTGTCTTCTACTAGCAGTAACTGTGCGCCAGCAAGTTGTTGAACGTTCGCAAGCTGATGTTGCTCTTCCGCTTCACTGCGACTTAAGCGCGAACTGCTGACACCATAGAGAGTCACAATGGCATCAAACAGATGAGATGCCGTTACCGGTTTATCCAGAATACTTGGTGATTCAAGACCACGGTTCTCCATCGCTTCGCTGAGTTCTTCTCGGGCGTAAGCTGTCAGCATCAATAACTTAGGCTGAGCACTTTGCGCGATGTTTTGCGAGACCAACTCCACTAAGTCGATACCGTCTTTACCCGGCATCTTCCAGTCGGATATCAACAAGTCATATTGGCTGTTACTGCCAATCGCTTGCTGTAACTCATTGTAAGCGTCGTCGACGTTACTGGCGGTGAAGACATCGAACTGCAGTGACTTGAGAATATCTTCGACGATGATGCGCGCGCTGGCGTTGTCATCGACGACCAACACTTTGAGTTTATTCAGTTCAACCGGGACAGAAATATCTTCCTGTTTAAGGGCATGGCTAACTCTGGTCGCGATTGAGAAGGAGAAGCACGACCCTTTGCCTGCTTCACTTTGCACCTCAATATCGCCGCCCATCAGTTGGCTCAGCTCTTTACTGATAGCTAAGCCCAGACCTGTGCCGCCATATTTACGGGTTGTTGAGCTGTCCGCTTGGGTGAACTTACTAAACAGCTTGGCAGTCTGTTCTGGCGTCATGCCGATACCGCTGTCTTCTACGCTGAATTGAAGCACAAGGTCGTCGCCGTTACGTTCTACAACTCGAATCGAGATTTTGATTTCACCCTTTTCGGTAAACTTAACCGCATTGTTAGCCAGATTAATCAGGATCTGTCCAAGGCGCAGTGGGTCACCGACTAAGGTAGTTGGTACATCACGATCAATGTGAATCAGTAGCTCTAAACCACGTTCAGAAGCACGCAGCCCCACCAGATTCGAGATGTTATCGAGTACATTCTCCAGATGGAAATCAACCTGTTCAATGTCGAGCTTGCCTGCTTCAATCTTAGAGAAATCAAGAATGTCATTGATTAGGCCGAGTAGTGAATCCGCAGACAGTTTTACCTTATGGATATAGTTACGCTGGGCTTTGGTTAAATCCGTTTTTAGTGCCAGGTAACTCATACCGATAATGGCATTCATCGGAGTTCGAATCTCGTGACTCATATTGGCAAGGAAATCCGATTTAGCACGGTTAGCGGAGTTTGCTTCATCACGGGCAACGGCCAACTTAGCGGCAAATCGTTCCAGCGCTGCATGTGACTTGTTCGCCAGTAAACCAAGCAGCAGTAAAGTGACGAGGAAAACGGCACCACCGAAGGCCATCTTGGTGGTAATACTGCCTGAGTTCTCGACGATATCCAGCTGTTGTTGGTAGATCGGTTCAATCTTGGCTAGCAGCTGCTGATAGTTAGTATCTAAACGTTCAATCTGCTGGTGTTCTTGGGTACGTTGACCAACAAGCTGAGTAAAGAGCTGTAAATACTGCTCAGATGCTTGCATTAGTGTGTCAATCTGGAGCTGCTCATCTTCCGTAGTGACCTGCTCATAGAGACTTTCAAGTAGATTGACGATAAACGTCAGCTTTTGCTCGACCGCTTGAGCGAGCTCTTCCTGTAAAGCGGGATTCAGAGTCATCGCATAATCTTTGTCTGTCTGCTGTGCTTCGCTGATTTCAGTTTGCAGTAGCAGCAGGCTAGAGCTGATAGCTAGCTTGTCACTGATCGCGAGCTGAACGGTCGAGACTGCTTGCTGAGCCGCATCAAGCTTGGATTTCTGATAGGTTCTCAGTTCCACTGCCGAACGAAGCAGATCTTTACTGGCAATGTCGACCTGTGAAGTAATACTGGCTTTAAGCGGGTCACTCAGATTTGGCCAACTGCGCAGTTGCACTAATGAGGTGCTGTAGCGGTTGTAGGCATTTTTTATAAGGGCAATCAGCTGTTGGCTGTTAGAGTCTGTCGCCTGCTCCGCTAATTGGTTGATTAGCTTCTGCGCTTTTTTCAACTCAAACTGTGCTTTGTTGAGGCTCTCTTGCTTGTTATCCAGCACGTAACTTTTCTGTTCCGTTTGTGAGTTCGCAATCAGGCTCACCAGCCAATGAGATTGAATAGAGTTGTCGGATTCACTGTCGACTCTGTTACGCAGTTCCCCAAGGGTAGTGATACTCGACTCGATAAACGACTCATGCTCCATTTGCATATCCTGAATCAGAGTGTCTGCCTGTTCTGCCTCGCGGGACATCGCGGCACGAGTCTTTCTCACTGACTGGTTCATCTGCACATAGTCAGCAAAGGCTGCTTTGTGCTCAGTCAGCGGTTCATCAAGAGAAATCGTCGAGTTATGTTCTATTGAACCATTAGCCAGTGCCCTTGCTTTTTCAAGATGAGTATCAAACTCACCGATCAGACTCTCATCAGGTAGTCTGATATAACTCTGCTCGGTGATCTTCATATTCTCTAAAGCCGACCTCAGCTGAGCATTACTGGCGTAGTGGTCAACAGTATCGAAGCGCTGATTGAGCGTCATCCAGCCCATAATGCCTGCGATAAGCAGCAAAATTGAAGCGACGATAAAGCCAGCCAGAATTCGTTTAGAATCAAATGCGTATTTGTTTACAGAGTCCATTCGAGCCTCAATGGTTATTATTAGAATTCATCTTTGAATGAGTCTTTGATCTTGAGTATTTCATCAAGCTGCTGGATAAAAATAGGTACCAGAGTTGGGTCAAAGTGGGAACCCGCTTCTTCTTCTAGCAGCGCTACTGCTTTTTCTACCGGCCAGGCTTGTTTATATGGACGTTCGCTGGTGAGAGCGTCAAATACATCGGCGATGGCAACAATACGCGCACTAAGAGGGATCTCTTCGCCTTTGAGCTTGTGCGGGTAACCACTGCCATCCCATTTCTCATGGTGGTAAAGGGCTATCTCTTGCGCCATTTGCAGTAGCAGGGATTCACTGTCAGCAATAATATCGGCACCGATCTTGACGTGGGTCTGCATCACTTCCCACTCATCTTTATCTAGCTTGCCCGGTTTACGTAACACCGCATCAGGAATACCAATCTTGCCAATGTCATGCATAGGTGACGCCTGAAACACCAGTTCAACCCAGCGCGGACTGACATCAAGCTGCTCAGCAAGAATCTTTGAGTAGTGGCTCATACGAACAACGTGCATACCCGTTTCATTATCTTTGTATTCTGCCGCTCGGCCTAAACGCTGGATGACCTCAAGGCGACTCTTTTCGAGTAATGCGGTGCGCTCTTTAACCTGATTGGTCAGGGAGAGGTTCTGGTCATACAGTGAGATATGAGTCTTCACTCGCGCCTGAACAATCGGTGGACTGACAGGTTTAGTTATGTAGTCGACCGCACCCATCTCAAAGCCTTTTTGCTCATCGATGACTTCCGCTTTAGCAGTGACAAAGATGATAGGGATATCGCAAGTTACGGCACTGGATTTAAGGCGGCGACACACTTCATAGCCATCCATCTCAGGCATCATGATGTCGAGCAGGATTAAGTGAGGTGCTGGTTTAGCGTTGGCAATCTGAATGGCTTTCTCACCATTGGTTGCAGCTTTGATTCGGTAATCATCAGACAGGATACCCGATAGGGTATGGATATTATCTGGAATATCGTCCACCACCAGAACGACGGGCTTTTCGTTATTCTCGTTGAGCATTGCGGTAAATCCTTTACTGCATTATTTGTTCTTTAATAGTGCATAGAATAGTTATGTTTTATAGATAGTTGCAGGACTTATTGACTAATCAGATGAGTTCTCTGGCAGAACAGTGAAGTGGGTTGAAGTTTCCACATAAAGCCCACCTTTATACACGTACAGCTGCTGGGGCTTTTGGTCACCCATAGGCCAAAAGGTGTTAAAGCAAAACAGCTGAAAAAGCTGTCGGGTTTTAATTTAATAAAATCATGAGCTTAAATTCAATCTGTGAGGTCGGGTAGTTTAAGGGGTGCTGGTGGTCAAAAGCTGTAGGTGCTGTTTTTGCCTTTTAATCAGCGGGTTAAAACGGGTGACTGTGGGAGTAGGAATACCAGTAACTGAAAGCCTGCGTTAGTGGTGATTCTTTTTCCTGAATGTTTTCTATTCTGTGTGTATAATCGCGGATTCTGTTTTGACCACGATGCTCACTGTACAGCGAGACTCACCTTATGAAACCTGACAATACTAGTAAATACGCGGCTAACCGCTTTTCCATTGCACCTATGTTGGATTGGACTCACTTTTAAGCTATAGCTCGTCTCCAAATTCTTCATACGTACTATATGCGTACACTGCCTTTATTTCTCCCTTCCTCCCTGACGAATCTAGATTTATTATCATAATTAATGTTTGAAAATGGCTTCATGCAATTGAGCTTTCATGTGATGAAATCTACCATGGCTGTATAAATTTTCGCCATGTGTAATGAGGCATTATGTCAAAGGCACAAACTAACTATTCGGCAAGTGGAGCGAGTACTCTTGATGAACTGCTCAGGGTTTTACCAGAACTCGTGAGAATGTTCCTGGGGAGTCACCCCATTCTGAGTTTTATTATTGTGCTGATCACACTTGGGGTTGTGACTTGGATAATGACGATTCCGTTAGTGATGTACTTTGCGAATCAGCAAACGAAAAGACATAAGAATATTCTCGACTATCAACACGCCATGAAGAAGCTGCAAGTGGAGTATAATCATAGAAACAGCGATAAAAAGATGACACCTGCAGAGCATGAGAAAGGAGAAGAGGGATGATATATGCCATTGTACTTTTGGTTCCTATCTACGTTGTTTGGTGTTTTTACAGTGCTTACCAAGCTCGGGGCCGAGTGGCGCCAAAACTTGACGCGCTTCTGAGTCGTTCAGACATAGATGATGAGTTAAAGCACATCTTGGTGGCGATGTACCAAGACAGCTTCAAGCAATTTATCTCTGTGCGAATCCTGTTCTGGTCATGGTTTGGTGGGAAAACGCAACTTAACAGCGCGCGGGAGTTAGAAGTGGAAGGCGCTGAAAGCCTTTATGAGGCGATAAAGGCGTTGGATGAGGACACACGAAAAGAGTATGTCTCAATGGTTCTGAGTTTGTTGAAGGTAAACGTAAGGTTTGCGCCTATTACTAGTATTATCTCGGCGATTATCATTCTAGTCAGCTTGATGCTCAGAATTATATTGGGTTATTCGGCAGGCCAATACCTCAAAGACAAACTGCATAACGCAGAAATGAGCTATCGTTCTCATGTCGTGCACTGATATGTAAAAAGGAGCCTTAAGGCTCCTTTTTCGTTTTCTATACTTATGGAGTTACACGTTTAGGCTCTCGATTGAGAAAGGTTTGAGGGGAACTATACGTACTGAAACCGTATTAATCTTGGTCTAGTTGTTAAAATACCCAGCAAAGTCGACTAGTGATACGTGCTCCTTATAGTTAGCTTGTTCCAATGATTTATTTATAAGCGACTCATTTATCAAAGCACATGCTGCATAATCAAAAGATTGTCCGTTTAATGATTCTCCACTGTATTCGTCAAATGATTGAGGAGTCCAAGTTTGCCAGTGTTTTTCTAAGGCGATATGCATTACTAGCTCTGCTCGTTCCTCGCTTACTTGAGTGTATTTAAACCGAACGGGTTTCCCTTTTATGTCATCTTCTTCTCTACTGCCAAATCGACCTACATAAGGATTTTTATTGTGACTCTTAAGGTTTCTAAAGTGTTCTGGGAAGCAATGCTTTAGTAACGAAAGAAGGATTAAAACAATGATTCTATAGGACTTTGATTGGCTTTGAGCTATATCTATAACGCCTAAAACTTTTTGTATTTCCCTGAGGGAGTTTATATCGTGCCACTCAAAAGCTGTAGAGATGAACTCAAGTACCTTGGGATGTAGCTCATGCTCTTTGACTAAACGGTTTGCGTGTACGTTTATAAATTTCTCTTTGTTCGGAGTTGGTAGAGTGGCCGAATTGTCAAAAAATCTGCTGAGATAGGTGAGTGAATCAAAATTCGCTCCGTACACTGACTTTATAGAGTGCTGCAACTGGTTGGTGTCAGTAGCTAAAACAAAAATGAAGTTTTTTGTATTAAAAAAATGCTTTACACACTCAATGAGTTCTATGGCATAGGTTGGACGACACCTATCTAATTCATCAATAAGTATGAAGACTGGCTTATTTTTCTTGTCGTAAACTTCTACATATTTGTCACTGAGTTCAATAAGAACGTCTTTGAACTCTTCTATTCCCTCAACACGCTTGCTTTGCGTAAGCATGGCTTTCATTGTTTCTTTGAGAGCATCCCCCAAATTATCTTCAGTAATTTCGAATTCTTCGCTGGGACTGGTTAGTAAAGAAGCGTCATCATCCATTCCCCCTTTGTTTTTTAAGTACCCTACTATGAGACTGGGTAGAGCTGTTTTTATAAAATAGCTCCCCTTAGTAACAAACTGCTTAATTAGTTCTTGGTTTTCAGAGAGGGGCGAAATAAGCTGCTGGTGAAACGCATCCATCAATGCGAGCATTGGATCTTTTGTAAAATCAGACTTCCAAGCATCAACATAAACAACTGGGTGATTCTGATTTAGTTCATTGAACCAGCACTTTAAGAAGGTCGTTTTGCCTGCTCCCCATTCTGCGTTTAGATTGAAGACATAGCCCTCGTTAGCTTTACTTAAAAGGAATTGTGTCAGATGGGCTGCGTACGGTTTATTATTGATGACTTGGTACTTATCAAAGACTTCTTCTTGTGAAACAACTAAAGTTCTTGTCATAATCTAATTACATCCTCTGCCCACTCCAAACCACTTCACCAATGATTTGGAAATCCTTGTATTCTATATCCTTTTTCAATATGTCCCAAGGTTCATATTTTGAGTTGTCGCTCACTACACGAATTATTTTTGGTAAGAATTGCAACCGCTTAACCAACAGCACGCCTTCAAAGCGAAACACATAAATCCCATCTGACGCGAAATCATCAGCTTTATGCACCATTACAATGCTCTGGTTCCTGAGTGTGGGATCCATGCTGTCACCACGGACGGATAACAGAAACACATTCTCTGGCTGATAGCCGAGATCCTTTCTTAGATACTTTTCACTGAATATAAGCGCTGTGGATGGGTCTTCACTTTCGACCAGGGAACCGGTGCCGGCACTGACTTCGACTTCATAGAGTTTGACTGAAACATAACCTCTAATCGGAGCTGAACTACCAAGCAGTGAAATCTCTTCCGCTTTAGTAATGATGTGTTTCGGTATTTTCCCACGAGCACGCCAGTTTTGAATAGTAGACGCTGAAACTCCAAGGGTTTCTGCCAAATCGATGTTCCGAATCGTTCCAGTCATCTTTTTTAATTCTAATAATTTATCATCAATTATGGCCATGCTCCCTCCCTTTAGAGTCAATAAGGTGCTTATATAAATCCGAATGAGCGTTTTATTCGCTACATGAGCGAGTTGAAGTGCTCGGTTTGGAAAGAGCAATATTAGAGACATTCTATTGCTCTCAGTCGTCTTGAATTACCCACAATATCACAGGTGACCAGATGAATATGCACTTCGCATTGTTGGCTCGCTTCGAGAATCCAACAGTGGAACTAAAGTCCGTAAGCCAGGAATTTTTTGGTATTACACCGAAAACCGCCGAGCAGAAAGCTAAGGCGTGCGAATTTCCTGTTCCTACTTTCAAACTCCGTGACTCCGAAAGGAGTCCCACGCTGATCAAGGTGGAAGATCTAGCCGCGTATATCGAGAAACGATATCAGCTAGCCAAAACCGATTGGCAATCCGTGAATGAGTGAGGTGACTTATGGAAACCCCAATTCATTCGATCAATCTCGACTTCACTCATGCCAGTGAAGCGCGGCTGTTACACCGAATCATTGAAAGCTGGCTGCATCCGGTCAATGGCTCCGAAGAGGACCACTATCTCACCACGGTGCTGCTCCAGTTGGAAGACGCGATTGAACTGCTGGAAAGTCTGGAGGTGTAACCATGCAAACGCCAACAGAAAGCCGACTTCATGAGCTGAAAATCATGGTGAAGCGTTATCAGTACCGGCACGCCAGATCGGCGCGTAAGCGACAGCTGATTGAGCAGCAGGTGAAACTGATCCACAAGCGGGCGCCCGGTTATGCAAGGCACAATACCTAACGTCGCCCAGCAGCTCAAAGCGCAGGCCAGTCGCGACGAAGCCACCCGGTTTCCCGTCGAAACGTCGATTGGCCATCACTTTTTCAAACGGCTGCCGCGCGTGGTGCAGGAAGACATTGAGCATCAACTGATCAAGCGTAAACAACGTAAGAACCCTGATAGGGAAAACCTCGAGCGCTTTACCGTTGATGTCATTCGTCACGCCCTGAAGTGGGCACCGACCATTGAAGACAAGTTTCCGTTCTCGGATACGCGCAAAGAAGCCAGGCCGAAACCTGTGGTGTCTTCACAGACGCGACCCTATATCCAACTTGACCACTTCACGCTGACCAGCGACCAGGCTCTGGAGCGGTTAGCCCTTAACCTGACCGAAGTGTTCACCTATGACATTCATCGGATTGAACTTAAGGACAGCTACCTCTCGGCACTGGATGCGGCCTATCAGGCGATTGGTTCCCAGATGAAAAGCGTCAGTCTTGAGCCGCCCAGCGTCACGATTCGCGAGCAGATGCCGGTCGAGGACTGCGAACGCGAGTACGAAAGTGCCATTCGCCGTTGTCTGGACGTGCGTTACCTGCTGAGAAAACTGATCTACCTGCGCAATCAATACATTGAGTTTTCCCAGATCGCCCTTGATCGAGTCGGTGGTAAGAAAGCACAGCGTCGTTATGTTTCAAGCCGTTCGTTCACCCTTTGGCGCCGTAAACAGGCCGAAGCGGAACACTATCTTCAGTCGATGGCGGTGATGAGCGAGGACACCGATGCCGTATTTGATTTGGAGGAAGTGGTGAAACGCACCACGGCCAATCATGAGAACCGGCGCATCGAGCTGGTGGTTCGCTCCCGTGGGGATGAAGAACGGGCCATCGACCTCGGTTATGAAGGGATTTTTCTGACCTGGACGTTGCCGAGTAAATACCATCGACGTTCAAAGCAATGGATCGGTTGCACCCCCAAACAAGCCCACACCAATTTGATGGAGCAATGGAAGCGGGCGCGAGCCCTGTTTAAGAAACACCAGATTGATTGGTTTGGGTTACGGGTCGCCGAACCGCACAAAGACGGTACCCCGCACGCGCACCTGTTTTTGTACTGCCCGAAATCTCAGCTTGAGGAGCTGGTGGCGATATGTCGTCAGATTGCTACCGAGGAAGACAGCGACGAGCTCAAAACCGACGCCCTGAAGAAAAAGCGCTTTGATGCCAAGCAATGCGACCCGTCCAAAGGCACCGCGACGGGATACATCATTAAGTACATTTCTAAGAACATTAACGGAGCCCACATGCCGGAGAAAGGCGCGGATGAAAATGCCCTGTCGGCGCGTGCCTGGGCATCGATTCATCGCATCAAACAGTTCTCGCAGTCTGGCGCGCCCGCGGTGGGATTGTGGCGTCAGCTCCGGCGAGCCAAACCGCTCGATACGGCGTTTGACGAAGAGCTCGATACGCTGCGTGATCATGCTGACCACTCTCGCTGGAAAGGGTTTTGCGAATTGGGCGTGAAAGCGCGGCTGGCTTATGAAGAGCGGTTTAATCACTACGGTGAGAAAACTAAACGGGTGATCGGCTTCCAATGGCTCGGCAAGGTTATCGAAACCTGCAGCGAGCACTTTCGCCTGGTGAAGAAATCGGAGCTGAAGCGCTTGCAAGAAGCGCGGCGCGCTTCACCTTGGAGCACTGAAAATAAGTGTAACCCTCAGAAAAATAGACCGATTTCGCCGTTGGAAAAGGCCTTGATGGAACTCACTGGATGGAGCTGCCGTGGTGTGCAGTGTTTGCTCAAGCCGCTTGCTCTGGGTGCGACCGTTCCTATCGATAAAAACCTGAAAATCAAACTCAGAGACCATCGTTTATGTGTTAGTGGAGGTGACCCATGACCGACAAGCAGCAACAGTTCACCGCCCTGGTCGACTCACTGGAGTCGATTGAGCAGGCGGTGAGAGACCAGGCACCGGATTGGGATGACATCCCCATGCTCAGGCGTCCGCTGGTGGCCATTGAACTGGCTGAGAAGAGCAAAGACCAGGCGTTTGAAGCGGTGACCGTCATCAAGGCGATGGTGATGAACTTTCATCATCGGCTTTGCGAACTGGAGGAGCAACATGCCAAGCAAGAATCCGATTAAGGGCTACATTGCCTGCCCAACCCAAGGGTGCGGTGAGGTGTGCACCGTGCACGCGGTGGGCGAGCACCGGTTGATGCAAGGTGGTGAAGTGCCTAAGAACAAGCGCCGATTGGGGCAACTCTACACCATTTGCCCCAACTGCAAGACCAATCAAAGCGCCGGTAAACCGTTTCAAGAGTGGTTACAAAGCAGTATGAAACCGACTAAGGAAACCGCGTTAACCGCTAGCAAAGCGGTTACTCCGTCCACCTCAGATTCGGTAACGGTTACCAAACCAGATGAAACCAGTGTGGATGCGGCTTGCGATGACAATGAGGTAACCGAAAACAAACCCAAGGTAGCGGTTATTCCAACGGCTTTGAAACTGTTAGCCATCGTCAGCGGTTGCGCCTTGCTGTATGCCTTGTTGAGCAAGAAAAAGGATAAGGAGCCTCGTGATGGAAACCCCGCAAAATGAACCGGTGTTCACTCCGGCCGAGCTGGATGAGCGCGACCAAACGGCTCAAGCCGCCATTGATGCCATGCAACAAGAAGAGCAGAAGACGCTTGAAAGTGAGGCAAACGAAACGGCTCAAAGTGAAGAGGAGGCGGTGACCTTTGACGATGAAACGTCACGCCAGATGCTTTCCTATGGCTTGGGGCTCATTGAAATGACCGTCGGAGCGGCATTTGATGTGCCATTTGCCATCAATGAGCAAGCGGGTAACAAGTGGCTGGACGCCGCGACGCCGATGTTGAAGAAATATGGCCCTCAGGGGTTGGAGTGGTTTGCCAAATACCAGACGGAAGTCATGTTTGCTCTGGCCTCATGCTCCCTGGTCGGTGGTTGTGCTACTCAGGTTGGTCGCTTGAAGAAGGAGCAAGCCGACCTCGCGGCACAAGAGGCGAAAAAGGAGCATGGTAAGGAGAATACAGATGAAACTGCCGCTACCAGTGAACAAGAACAACCGCCTGGCACCTGAGCATGTGTGCTATATGGGCACGACGGGTAGCTGTAAGACCACGGCAATCCGTAAGCTCAATCTGATCCCCAAAGCGGCGCAGGTGGTGTTGTTTGACCCCTATCGGGATCATGCTGGCCAGATGCTGCAGGGGATGAAAGTCAAACCGTTCACTACTTTTGCCGAGTTCTATCAGAATGCCTGGTTTGCGCGCAAAGCACGTGAGCCTTTTCGCTTTGCGCTGGTCGGGCAGGAACGAACGCGGGAAAACCTCGAGCTGTTTGCCCAGATGGTCTGGTCGATGGGGGATGGGAAACATCCTCGTCGGTTGCATTGTGTGATTGAAGAGCTGGCCAAGTTCACCAGTAACATCGGCAAACTGGATGGCGCGGCAGGGGAGTTGTGGACGGGTGGGCGAGGGTTTGGGCTCGTCATGCACGCCACGTTTCAGCGTAGCCAGGAAATCCCCAAGACGGTGTTGGATGAATCGAAACACATCTACATCGGTGCGGTCAGCTCGAAACGCAACGCCAAATACATCGCCGATTATTTTGATGTGCCCTATGAAGACATTGTGGCTCTGAAAAGCGGTAACGAACGTGACCATTTAGGCGCCCGGGACAAGTATGCCGACTACATTCTGAAGTCGCCAGGCATTGGCAATCATAAACATGGCAAGATTTATCCAGGCCGCTAACGGTGAAGCAAACCTAATAGGTTTAACTGTTAACCTAATAGGTTTAACTCACTGGTTAAGTGGCTCTTTTTGCCTCTAAGGTCTGAGTATCCATTCCACAGAGGGTGTCAGCATGAGACTCAATGCACGCAACATGGCCATCATTGCCGGTGTCTCGGCGGTGACAGCAGGTGCGATTATCTTTGCCGTCAACAATAAAGTCGGCGGCCTGGATAAGTACCTCGGCAAGTCCGGTTGGTTCTAAGGGGGCGTTATGTCAGTCAAACCAATCAAACTCAATTCCATGGTCGGTGCGGCCTGGGGACAAAAAGGCACGCTACCGATCCCCAATGGTCCGACGTATCACGAGCTGGTACTCGAGACCAACGCCGACGCGCAGGATATGACGCGCATTGCGATCACGCTTAACGCCGAAGAGATCTATGTCCTCACTGGCGAAGAGCTGCTGATGTTGGAGCGCTATAAGCGTCGCGACCCCACCAGCGGCCATTTCATTATTCCATTCAGCGACGTGGTGGCACGAACCAAAAACGGCGTGCGTTACACCGGCTTAGTCACTGAGCTGGGGGACAATATTCATCTCGATATCCAGTTCCGCAATAAACGCTCAGACGCCGACCCGCTGACCATTCAGGTGCATGCCTGGGTGAGTAACTCGCAGGCGATGCGTGTGCTGGTGCCGTTGATGAAACGTGAAACCATGCCAGCCAACGCCCAGGGGGTGAATGAGTTCACCAACCTGATCGCCAGTCCGCTGATCAGCATCCGTCGCATGCACTTTATGCACGACGGCATCACCAAGCTGGAGATTGAGCGTGACTTCGTTAAAGAGTTTGAAGCCAACAAGTTTATCTCAGAGGCCAACGCCAAGCGCAATGAGCGTACGCCGCAAGCGGGGTATTTCCACTTCGATCCGATTGTGCGTGGCTTCTCGATTGATGAACTGTTTCCGACTCAGCACAGCTCGAATCTGAAGTTCTCGGTTACCACCGAAGACGTGCCGGGTTCGATTCCAATTCTGGTCGAGTCGGTGCGCCTGGAACGCCCAGAGAAGCTACAAGGTGGCGCGGCCTAAGGAGCGCCTATGAAAAGCTTTTTTGATGATTTACTGGAATTTGGTGCTGGCGCGCTCGATTCAGTCGGTGAAAATGCCGACTGGTTGTTTGGCAAGACGGATCAAACCTCTAACCCCAATGTCACTCAGCAGCCGAACCATCCCAGGGTCGATGATGCTGGCAACGTGGTCACCCGTCCAATAGGCAGTACCAATAACGAAATTAATCCGATGTTTTGGTACGTCGGTGGTGGTCTGGGGCTGTTGGTCTTGTTGTTGATTACCATGATGGCGTTTAAGAAATAGGGAGCGGATGATGCCAATCCTCTTTTGGGCGTTAGGTGGACTCGGAGCAGGGAGCTTACTTGGTCTGAGTGCAGGTAAAGGGCTCAATAAGTTGCTGTTAATCGCCTTGTTGGTGCTTGCGCTGATGGTGTTGTCGAAAGGAGGTCGCGGATGTTGGGCTCGTTAACGTCATTAACCGGTGGCGGTGGTTTACAGGGCGGTGCGTCCGGACCTGCTAAGTCGGGTACCTCGGGCAATACCACCAATAACAGTGGTTTCTCCGGCGGTGGGATCAACTTAGGCGGTCAGGGAATGCCGTGGTGGTTCATTGTACTCATGGCACTGCTTGCGGTGTATGTGGTCGTTAAAAAGTAACCTGACTGCAGAGCGCTGGGAGCGGGTCAAAGAGACGCTCAAACCTGCGCTGCAAGACTACGCAGAGCAGGCTGAAAAGGCCGTTGAACGAGGAGATGAACGCGTTTACCGCCTTGGCGAGACGGTACTGTTACTGCGAGGTGAACAACTGAACAAGGCAAGCCGGGAGCTTGTCGTGGTCGCCCTGGTCGGGGATATGGCGTCGGGGACATTAGGCGCCGTCAATCACGCCAGGGCAAACGGATTCGATTCGATTCGGGCCCATTTCTTTCGACCGGGGGCAGAGCGCTACATACGAGAAAACCTCAAACTGCCGGTGAAAGAAATTGAGCGTCGAGGGGACGAACGAGTTTTACGGATAAGGTTTGCAGATATGGGTGGCAGAAGCTCTTCACAAAGCCGTCAAAGCAATATCACGACCACCACCAATACCAGTGGTAGTGCGGCGGCAGGCCGTGATAACTACGGTGTGATGCTGGCAGGGGTGAATGATTCGGACATCAACTTGACCATGACTGATCATGGCGCGATGGCGGTAGCCGGTTCGATGGCCGAAGAGGCATTCGACTTTGGCCAACAAACACTGAAATCGAATGAAACGGTTGTCACAGGGGCGCTTGATACGGTCAATAATACCGTCGATGAAGCCTTCACATTTGGCACTTCAGCCCTGGAAGAAACCTCCGAAGTCAGCCAGTACGCGATTGATTCGATCAAGTCGATGGCCGGGCAACAGACCGAAACCACCAAAGCCGCGATTGCCATGGCCAGCGATGCCAAATCACGTGAACAAACCGGTGGGCTTGATTCGGATAACTCACTACTGAAAAACGTGTCACTGATCGTCGGCATTGCCGGTACCCTCATCACGGTGGCGTTTCTGGTCACGAGGAAAGCCTCATGAAACAAGTTCACACTCTTGAACCGAATCAATCCCTGAGCTTTAACGCGGGTCAGGCAGGTAAGTTTCTTATCCTGCGTGAGTCGACCCACGATTTACTGCTGCGCGGTGATGCGCTGCGTCCTACCGAAATCCAGCGCGGCGATACCATTGATGTCACCGCGTTCGATGAGCTGACGCTAGAAAACCAGCACGACCAGGCGGCGACCTTTGAGTTCCAGATTAGTGACGTGCCGATCTTAACTCAGGCGCAAAAAGTCGATGTGTCGAATGCGCTAGTGATACATGAAGTGCAAAGGCCTGTGCGCGTGTTGGAAATCCAACGCCTGGTCAAAACCGAAATTCAAAACCAACTGCTCAACGTCCAGGTGAACAATGACAGCTTAGATGTGAAGGCGACCATCGAGCATACGGTTCAGGCTGAAATCAATAACGCGTTGCTCAATGTACGGGTCGATAACGACACTCTCAACGTGATTCCGGCCGATACGCTTTACACGTATTCCGCGCTTGGTGATGGCGTGTTTGCGCTCGATGGCAGCGTACAAACCATTGACAGTAATAACGGCCGCAAAGCCTTGTTTCTGCAGGTACCGGATACCAATAGCGAACCCGTCCTGGTGCAGGGGTTTATCCAGCTTAACCCGGGTGGCCATCTGCCGCTTAACACCAATCAGGCCGTGACCGTCAAAGGCAAAGCGGGTGAACAAATCAGAGTCGGGGAGATGCGCTGATGTTGACGCTTTACAACCCACCATTACAGAAGCTCGAGATCGAAACCGACTTCCAGCAGTATCATGAGTTTGGCTATGACGCGGAATTTCCACTTTCTCAGCATGTTGAAATCATCGCCATGCAGTTGGGGCGGTTCGTCTCACGCTCGGTTACCGGTGAAACCACTTGGCCCGATGCGGAAGTTGGCGCTGTCAGTTTTGAATTTAAAGATGGCGACGAGAAAATATCGACACGCTTTTTCCGCCTTTATTTTGCTAAAGCTAGCGAGAATTCCTATCCGGTAACGCTGATTAAACCACAACAAGCAGACCGATTGCGCATAACGGCCTCGGTAAGGTTCTATGCGACGATCAAATCTCGCCTGATATTAAAACAGGAGCTGCCCAATGCGCTGGGTATTGCCCTTCCTGCTAACGATTAGCCTGGGAGTCTATCTGATGAACAAGAAAACCATCGATAAAGCCGTCAGTGGCTTTGTGCTGTCGGTCAAAAGCGAAGCCAAACTGACCGGCGTCCATCATGATTTGAAAAACGTGGTACGTCGCGCGCTCGAGCTCAGTCCATTTGATTTTGGTATCACCTCGGGCAAGCGCACTGCAGAAGAACAGTTTCAACTGTTCCAGGACAAGGCCAGCCAGCTTGACGGCTACTCGCGCATCAGCCGTCACCAAACTGGCCATGCCATCGACTACGTGGTGTATGACGAAGACGGCAAGGTAACTTGGGGCTTTAGTTACTACGAGCAAGTCAGCTGGGCATTCAAGCAAGCGGCGAGGGAGCTTGGTGTGCCGATCAAATGGGGCGGAGACTGGACATCCTTCAAAGATGGTCCACATATCGAGCTCGATCGACAGGTGTACCCATGATCGGCGCCCTGGTCAGTCTGTTCAATGGCGGACTCGAAACCTATAGGCAGTATAACCGCAACAAAGCGGAGGCCTTAAAACGTAAAGATGAACTCGACCAGGAGAAACATCAGGCGAGGGTGCGCAGACTCCAACAAGGGGAAGAGCAGGCCAGTAGCCTCGATGAAGTCAGCATCCGAGAACGGGGCTACAAAGACGAGTTTATCCTGTTAGTCGTCTTCATACCCTTGATCCTTTCCTTTATTCCTGAATACGCCCCATACGTCGAACAAGGCTTCCAGGCGCTGCAGAACATCCCCGAACCGTACTGGTATGTCGTCGGCGCCGTGGTCATCGATACCCTCGGCATGCGTGCCATGGTTCGCTACCTGCTTGAATTCTTCTCAAACAAGTTCAGGGGCAAATGATGGGACTATTCGAAGCACTGCTCATTTCCTTAATCACCGGCCTGGTCTCAAGCGCGGGGACCATTGCCGCACTCAAAACCGACATCAACTGGATTAAGAAAGTGCAGCAAGATCAGGAACAACGGATTCGCAAACTGGAGGATAGTCATGGCTAAGAAAGGTTTAAAACGCAATGGTCGTTTGAAAAAAGGTTATCGTTTTGCAAAAGGTGGGCGTGTGGTAAAAGCAAAGCGCACTACACAGAAACGAAGAAAGTGTCGATAAAATAAGTCGCAGATAGAAAAAAGACCACTCAATGAGTGACTTTTGTCACGTATTAAGAGTGCACTTTGAAGATGGCAGGGGTGGAGAGATTCGAGCTCCCAACATGCGGGTTTGGTCTCTGGCCACCCTGAACTTATCACCGCAAGCGTATCGGCAGACGGTGTTCAATTTGGTGGCATTATTGGCGCAAGTGCTCCAATAGTATTCGGCCTATGGGAAACCCTACGCAATGAGTTCAAGTAAATGGCAGACTATCAAACACTAACAGTTGTGATTGCTAGTGCCTTGTCGAGCGGGGTGGGTGTAGGTATTACACTTAAAACAGATGTTAAGTGGCTGCGCTTGATGATGGAAAATATGGATGAGCGTTTGACTCGTCTGGAAAATAAAAGCCCTCTCTAGGAGGGCTTTTTTATATTTACAAGAATCTAGCAGTCATCTCTGCGGTTTGTTTAGCTGTAGCTAATGATGAATCTGAATCTATACGAATAAATGTTTCTTCACCGACCCAGCTTAAGCTTTTTTGTTCAGGGACTTTAATCCAGATTATAGTGCGGTCTTGGTATTGAAAGTGTTCAATATTCATCAGAACATCGTGTTTGAGAGCAGGCGATAATTCTGAGTTTTGAATACCGTTAATTACAAGTCCGATATAGTCTTCTAGAGTTATCTTCAGTTTTGCACACTCTCTTTCTATCCCGAATATGTATCTCTTTGCCGCTAAGATGGGCTTTTCTCCGTACATTTCTGTGATTTTAGTTGCGTCCTCTAGTGTATCTGCAACTCCAATAAATATATGACCATCCCCAAAGTTAGGGGAAATATTAGCCATGCTACAAATTATTTGAGGGATTTTTTTCTCAACCAGTTTGGTGTTCTTTTTCCCTTTATGATCAAGATTTATGATGCCTTGCTTTAGTTCAATTCGCTTACTTTCAGCAGATGAACGAGATAGTAAGTCCCTAAAATCGACCAGTAGACCGTTACTACGTCCTACTAGTGACGGGTTTGCTTTCGCAAAAGAAGGAGAAATCAAACCATACGTCAAATTGATGTTATTAGTTCGGTCTTCACTGGTTACGTGATGTCGCTCTGACGTAAGTTTATTAGCTAGTCCGGTCAAAGATTTTGCTATCTTGAGTGGTTCACTTGGAGCTTGCTGTTCAGATACTACAAGTTTAAAAAATGCCATGAAGACAGCGTAAAATGCAGTTCTTGAAGAAGAGCTTCTTTTTCCATCATAAATTAAATTTTTGAATGTATATTTACTAGTGGAGTTTGAATCTAATACTTGAAGAATAGCTGAAAACGCAGTGTTGATTTCGGCCTCTAGTTTTGATTCTGGGTATGCGATTAGTTTGGTTTCAACGCGCTTGGCTATATCACTTCTTTTATCGTACAAATCGTCTAGCTTTTCTTTACTTGCTGCAAATGGCTCGGCCAGTAAAATTGACGCGGCTAGGTCTGCAAGTATTTGTTCATCTACAGAGTCCCTAAGGTCTTTAGAGTTTATAATACCTTGGTTGACCCAGAAGGTATCTTCGGCCTGTATACCGTACCCTTGCTTATCACTCTTTTTTACTCCGTCGATACTGATGCTTGGCATTTCTGAGAACTCGACAATGTCTTCGGTATTATCTTGTCTATGCTTTGCTGATAGTTTTCGTACGAAGTTAGAGAATAATGTATCAACGCCGGCTTGTCGTTTTTCTTGACTGCTCAGTTGTCTACCACTGGAGTTTATTCGTCCAAAAATATCGGTAACAGCTGTGTCGTCATCTAAAGAAAATGTTGTTACCGCCAGTTGGTACTCTGTGATATCTGCACATTCTTTGGAGGTTATGTATACCGATTCTTCATCTTTTTGATAATTGTCGCCGCCATGAAAATTTCTTGCAGTGATGAAAGATTCGATATCAAAATATCGCTGGTCATCCAGTGAGTAGGCGTTGTCAATGAAGCTGAAGATTGCATTTAATCGCTGCATGCCATCTATAACTTCATAGTTTCCTTCTTTTGTTTCTGCCAAAAGTATCAAAGGTATAGGGTAGCTACTTAGTATGCTATCAATCAGGTTTTGCTTTTCCTCTAGAGTCCATACTAATTTTCGCTGATAGCGTCGGTTTACAATGAATTTTCCTTCTTTGAAATCCCTGTACATCTGTATAATGGGTGTACCTTTTGATACTAAAGCCATTCAAATCTTCCTAAAGTTATATGATTGATTTGTTTGACAGCATATATTGATAAGCCACCTATTGCACTGCTGTAATAGAAATATGTTTAATCAACAGGTTTCATTTTGGTAACTATATGATCTATGTCATTTTCAGATGGAGCTTCTCTGGATGGAGTTGAGTATAAACTTGCCATAAAATGTTCAAGTTTCTATGTCCAGTAACTTGGGCAACTTCCTCTATCGAGTACCCTTTTTCAAACAAGCGACTCGCGCCCTCACGTCTCAAATCGTGATACCTTAAATCATCAATCCCTAGCTCATTCCTTACTCTTTGAAAGCCTGCAGTCACGCTTCTAGAGTTGTAAGGAAAGATTCTCTCTGATTTATGAGCTTGCTTCATTGCGATATCAAAAGACTCTCCGAGTAGTGGCACTAGCATATGATTCCCGGCTTTCTTCCGTGGATCCTTCCTATCTCGAACAAGCACCGTTTTGTTGTCCTGGTCCAGATCTTGCCAACGAATCGAGCAAACCTCACCAATCCGCATACAGGTGAGAATGCTGAACTCCAGGATGTCGGTAAAAGGAATGCGGGTCTTGCCGTTTGGACGGAAGTTCTCCCGTTTTAACAACCCGGCCTTCAGTCTTTCCAGTTCATTTGAGGTAGGGCGTCGAGTACGTTTTTGACTTTTACCGATCAGACCCATATCAATAAGAACGGGAACGGCTTCTTCAAATACTTGGTAATTGGCTGCGATATTGAAGACCGGTTTAGCCTTTTTCATCACAGAACGTAGGTAGGCGATGTCGTGGTAGATGGTTGCGCCGCCTGCACCAGCTGCCTTGCGATTTTTACAGTGAGTAATGAGATCACTGGTCCGCAATCGGTTACTTTCAACATGTGAGATATCGCAGTCACGCAAAAGCTGAATCACGTACTTCTTTGTTCGACCTGTTTTGTCCCATAAATCAGGCTCTTCCATGAACTGGTCGAGTAGTACGTATATTGGTACGGATTTGTGTTGGTATGCGTCCGGATTTTCTAACTCCAGAACCCTTTTATTGGCATAGGTTCGAGCGAGTTCTTTTTTCCTGAATGTTTTTGATTCTCTGTGTATAATCGCCGAATTATTTTTGACTACAATGTCCACTGTAAAGCGCAACTCGCCGCTTTTTAGTGTGCGTTTTCTAATGCTGAATGACGCCATTTGTCCTACTCCTTTGATACGTACTATATGCGTACTGAATGAGTAAACTAAGGGCAATTCTAGCAGATTGCTGTATATTTATACAGTATATAGATTTCGAGTAACACCTTATGAAACCTGACAATACTAGTAAATACGCGGCTAACCGCTTTTCCATTGCACCTATGTTGGACTGGACGGATCGTCATTGCCGTTACTTCCACCGTTTGCTGACTAACGAAACTCTGCTTTATACAGAGATGGTCACTACAGGTGCGATCATTCATGGTAAAGGTGACTTCCTGGCCTATAACCAGGAAGAGCATCCGGTAGCGCTTCAGCTAGGTGGTTCAAACCCTCAGGATTTGGCAACGTGTGCCAAGCTGGCGGCAGAGCGTGGTTATGATGAAATTAACCTAAACGTTGGTTGTCCATCTGACCGTGTGCAAAACGGTCGCTTTGGTGCGTGTCTAATGGGTGAACCTCAGCTGGTGGCAGACTGTGTAGCCGCGATGCGTGATGTGGTTGATGTTCCAGTAACAGTAAAGACCCGTATCGGTATTGATGATCAGGATTCGTATGAGTTCCTGACTGACTTTGTTTCGATCGTTTCCGAGAAAGGTGGCTGTGAGCAGTTCACTATCCATGCTCGTAAAGCCTGGCTTTCTGGTCTTAGTCCGAAAGAGAACCGTGAGATCCCACCACTGGACTATCCACGCGCATACCAGCTAAAGAAAGATTTCTCTCATTTAGTTATTGCTGTGAATGGTGGCGTTAAAACTCTGCAAGAGACGAAAGAGCACCTGCAGCATCTTGATGGTGTGATGGTAGGTCGCGAAGCGTACCAGAATCCATATATTCTGGCTGAAGTTGACCAGCAGATCTTTGGTCTGGATAGACCAATTAAAAAACGCTCACAGGTTGTGGAAGAGATGTACCCGTACATTGAGCAACAGCTATCGAACGGTGCTTACTTAGGTCATATCACTCGTCATATGTTGGGTCTGTTCCAGAATATGCCGGGTGCACGTCAATGGCGTCGTTACATCAGTGAGAACGCACATAAGCCTGGTTCTGGCATTGAAGTTGTCGAAGCAGCCCTAGCAAAAATTCCTAAAGAGTTGGATGTGTAATAAATACCAACTAGTTTGGCGAAAATTACCACTTAACTTTGATGAAAAGAGCGCTATTAATGAGCGCTCTTTTTTTATCTTTGTTTTTCAGTGATTTATGTTTTCTGGTGACGTTGGCACACATCCTGAAAGGTAGATAAGTAAAAACAAAGGAGATTGATATGTTTGAGCTAATCTTTATTTTGGTATTTGTAGCGACTCTGCTGGTTACTGGCGTAACTATGGTGACGGTTTTCGCAGGTGTTGCTTTCTCACTGGTCGTTATGCTTCTGCTAGGCATGGTTGGTGCAGTCATTAAACTCATCCCGTGGTTAATTGTTATCGCTGTAGGTGTGTGGTTCTTCAAGAACTATGTCGTTCAGCCTCGATAATGGAACTGCACTGAGAAATATTTGCTGGCTAGTGGTATGAATATGTTAGAATTTGACGAACATCATACTTATCTAGCCATTTGCAGTTCCGAATTCCGGGCTGCGTGAAGTGAATACTTGGAGAACCAATCTCATGGGTTTTAAAACCGCCAGTGCATTTGCCCTCGCTGCAGTAGTGTCTGCAACAGCTTTCGCTGAGTCATCTCTGACAACTAAGTTTGGGGCTGAAATGTGGTTACCAGACACAAAAGTGAACGAGGTAACTCGAGACGGTGATGCAACAGCAAGTGCTTATGTAGCGGTTGAGCACGATGTGAAATATGTGCCTGATGCACGTCTTCGTTACACCAGTGTTGATGCTGATTACACGGCGTTTGATAAACTGGATCTAACTTTGTACTACCGTGTTATGGAGCATGATTTGATGCACTTTGATGCGGGTATGACGTTCAGCGATCTGAGTGGCACTAAGTATATCAACCCAGAGAACAACGCTCGCGCTACGTTCGATAAAATGATTTGGGCTTGGTACGGCTATGCTGAGATTACGGTTCCTAACACCAACTTTGATGTCATTGGTGAGATGAACTTCGGTAACAGTGATGGTATTAAGAGCACTGACTTGATGGCTGGTATGCAGTACCGCATGCCTGTAGGCGAAAATACGCTAGCATTCCGCGGTGGCTATCGTGTGATTGATTTAGAGTCTGAAGAGTTCCCGAATACTAAAGGCGACCCGTTTGTATTCGCAAATGGCTTCTTCGCTGGTGCAGAGTTCTCGTTCTAAACCACAGATTGATTTCTTTAAAACGCCGCTTTCTAAAGCGGCGTTTTTTTATACCTATTAATTATATCTCATCATTTCATTTAGAACTTTCGCGGTTTTTAGCCATGCTTAAGAAGGAATTATGTTTTTAGCCAGAGAAAGGAATCTCATGACTATCACTGAACTTCGAAATCTTTACCGCGAGCATCAGTTAGTAGAAGCCATTATCGAGCCTTCGGCGCAAGAGGGCAGTTGGATAGTGGAATTCCGTCATGCCCGTGGTGGATTTGTCCTCTTAACCGACTCTCATGGTGAAGAGTGCCATTATATGGACCTCGATCTAGCCTCAAAGTCAGCGATGGCGGTGGGTTTCAAGCAGGTACGCGTCGAGGCAAAATAGCATTTGATGATTGTTGTCTCCCTATTCTTTAATTCAAAAAGTTATAAAACATTCACTTCTATTCTTTCTTGTTATTAAAGAGAGTGGTTAATCTATCATCACGCACTGAATAGGGATGTCGAGACCATGTCTTTAAACAAGAACGTGTCCTCTCAAGGAAACACGCCACAAGAACTACCATCGATCGCAGCTCCTCTGAATGATCAACAGCTGAACTCGCTACAACAGACCGTTGCAGACTTGTCTTCACAGCAGTTGGCATGGGTGAGCGGATACTTCTGGGGATTAGCGCAAACGCAACCTGCGTCTGCAGCTGCTCCTATTAACCAAGCAGCGGCTGCGGTAGCGGCTAAGCCTGCTGGCAAACTATCTATTATCTACGCTTCTCAAACGGGTAACGCTAAAGGTGTTGCTGAAGCGCTGGAACAAGAAGCAAAAGCGCAAGGCATCGAAGCTGCATTGTTTGATGCCAGTGACTATAAAGGTAAGAACCTGGCGAAAGAAACTCACGTTATTATCGTTGCTTCGACTAACGGTGAAGGTGAAGCACCAGATAATGCCATTGAACTGCATGAGTTCTTACAGTCAAAGAAAGCGCCTAAGTTACCAAACCTGAAATATGGTGTGATTGGTCTGGGTGACTCTAGTTATGAATTCTTCTGTCAAACCGGTAAAGATTTTGATGCTTACTTAGCTAAGCAGGGCGCGACAGCCTTCATTGATCGTATCGATTGTGACGTTGATTACGAAGCGCCTGCATCTGAGTGGCGAGCAAAAGCGCTTGAGACGGTTAAAGATGACTTGTCTTCTGGTCAGGAAGCGGATGTTGTTCAACTTCCTGTCGCTCAGGCGGCGGGTCACTCTCAGTACTCTAAGCAGAAACCTTATCCCGCGACCCTGCTAACTAGCCAGAAAATCACTGGTCGAGACTCTGGTAAAGATGTTCGCCACGTTGAAATTGATTTGGAAGGTTCAGGCCTGACATATCAACCGGGTGACGCTCTGGGTGTCTGGTTCGAAAACAGTTCTGAGTTAGCTAATGCTATCTTGGCCAAAGTAGGTCTGTCTGGTGTAGAGAGTGTAGAAGTGGATGGTGAAAGCCTGTCAATCCATAGCGCGCTGGTGGCTAAATATGAAATCACCGCCTCTAACCCACAGTTAGTGACTAAGTTTGCTGAACTCTCTGGCAGCAAGAAACTGCAAAAGTTAGTTGAAGACAAAGACAAGCTTCGCGAATACGCAGGTAACACTCAGGTAGTCGATGTTCTAGCAGAGAAGAAAACCAAGCTAACGGCAGATGAACTTGTTGGCTTGCTACGTCGTCTGACACCACGTCTATATTCTATTGCTTCAAGTCAGGCAGAAGTAGAGGAAGAAGTACATCTTACGGTTGGTCTTGTTGAATACGACAAAGGCGATGACAAACGCTACGGCGGTGCTTCGAGCTTCCTTTCTCAGCGACTAGAAGAGGGTGGTGAAGTTAAGGTATTCGTTGAAAACAACAATAACTTCAAACTACCTCAGGATGACAATACCCCTGTGATTATGATTGGTCCGGGTACTGGTATTGCTCCATTCCGTAGCTTTATTCAGGAACGCGAAAACCGTGATGCCGAAGGTAAGAACTGGTTGTTCTTTGGTGACCGTACCTTTACTCAGGACTTCTTGTATCAAGTTGAGTGGCAGAAGTACCTTAAATCTGGATTGTTGAACCGTCTTGATGTGGCATTCAGCCGCGATCAGGCTGAGAAGGTCTACGTTCAGCACCGTATCCTCGAAAATGCCGAGCAGGTTTGGCAATGGGTACAAGAGGGCGCCTACATCTATGTATGTGGTGATGCGACTCGCATGGCTAAAGATGTTCACGAAGCACTGGTTATTGTTGCTGAGCAGCAAGGCAAGATGTCTCGTGATGATGCAGAAGAATTTATTAACGACTTACGTAAAGCAAAACGTTACCAAAGGGATGTGTACTAATGAGCAATAAGCAGGAAGTATTGGGCGAAGTTCTGGGACCCCTTTCGGATAACGAACGCCTGAAAACTCAGAGTAATTTTCTACGTGGCACGATCGAGCAGGATCTTCAGGACCGTATTACTGGTGGATTTACTGCAGATAACTTCCAGTTAATTCGTTTCCACGGTATGTACCAGCAAGACGACCGTGATATTCGCAACGAGCGTGCTAAGCAAAAACTGGAACCACTACATAACGTGATGCTTCGTGCACGTATGCCAGGTGGCATCATTACGCCAAAGCAGTGGCTGGCGATCGATAAGTTTGCAACCGAACATTCGCTTTACGGCAGTATCCGTCTGACTACACGTCAAACGTTCCAGTTCCACGGTGTGCTTAAGCCAAACATCAAGCTGATGCACCAGACTCTAAACAGCATTGGCATTGATTCAATTGCGACTGCGGGTGACGTAAACCGTAACGTACTATGTACCACGAACCCGGTAGAGTCAGAACTGCACCAAGAAGCTTATGAATGGGCGAAGAAGATCAGTGAACACCTGCTTCCTAAAACCAAAGCGTATGCCGAAATCTGGTTAGATGGTGAGAAAGTAGAAACAACTGAAGATGACGAGCCAATCCTGGGTAAGACTTATCTTCCTCGTAAGTTCAAAACGACGGTTGTGATTCCGCCACAAAACGATGTTGATGTTCACGCTAACGACCTTAACTTTGTCGCGATTGGTGAAAACGGTAAGCTGGTGGGCTTTAACGTATTAGTCGGTGGTGGTTTGGCAATGACTCACGGTGACACTTCTACTTATGCTCGCCGTGCCGATGACTTTGGTTTTGTTCCACTAGAAAAGACACTTGATGTTGCCGCTGCGGTAGTAACGACTCAACGTGACTGGGGTAACCGTTCAAACCGTAAAAATGCAAAAACTAAATACACACTAGACCGTGTTGGTATTGATGTATTTAAAGCAGAAGTAGAGAAGCGAGCGGGCGTGAAGTTTGGCGATAGTCGTCCATACGAGTTTACTGATCGTGGTGACCGCATCGGTTGGGTTGAAGGTATCGATGGTAAACACCATCTGGCACTGTTTATTGAAAACGGCCGTCTGCTGGACTTCCCGGGTAAACCACTCAAAACAGGTGTTGCTGAAATTGCCAAAATCCACAAAGGTGATTTCCGTATGACGGCAAACCAGAACTTAATTGTTGCTGGTGTGGCCAAGAGTCAGAAAGCTAAGATTGAGAAGATTGCCCGCGAGCACGGTTTAATTGATGACAGCGTGAGTGAACAGCGCAAAAACTCAATGGCGTGTGTGGCATTCCCAACCTGTCCATTGGCGATGGCTGAAGCTGAACGTTTCCTGCCTCAGTTTGTTACTGATGTAGAAGGTATCCTTGAGAAACACGATTTACCTGAAGAAGACAACATCATCCTTCGCGTTACCGGCTGTCCAAATGGCTGTGGTCGGGCAATGTTGGCTGAGATTGGCCTGGTAGGTAAAGCGCCTGGTCGTTACAACCTTCACTTAGGTGGCAACCGTGCCGGTACACGTATTCCGAAGATGTATAAAGAGAACATCACAGACAAACAGATACTAGAAGAGATTGATCAGCTCGTAGGCCGTTGGGCTAAAGAGCGTGAAGCTGGCGAAGGATTTGGTGATTTTGCTATCCGTGCTGGCATCATCCAAGAAGTCAAAGTATCTAAGAGGGACTTGCATGCTTGATTCTGTCGCTTCCAAACCGAAGTTAGCAGAACTGCTCTCATTAACTAAGACGGAGCAAATACTCCGTCTTGCAGAAATTAATGGAGAGTTAGAGAAGCTAACCGCCCAGCAAAGAGTGGCTTGGGCACTAGAAAATCTCGAAGGTCAGTTTGCGGTGTCTTCAAGTTTTGGTATTCAAGCTGCAGTTATGCTGCACCTTGTTACTCAACAGGCTCCGGATACTCCGGTTATTCTGACTGATACTGGTTACCTTTTCCCTGAGACTTATCGTTTTATCGATCAGTTAAGTGAACAGCTAACCCTGAACCTAAAAGTTTATCGTGCGGCTGAGAGCTCTAACTGGCAAGAAGCACGTTACGGAAATCTCTGGGATCAAGGTATAGAGGGAATCGAAAAGTACAACAAGATAAATAAAGTTGAACCGATGCGCAGAGCGCTCGATGAGCTTGAAGTAGCTACGTGGTTCTCGGGCCTGCGTCGCGAGCAATCCAAGTCGCGTACCAACTTACCTATCTTGTCGATCCAAAATGGCGTATTCAAGTTCTTGCCGGTGATCGACTGGACGAATAAAGATGTCCACTATTACTTAGAAGAACATGGCTTGCCTTATCACCCATTGCGTGAAGAAGGTTACCTGTCGGTAGGTGATACTCATACGACCAAGAAATGGGAGCCAGGAATGAGTGAAGAAGAAACTCGCTTCTTTGGTTTAAAGCGTGAGTGTGGACTTCATGAAGATGATGGTAACGAACAAGATGGTTCAGGTATCTAATCTGCTCTTCTATATATAAGAGGAAAGGTCGCAATGCGGCCTTTTCTTTTGCCTGAAAAACAGCGATTGTGGATAACCCTGTGGGTATAGTGTTCGCTATATTGGGGTAAAGTTGGATAAATAAGGCTTTGAGCGAAAAGTCAGCATTTAAACGTTATTTTTGCAATTTTTTCAAAATAACGCTTGCCAATGTGAGCGCGATCTCTATAATGCCTCCTCGTCGACAGGGCAAGAGCTCACAAGGGTTCAAGCGAAGTCGGCACGGTTTACTAGCCAAGCGGCAACGCTTGAAAAAAGTTTGAAAAAAGTGGTTGACACTAAAACTTAAATCGCTAGAATGGCCGCCTCTTCCGAAGTGATACGAATCACAGAGAAGAGTAGCTCTTTAAAAATATAGACCTATCAATCTGTGTGGGCACTCGTTGATGATAATCCAATTAGATACCTCGGTATCAAATTAGGTTTCAATGAAACGAAGTGACCATTGAGTCGAAAGACTCAGCACAGTCAATTCAAACATTACTTATGTAATGTTCAGTATTCATTGAGCCGAACAAAATCTTAAATTGAAGAGTTTGATCATGGCTCAGATTGAACGCTGGCGGCAGGCCTAACACATGCAAGTCGAGCGGAAACGAGTTATCTGAACCTTCGGGG
>Ga0209272_10000325_pt1 | contig 44230 bp, 74 predicted proteins | sample tdDd002_FD_187125 | JGI IMG/M metagenome (GOLD analysis project Ga0209272, IMG submission 187125) | Marine sediment microbial communities from the Atlantic coast under amendment with organic carbon and nitrate - tdDd00.2 (SPAdes)... | ecosystem: Environmental > Aquatic > Marine > Coastal >...
TTGCAGTTTCATAGATGACCTTTTTCCTTTGTTGGTTGATCTGCTTTTGTTGTTCCAGGTCCTTTACCAACCCCGCAACAAGATCTTGTTCGAACTGAACGGCCGATGTGAGATCGGTCATTTTTTCACGTTCGGCGTTCAAGTCTGCCGCGTATTGATTGTTGCTTTGCTCTAGCTGGCCTATGCGTTCATTGGCTTTCTGAAAATCATCAGTAATGACGTTTAAGCGCCACAGCAAAACACCCGCGATGATGGCAAGAGCCATCAACGCAGCGATTAAAATTTTGTTTACCACCATAAGGCACCACCGAATCGACGTTCGTAAAAGTGATGTATCTTTTCGACATAATCGAGGGTTTCGGCTGAATGGTGCCCCGTGACTTGGGGCAAACACGCGACAATATCGGAATATTCCATTTCGCCATTGCACAGCTTTTGTGAACGATACAAATGACCGCGACCCGCGTTATAACCTGCGGCGGCCAAATCGTAACGACTGCCTGACGTTCGACCGTTAGCATTCCACCCGTTAAGGTTTTGGCGCATATAGTAAGCGGCGGCTTGAATGCTAAAACGAGCATCGCGGGGACTGGTCCCCACGGGAACGACTCCTTGTTTTTGCATATCGCCCCAAGTACCAGGCATAAACTGCCCGACTCCCGTCGCACCAACGGGGCTAACGGCGTTTGGGTTTAATCGTGACTCTTGCCACAATTGAGCCCAACCTAGCCCCCAGTGATACTCTGGGATGTAACGGCGCCAAGCGGATTTGATTTGGCTATCGTATTTGTCAACCGACGCCGAGCATAGAACCGGCGAGGTAACACACGCCAACAGCCCAAAGGCCGTAATAAAGCGCCGCACTAAGCGGTTCGCTTTTAATGGTTGGTAGGATTTCATCACGAAACTTTACCTTTGATAGCCAGTCACGGATCCGAAGCGCCAGAAAGACGGTGATCACCGCGACTACAAGATAAATAAGATTGAACAAAGTAACGTTGAGCATTAAGCGGCCTCGTTAATAGGTCGGCGCTTTCTTTGATCGAAGTATTTCCATACGTCAAAAACGAGACGTACAACGACGACAGCGGCGCCGATTATGGTAATGGCAGACCCAAAGGTCACACCGGGGAAAATATAGATAGACAAAATATCTATCGCTTGATGGGCAGTCGCTTCGGGTATGGATTGAGCTTGCGCGGTAGATTTAGCACTATAGGCAGATACGCCCGAACCGCCCCCATACGCAATAAGCCGACCTTTAAGTTCTGAAAACTTGTCGAATACTTTTTGCATAGGCATAAAAAAAGCCCACTAATTGCTTAGTGGGCGTCAAAATAGTTGGCTAGGTTTTGTGGCTTTAGGCTATTGGGGACGCACTAAAACCACGTTATAAAAAACAATAAAGCAATAGCTCAGAAAAAACAACATAAAGTTGTAAATATTTTCTTTATGTTGTTAGAAAGCCATTTTACATCACATTAAAAGGGCGTGACGTGTCCGCCTTTTGATTTTTCGCTATCGTGACACGTCACGCTGAACGATGCCGAGCATTAAACAAACCGGACAGCTTACCAGGACAAAGATCCCGAAGCGCTTTCCTGACTTTCTCTAAGCCACGTTGAAACGCCGAACTGTCTGCAGAAGAAATCACCGTGATTTTTTTCTCTCCAGACCGCAACCATGAATCCATCATGGCCTGATCGATCATGGATGATTTAGATACTCTTTGACGAGAGCCAATAAAACAAACTACCTTTTCACCAGGCTTTAATTGCATGACCGAATCCGAAGCAAATCGGCGGGGTAAGCGTTTTAGTCTCGGAATCATCCCCGCTTTCTTAGCGGCCACTTTTCGCTTATGACTTAATCTCATAGTAATAGCTCCTTGCTCTGACGGGTACGCCAACATTCGCTATCCCCTTCGAACGTTCCTTCGCACCCTTCTGGTAATGGTGATTTGCACTTACCACAACAACCTAATGCGGCCACTTGCTCCTGGTATCGCTTCGCGTCGTTTTGAATAAGTTCGCTTATGTATTCGCTTTCGCTGTAGGGCTCCCCCGATACCACTCGCGCACGGCGAAGGTGGTCCAACTGATCACGCACGGATTGGGGAAGTTCGATTTCTAGTCGGCTTATACCAAGCGCGGCGCGACGGTCGGCCGCGGCTTTACGAGAACGACGCTTCCTTTCGGTGGCGGCCTTGGTTTTCTTATCATCACTCGAAGTCTTAGCCATTGCGCCCACTCTTAGCCAATAGCTGATCTTTCGGGATTTGGGACAGCACACGAAACACGGTCACTAATCCCGCTAACACAGCATTCAAGGCCGCGTAAACCGTAACGCTCATGTAATCCTGCAGCGCGGGCAAGGTCGCAATCAAAACATTCACCAAGGCGATAGCCATCGCACACTGAACACTCCACAGTTTCCACGCTTCTTTCCAATTACTGATCAACATGTTTTTCCTCCGCTTGATTTTTATCTCCTAAGCGCGCACGACCAAGCGGACCCTGATCCGGTCCGATTTGTGACATGACAACAAAGGATTGACGCTGTAAGGCTTCGATTTGCATCAATAGCCCAATGATCTGAAAGTTGTTATTCGTAACACTTTGAGCGGCGAACGACGGATCACCGGCAATATTGAGAGACTTACGATTGATTTCTTCGCGTAACTTTTCAGTAAGCGATTCCAGTTTCCAGCCACTCGGATTTTCTCGGGACATCAGAACCGATTTTCCGCAAGGTTCACCCATCGCTTTGAAAGCAAAATCCAACGCCGAACGAGCAACATACCCAAAGTCTTCAGCGCGCATTTCCTCGGCAAAGTGATCATCAAGAGCGGTCCCGGTCTTATGGCCTATTTCATGGGCGAAAAAATGCACTGCCATAGATAATTCAACATCTGGTGCCGCCCAGAAATGAATGCAACGATCGCCATCAATAAAACCCCAAACCTTTTGCAGCTCGATCCCTTCAAGCATATTTTCGGCGCTCAGATTCTCGACCGCTTCACCTTGACCATTCAAACCACCGAACTCGCTATCAGCTAATTCTTTCACTGGGATTTCCCAATGCGCGGCCAATACCTCCGCTGCAGTGGAATAGCGCTTTGTTGTGAACGGGTTGTCGGGTTGTGTGTTCTTTTCCATTTTAATCCTTATTCACCTCAAGGGTGATTAGTTAATTATCCAAACAAGGCAGGGCCAACCTGGGCCATGTCATACAGATCTTCGCGCTTTCTTCCCTTCATGGCCGAACGCACGTTCGCCGCCCGAAGGCGCTTTCTTACCGTGTCGCGACTTAGGTCGAACGTGACGGCTATTTGGGTAATGTTCATGTATCGCATCGGCGTTCTTTCCAGTAAAAAAGGATCATTTCGGCACCTCTAAAGCCTTGCTGGATCTGGGATTCGTCAGTGATGTGGCTAGAGTGCTGACGGCGCATAGGAAATCCGAAAATTTCTGAAATACCGCGGGCCTCGCACCCGTGGTATCACTTTATTTCCCCAGGGTCCCCGGCTTTTCGGGAATTACTACGGGCTCAACCATGCTCTTGAAACGCTTTAATTCCTTATCTCTCAATGAGTTATCAAACCCAAGCCCACGCGATATTCGGACGTGAATCACCAGGCTAACCGCCCACGCGACCTCTGTTACTTCAATGATTTTTTCCATGTTGTTTATTCCTCTGTGATAGATGCCCGCTTTGTTGGCTCACGCCGCGCAGACTCTTGGTTCATCTTGTTTGAATGATCTTGTCGATCTCGTCTCTGTCTCGTCGCGTAATTGCTGGAAACCTCGTTCATCTAACCACGCGTGATAACGGGCTAAGGCGTCGCGCATTGGACCCATGAATAACGATTGGTTATAGGCTTTGTCTTGTTTGCTCTGGGCATGGTTTAACAGGCGCTCACTAACGGAATTGTCTATCCCTAAATCGGTGCAAATGGTCTTTAAGGCTTTGCGGCAATCGTGGGCGCTCCACTCTTTATCACTGACGGTCTGAATGTGTTTTCTTGATGTGCTGTAACTTAAGGATCGAGCGTGACCGTGCCCAGGGAACAGGAACACCCCGCGATAACCGGTTTCGATTTGCCAGGTCCGATAATCCTGTAACCATTGTGCTACTGGGTCCGTGATGGGTAGAACGTGCCAATCCCCTGTTTTGGTGTCCGCCATTGGTAAACGCCATTGACGGCCCACCATGTCGATGTGGCTCCACTTCGCGGCTAAGGTTTCGGTGATACGGGTGCCATGACACAGCAACATGACAACCAAGCATTGCGTGACCGGATCACTTCCTAAGAGGGCTTTAAACAGTGGTTCGATGGCCGTGGCCAACAATCGCCCGTCTTTGGGTTCAATCGATACGGAAATGAAATCCGAAAACACCACGCCCGCCAATGGGTTGGACTCGATGCGCCCTAACTTATCGGCTTGGTTAAATGCTTGTTTTAATACGGATAACACCGACTTAACGGTCGCTAATGAATGGCTTTCTTGCAGTGGCCAGATCAATGCGTCGTCCAATACTTGACGGTTCAGCGCTTCGATGGCCAAGTCGCCCAGGTGTGGCAATAGGTGGCACTTGATGGCGCTTTTGATGGTGGCTTTACGGGTTTTCGAACGGTGGGCGTCTTTCTCGATGCGGCCTTGATACCAGTTCAGCACATCGCTCACGCTCTCGAACTCGGTGTGTAATAGATTGCTTTTGGTGTTAATAGCCAGCATGGCCAGCTTTTCGGGTAAGACTTTCTTCACGGCTTTGACGGTTAACACGGGCCAGTAACCGAGCAGATACCAGCGATCACGACGCACCACATACCAAGAGCCCGTTTCACGATTTTGATGAAAGCGAAAGCGCAGCGGGAACGCCGGATCGCGCAAGGTTCGCACGGTGCCGGTGATTTCGCTTTTGATGTTCGTTTCTGAAAAAGTAATGACTTTGGTTTTCATGGTGCCCCGTTTAAGGCGCCAACCACTCAAACAACCAGTACACGGTGGGGAAGCTGACGCCTAATAAAATGAACTCTTGGATTTTTATCACTTCATTATTTCTTTAAATCTTTATTTCTTTAAAGGTCGAATAACTCACGCAAACGGCGGCGTTCTTGAATGTCTTCAATCTGGCGGCGCGTTGATACGGCGTTGTTGTCTACTTTAAAGCGTTGTTTCACGCGCTCAGGTTCGCGGATTTGATGGTTATGCACATGGCGCGGATCAGACGTTTTAAACATGGTTATTTCCTTCTCTTACTCACGGACTCAATCACATGATTGCGGGCCGTCTTTAAACGGCGTTTATAGGTGGGCAAGCTGATACCCTGACGATGGGCGCGTTTCAGTTGCGTGTTGTCGAGTGGGTTGCCTTGCGCGCCGTATTCGACCCGAAAGACCGTCGCCGCCGCTTGATTCTCTGCCGCCAAACGTAACACCGCCGATTCGACATCGGCTTCGATGCAATCTAAAGCAGGACCCCCGCCGCTCCCGTAATTCATCACCCCTTGACACTCGATCAGCTTGCCCAAAATCGATTGGCCACCGGGCACCAATGAACCGCTATGCACCCAGCGCGCCCATTGGTCAAAGATGTCGTCCCAGTTGCCCATATTCGGATCACCTTACTTCAACGATATACATCGGTTGATTGTTGCCATTGCGATGGTGGCTTGCCTTCGCCATTTGGGCGTTATGGTTTTTCACATACCAGGTGATATGGGTTTTCGTTGCACCGGTGCGGATTGGCTTTTTGCCATATAACGCTTCAAGTTGTTGTGCCGCGTCTTGTTCGTTCAGTGCGACGAAACGGTTTTTAATGGTCATTCGCTGGGTCCTTTTTATTCATCCAGTCATTGAACTGACGGATCAGGTGTTGATAACGCTTGCCCGCTTCTGGGTTGGTGTTCAACTCACGACGGGATTGAATTTGGCACTGGGTTCGCAGCGCGACCGCGGCTTGGTTGGCGTCTTGAACGGCTTGATTGGTTAGCCACGCTAAAAAGCGTTGGAAGTTCGGACGTTGACAAAGGCGGGCGGCGCCTTGGGTGTATCTCATGCGGCCCCCTTGGTTCGACGGTCACGCTTACGGGTGTAACATTCGGAATAGGCGTCGAGCGCATCCAGCACATGATCGGGACGACCATCGGCTTGGCTGATCATCAAATCCACCGGCTTAATGTCGAATTGGTGATACCCCCCCGACAACGGGCCGTATTGATGGCACACGAACGCGCCCATTTGGCGCAGCATGGCCAGTTCTTCGGCGCTATTGACGCCCACAACCAACGTGACCACTTCATCCGACCAACGACCTGACGTTTCGAGCTTGAGGCGACGAAGGCGTTCGGTTATGTCTGAAATGAAGCCCAGGTACACGCGGCGCACTCGGCTGGCTCCCAATTCATTGACCATTGCAAAGTGGAACGCGTCCGCTTCGCTTTCTTTCTCGCCCATCACCGCCATTAAAATCATGCCGCTCTCTCCGCTTGTTTCTGTTCGTATTCCAAATCGAACAAACTAAAGTCCACTTTTCCGCGTGATACACGGCGGATCTTGTTGCGGCTTTTGGCTTTTGGAGATCGGCGAAAGTGAACCCATTCGTTCACTGACTTTGGACTGACGTCGAGCTGCCTAGCGAGCCATGTTTGGCCGCCAAAACCCAACGTTTTGATCCAGTCTTGAAACCTCATTTAGTTGTCCTTTCCGCGATTTGCGACACAGATTAACAACAAAACGTTGTGAAAACAATGATCGGGATGTGGCAATTTCCGCAAATTGTGGTATTTTGTGGTATTATTACCTTTAACTATGATGATTTAGGCATTTAGGCACGGTTCAAAAGTGTTAAGCGCCTAACAAAAAAAGGCTCATAAATAGGGCGTTAAAGATGAGACAAGAGATAAAAGAAATCATTGGCGACCGACTTCGCTCACAACGATTAAGCAAGGGTTGGACCGCAAAAGAAGCCGCTCGGGCCGCTACCGCTGTAGCCGGTACAAACATATCACCAGGACGCTGGCAAAACTGGGAATGCGCTTCCCGTGCGCCTAGTTTGGAATTATTCCCTTACCTGGCGAAAACCCTCGATACCACGCCGGAATACTTGGCGGGTTGGAAAAATGAGCCAGGGATAGGCGTCGAAACCAATAAATACATACTGGCCAACCTTGAGCCAGGCGGCAGCAACGACGACATTGCATTTAATGTCGAAGCGTTAAACCGTCACGGATTACATGAGCACAAGCTCAAACTGATCACCGTTAATGATGACGCCATGAGCAAACACTTTAGTCGTGGCAATCTGGTATTAGTTGACCGCTCAGATACCGACATCAAGGGCGCCGGTATTTACGCCCTAGAAAGTGATGGCGCGGTGTTCTTGCGTTATGTTCGTCGTGAACCTGGCATCGGCTTTGTGATGTATGCCGACGATGACAAACACGCCCCAGAACGCACGTTCACCAGTGATGACTTTGAACGCATTCAGGTGATAGGCCGTTACGTGTTTAAAGCCTCTTGGGCCACCATAAACTGATTAAAAACCCATCAAAAAGCGCGGCTTTCCGCGTTTTTTTAGCAAAAACTTAACAACATTTTGCAGTAGCTAAAGACAACGAATGCAAAGGTTAGACAACGTCTAAGGGAAAGCACCATGAAAACTGGCGAAGTAGCAACCATCACCATCCAGGGGCCGAATGATTTACGCGCCGCCCAACGGCAACAAATTCGCGCCTTAAACCAAACCCAAGCTTTTCTTATTGGCGCGGGTTGTACCCTAGAAAAAGCCTTAGAAAGTGCCGAAATGGACGACGAAGCGCGGCGCCTTGTCAATTCTGCCTTTTTCCAACTGCAGCGAGTTGAAACGGAATGCGAAAAACTTCATGCACACATTGACGCCTTAACCTTTATTGGACACGGCCATGACTAACGGAATATTGACCGCCCCAGGGATGGGGCTTAATTCCGACGAACTGGCCATCTTGGAAGGTCACGCCAACGGAAAACGCCCGAAAGAAATTTGTAACGAGCTCGATCTCACCCCACCGGAACTAAGCCTTGCGGAACAAGACATCCGGTACAAGCTCGATGCGAAAACCACACCGCACATGATCAGCCGAGGCTTTCAACTCGGTTTATTACGCGTGCTGTGTTTAGTGCTCTGCTTCTGCAGCGTCATGGACCTTGACGATCAAGCTGTACGAACCCGAGTAAGGACAAGAACTCAACAAAGCCGAACCGTCCGAACTGGACGAAGAGACACGGACCTATGCTAATGAAAAATAAACTAACAGATCTCAATAACCACTTATTCGCTCAACTCGAACGCTTATCCGATGAAAGCTTAAAAGGCGATGCCCTAAAAGAAGAAATTAACCGTTCAAAAGCCGTTTCCGGCGTATCTAAAGATATTGTCGCCAACGCTAGGTTGGCTTTAGACGCTCAAATCGCGGTTGGTACTTCCATTCGTGAAGGCGACCTTCCTCAAATGATAGAAGGTCCAAAAGCATGAGTCGTTTTATCGTGACCCACGACATGAAGTCATTCTTAAAAGCAGAATACCCAAAGCTGGACATCGAGGCGTTAACAGTGGCGTTTAATCATCGCTTTCATACAGAAAAAACACCTCAGCAAGTTAAAGCTATGGTTAAAAACCACCGCATTCGATGTGGACGAAAACAAGGTGAACTCACCAAAGGAAAGTATTTCAGCTATACGCCAGAACAAGCCGACTTTATCAAAACTGGTTATAAAAAATGGGCGTTAGCTGAACTCACCATCCGATTCAATCAGCATTTCGATACCGATAAGACAGAAAACCAAATTCGAAGTTTTACCCGCAATCACGGCATTAAATCAGGGCGAACCGGTTATTTTGCCAAAGGTCAAAAGCCGCATAACGCCGGAACTAAAGGCGTTATGAAGCCTAATAGCGGCAGCTTTAAAAAAGGGGCGAAACCCCACAATCACAAGCCCGTTGGGTCCGAGCGTACTAATGTCGAAGGCTACATCGAGATAAAGACTGCTGAACCAAATATCTGGGAACTTAAACAGCGCGTCATTTACGAACAACATCACGGCGCGATCCCGACTGGCCACAATGTCCGCTTTCGTAACGGTGATCGCCAGGACTGCAGCCCAGACAATTTATTCCTAGTCGATAACCATGAAAACGCCCTATTGAATCAACGCTACAAACTGAATCACCAACCTTTAGAGCTTCGCGACACCCTCGTTTTGATGGCTCGTATTGATGTAAAAACGCAACGCTTGACGGAGAAAAACGCATGACGACCGCCACCGCTAAAAACCCCTCTCAACTGGTCAATCAATCCAGTGGTGCCGTGGAATATTACACCCCAAAAGTATGGACCGACGCCGCGCGTGAAGTTATGGGAAGCATTGAACTCGATCCGGCAAGTTCACTTGCAGCAAACTTTATCGTGATGGCGGATCGCTTTTATAGCCGGGAAGATGACGGGTTAAGTAAAGAATGGCAAGCCAATACGTTATGGATGAATCACCCATTCCATCGAGGCGAAAAAGCCTGTCCGACTAACCGCGACAAATGCAAGAAAAAAGCATGTGAAAAACGAGGCTACCACATCGACGAAGACATTCCGAACAATCTCGATTGGGTCGAAAAGCTCATCAGCGAATACCAAAACGGGAACGTCAAAGAAGCCATTTGTATCACGTTCGCTAATACGTCCGAAACCTGGTTTAGAAAACTGCTTCCTTACCCTCAGTGTTACCCAAACGGACGCGTTCAATACTACAAACCGGACGGCACCATCGACAACAACGTCACTAAGGGAAGTTGTATCACCTACTTAGGCCCAAACCTCGACAAATTTAACGCCGTATTTAAGCACCTCGGCACTGTGAAAGTTTCAATGTAAGGACCCCGATAATGGATAGCACCACTCAAGAACTAAAACAACTCAGCACATTAAACGCCCTTGCTCAATATGGCAGTGACGACCTGTTAGCGGCGTTCCTGGCTGCATACAACCAACAAAACGCCGATTGGGATGAAATGGTCAGCGAAAATCAACGTCTGCAGCAAGAACGCGACGGATATAAACGCCAATGTGCCACCCAGAACGACGAGATCACCCAACTTAAAGAAGAAAACGATTTTTGTCGTGGTATGGCATTGAAAGCCGAAGACATTGCGAACAAGTCCACCGGATTACAGCAAGAACTTAACCGCTCTAAAGCAATGGTTCAAAGCCTACAAAATGAGCTTAAAGAGCTTAAAAAGCTCAACCCTAAGAAGCTGAAAGAACAGAACAAACGCCAGCAAGCAAAAGCACTAGAAAACCAAAAACGTATTAGTCAGCAAGAACAAGCATTAAAAGACGCGGGTAAAGCTCTCAAAGAATCCAAAGCTGAAACAAACAAAGCCATTGGTAAGATCGCACAACTTCAAAAACAACTATCACACGATACGGGAAGCGGTCTATATCACAACGATGCTCATCACCTCATCATTTGGCCACAGAAAACCAAGATGCAACGACCAGACGGCAGCATCTTCGAAGGGCGTTCGTTGCTGTATCTACACCAATCTGGCCGCGGCGGCTTAATTACTCACGATCCAGAAAACGGTTCTAAATTATGCGCCGCACCGAAAGGCGGCTTACGCCCGAGCACCGAAACAATCGAATTTGCTCAAGATTGGCTATACAAGGTTAACGAACTGCAGGAAGGCATAGTCAAAGAAGAAGATATGATCCCGGTGAACTACAACGGTAATTTTGACGGTAAGGCGGCTTAAATGAAAATTCACAAATCCAGCCTAATAACCAAAATTAAACATCATCACTCAGGATTTTGCTTTTATCGTGAGAAGTTAAGCGAAGTGGTTAACAACATTAAATCAGCCGTTCTCACAGAAAACGATAAACGGCGCGTGCTTGTTTGCATTAAAGAAATGCGCGAAGAAATCGAGCAAATAGAAAACTATGTGAACGACAAATAAGGATTTTATTATGTGTGATTATCAAGGCCATGAGTTTGGGGCTCATTATGAAGACGCTTGTTGTATTGATGGTTTTCTTTGGGACTTGGATAGCGGCGGCATCGATGATAATGGAAATTCATATTTAGATGCTGGCGGTGATCTCCCTTGCCCTAAGTGCAACCCAAAAAAACGCGTTAAATACCTAGCCGATGATTTAATCAATGATGGCTATGATTCTTTGGATCACCCTTTGACCACAAAAATGGTTAAAAATGTACTGGCAAAACTACCATCAAACCAACGTCGAATGGCAATGCGATACTGGCGGGCTGGGCGAAATGAAGCCATAAAAGAAGCAATGAAAGAAGGTTAACAAATGAAAACATACACCCCCGAAATAAAACAGTCATTCGAACGCTTAAGCAAATCCGCGTTATGCTCTGGCGAACATGACACAACATGCGAAGTAAGCCGAAATGACCTTAGTTCGATGTTACTGGCCTATCAATTAGAGCTTGGTAACAACCAGGACAAAGAAAAGGAATTTGCAGTCATAGCGGGAAAATACGACCCAGCTTTTGATGATGGCGAAAACATCAAGGTCGCTTTGGATGAATTAACGTTCGTTGAGGCACTAGAGAAAGCCGCCGATCTTAATAGCTACCCGTTTTGCTACATCGTTTATAAGGAGCACCGCCTAAACCTCAATTAGCCGCAAGCATGACCCGTCACACAAAGCGAGATTCTTATCTCGCTTTTTCTTTATTTCTTTAATTATTTAATTCATTACCCATTTACAATAAGGACTTTTCGTCCTATTATCACTTTCAAGAATTAACGATTTCTTTAATTAATGAAAGGACGCCAACCAATGGGAAAAAAAATAGGTGTAGTTTCGCAAAAAGGCGGCGTGGGTAAATCCACGGTTGCGCGCGCCCTCGCGACCGCTTACGCAAAATTCGAATGGGATGTAAAGATCGCAGATTTAGACATCAACCAATCAACCAGCTACATGTGGCAAAAACGCCGCCTAGCTTCTGAAATTGAGCCGGTTGTTTCTGTTGAATGTTTCGGCAACGTTGGCCAAGCACTTAAACAAGCGGACAACTACGATGTGTATATCTTCGACGGCGCCCCACACGCTACCAAAGCAACATTAGAGATCGCCCATGCTTCGGACATGGTCATCATTCCTACGGGTCTTGCGCTCGATGATATGGAACCTTGCGTCATCCTAGCGAACGACTTAGTCAAACAAGGCGTCAATAGAGATAAGATTGTCTTTGTATTCTGCCGAACCGGTGACAGCAAAGCCGAACTACAAGATTCATTTGATTACATGGCCCAAACACCCTACAAGGCGATCGAGGCTCCATTACAAGAGAAAACCGCTTTAAGACGCGCAAGCGATAAAGGTCAAGCCGCTATCGAATGCCAATACAAAGGCCCACGCGAACAAGCGGAAAGCATGGTCCAGGCTTTAATTGACAACCTTAACGAATTAACGAAATAAAGAATTAAAGAGAGCTAAGAAATGACTTTGAACCCAGGCAAACCACCAAAGAAAAACCAAGGTAAAGGCGCGCCACCTGTCACCACAGAAGCGCCACACGGCCAAGAGAACACGCAGAAACCAGAAGGAGGTGCAAAGGCGCCGCTTAACTTTAAAACTGACGAGGATTTCGTACACGAATGGAAAATCTATTGCGTCACACATAAAGTTTCGCAAATTGACCAATTTAAAAAGATGTTTGAGTTCTGGAAAGAACATCATGGCGGCTAAAAGCCGTTAGGTAGGACGCCCGGCGGTTGAAGTATCTCACCCCTACAACCGCCCGGCACTCAACAACACAACCAATGGGAATTAACTATGCTGCAAGGTAATCATAACCTTTCGGGCGCTCTGCGTCTATCTGACCTTATGTTTCAACCCGTAGACCAAGTGATCGAGTATCTAAAAGACAAACCCGACGCAATGGGCGAAGCTATCGCAAAAATGTGTTATCAGCACATCACCAACCACGGGGCGAATCAATGAAAATAGATTGCTTATCGCTACCGGATACATGCTTTAGTTGCCAGCACTATCAACAAAAAGGATGGAAACACGACCAGTTCGCCCGAACAGTTGACCAGTGGGGTTTAAGTATCGAGCCAAGAAAGCAACGCTTTGGCCACTGCAAGAAAAATTGTTCGGATGTGTTTTGGAATGAAAAATGCGGGCAGTATCTACAAGATGAAGGGATCCACGTTCACCCCTGCCCTAAACGGCCCGAGCCGCTAGAACCGAGACAAGAACATTTATTCTAATAAAAAGGCCGCTATGATAGCGGCCTCTCTTTTATGACTTTTGCGCGCCCCAGCCCATAGTTTGAACACAAGAAGCGACTAAATGGTTCGTTTCTGCTTTCGATACACTGATCGAGCTATCCAGGCAATCAACCAGCATTTGGGCGTTCTGCTTAAACTCTGGACCTTCTACTAAAGCCCCATCATTTAACCACCCATCTTTATTTAGATTTCTAAGCCAAAAACCTGCAGTCCCTAATTTTCGCCCTGGTTGCGCTTCGCTCCATTGCTGGCGATCGAGCCCTACCGAGCTCCCATCATAAAGCCAATCACTATCAGGATCGCTACACCCAGACACAGCCCCAACTAACACCAGGGCGGCGATCATTCTTTTTATCATCTTATCACCTAACCAATTTAAGCTACTTCTAGTAACTCTTTAATTTCAACCATTAGCCCTTTATTCAACAAGTTCGCCGCGCGAATCTCGTCGATGACATTATCATCGTTCTTGGTTAGGTTGTCCGCTACTGCCAAAATATTTAAAACCTGATCACACTTAGCCAAAACGGCCGCTTTGTTATTGCTCATATCAAACCCTTTAGTGGTAACAATCATTTGTTATGACCATTATATCCAGATTCCCAAACGCGCAAGTGATCACAGGTGTAGATCAGAAACCCCCGATAATGGTCCCTGATCCAAACCATAAAGACCAAACTATCAGACTTTGCCTAGTCCGTTTCTATTAGGCTTTCCACCTCCACAACTAGACCTTTTATCAGTAAATTGGCGGCTAATACCTCATCGCAAATATTGTCACCTGATTTCGCTAAATCATTCTCAACTTGCAAGATCGCTAATATTTGCTCACATTTTGAATGAATAGAATTTTTATTGCCTTTAGCCATTGTTACTACTCCAACTAACGTTATTTATTGTATTTATATGATTTTTAAGGGCAATTTAACCACATAAGAAACAGCGTCAATAGGCTAGGACAAAATGGTCACTTTCTTGCAAGAAAGTGACAAAACTGTCACTTATGAGGTGAACTATGTCACATGAGCCTATAATCGAAGCGCTGAAAGTGCGCCGAGAAATGGCCGGGTTATCGCAACAAGAGATCGCGGACCTGGCCGGAATGAGTAAACGAACGTACCAAAGAATCGAACAAGGCGATTCAGACATGAAGTTCAGCCAATATCGGTCAATTATTCGTGTTCTAAAAACAACCGATCTTGATATTTCACTCGATATGCTTGGACTCGATACCATAACAAGCTGGGACGTCGCCACCGCGGCGAGGGTTTTATCCCCTATGTTACGACGACACTTTGTCACCTTACTGATCGAGTTGTATCGAGAATTCGAGGAACTGAAAGAGGGAAAGCCAAAATAGAAAACTGAATCAATGAGCCCCAAAATTTGGTGCGTCATATGGTCATTATGGTAAATAGCTAAGTTTGGCCACTTTTTTGACAACTTGAACACGAAAAACAGTACAAGCACGAAAAAGTTTAAGTTTTGTTTCTTTAACCGGTGATTTTTACTGGTTGTAAATTTGTTACAAAAAGACGTGTTTTTAGACAGGAAAATAAGCGGGGGTATTTGGCGGCCGATTCACATCGAAACCGCCAAAAGATCAGGTTTTGCCAACAATAGAAATTTATCACCTTATTTTTGGGCGTCATATGGCCGAAACCAATTTTCCCAGCCGATCCCCATTAGATGCCAATAGTCATCTAAATGACCTTGTTCGCCAGCTTTCCAAAGTATAAATTCAACTCTACCGGTGTCTTTAACTAATCGAGCATGGTTCCTTGATGTACCATCGGGATGAACAATTTCCCCATACACATGCTTTTCTTTATGCTTCCTCGCTCGATACCAAGTCATTATCACTTACGAAGCGACTCCCATTTTATCTAAACAATATTGTTCAAATTGATATAACGCCTCATCATCAAAACGCCCAGAATCGCGCAAGCTCATCATTTCCATAAACAGATGGCGGTTCTTAAGGTCCAGGTTAATGTAATCATGCAAGTGTGCTACGCGCGGCGTTTCAGTGCGTCGATACCAATTACTAAACGCTGCAGTGAAAAACATTTCGGCGCGGCCACCGTCTTCGATAGCCTCGCGAATATCCGCAAGCACATCTTCTAACGGGCGAGCTTTCGCGATCTTCTTCGGCTCAACAACAAGAGAACGCACAGACTCTAAAATCTTTTGTTGCTCAATCTTGCTGTATTGGGGAAATTGCGTCACTAACTGTTCGATGTATTCGTTTAACATAGATTGTTCAAATGTCATGCTCATATACTAGCCTTACTATCTGTTGTTAATCGGCCTATGACGGCCGACAAGAGGATTTAATATTCGTCGTATGACGGCCCGGCAAAGTTATCGAATCGGGAATACTGACCTTGGAATGTCAGCCTTACATTACCGATCGGACCATTCCTTTGCTTACCGATGATGATTTCAGCCGTTCCTTTATCTTTGCTATCTTCGTGATAAACCTCATCGCGGTAAATAAACATAATAAGATCGGCATCTTGCTCAATCGATCCCGACTCTCTCAAGTCTGAATTGATAGGACGCTTATCGGGGCGGTTCTCCAACGTTCGATTTAACTGGGATAACGCCACAACGGGCACATTAAGTTCTTTTGCCAAAGCTTTTAATGAACGGCTTATCTCGGCAATCTCTAACGTTCTGTTACCCTGCAAGCCTGGTACTTGCATCAATTGAAGGTAATCAACCATTATCATCGATAGACCGCCATGTTCGCGGGCCATGCGGCGCGCTTTAACTCTTAGTTCTGTTGGGGTAATCCCTGATCTATCGTCAATGAAAATATTATCTCGCTCCATTAACATGCCAGTCGCGCCCGATATTTTCGCCCAATCTTCATCATCAAGCTGGCTCGTTCTAATTTTGGTCAAATCAACACGAGACAAAGAAGAAAGCATTCTCATCATTAACTGTTCAGACGGCATTTCAAGAGAAAAAATCAATACAGGCTTATCGTTCTCCATTGCCGCGTTTTCACACAAGTTCATTGCAAAGGTTGTTTTTCCCATCGATGGACGGGCGGCGACGATAATCAGATCAGAATTTTGTAGCCCTGCCGTTTTCTTGTTTAGATCAGTGAAGCCCGTTGATAAGCCGGTTACACCATCCTGGGCCGTGTGAAGTAATTCTTCCATTCGCCCTAACGTCTTTTCGAGCACATTGCCTAAGCTCTGCATACTATCGACGCTAACAGAATGTTGGTTCGAAATTGCCAACACCTTGCTTTCAATTGAATCGATCAACTCAGTTGATGAAACCTCTTTCGAGTCATAAGCAGAAGAAACGATTTCATTACCGACGGATATAACGTTTCTTAATACGGCTTTCTCTCTCACGATTTCAGAATAAGCGGTAATATTCGCGGCGCTTGGTGTGTTCTTGGCTAAATCTGCCAAGTAAGCAAAGCCGCCGACGTCTTCTAGCTTTTCCTGCTTTTCTAGCAACTCAGAAAGTGTGATAAGGTCCAAAGGTTGACCCGCTTCTAATAACTTCCTAGACGCATCAAAAATCACGCGGTGGTAACGTAAATAGAAATCAGATCCCGACACTTTGTCGGACACGTCATCCCACCTACTATTATCCAGCAACAAACCACCCAAGACAGATTGTTCGGCTTCTTGTGAATAAGGAACTTTTTTCAATAATTCTTCGTTTTGCATCTCTAATTCACAGCCTCTAATCAAAAATTGTTATTTGTTCATCGTCTTCGGTTTGAATGTCGAGCTCCGCGCCGGTGCGTTCTCGATAAATCTTTGCAGCATCGTGACGGCCTAGCCTGGTTAATTGCATTGCTAAACTTAAATTTCGATAGCGACCCATTTCAATCAATCCACGACTTGCCAGAACATGAAGCCCTTTTCGAAAATTCGACGGGTCCAAAATGCCATCACGCGAACTTTCCACCATAGCCCGAACCTTTGACACACCAATCGGACCCACTTTGTTTTTGCTTTCCAGAATAGCTAACACAAATAACGCATCTTTCTGGTTTTTAGATAATCGGTTTTTCTTCATTTCTTAATCACCTTTCGAGTGAATAACAAAATAACACTTAATCTATCGATCGCGTATCACTCAATTCTAAATCTGGGCACTTATCCACCATTTCGGTGGATGGATTGGGGGTAACTTCCGCGGCGCAATCACATAAATAATTAAACTCAGCCAGGGAAACAGGGGCGCCCAATACATTCGAGTTATCATCCATTTTCAACCCTCCGTAAATAGCCGCCCTCTCGGGCGACTTATTCAGCATTAAAATAAACGAGTATTTAAGCCGGTCATTTCGGTAAAGGTGCGCTGCAGCATATCGGCATAGATGCCCTGTTCGTTGGCCAGTTCGTTACATTCAAACTTACGAGGCATATATTTAAGGCCGCGGACCGTGTAAGTGTCAGATGGGTTCAAGATGATTTGAATTTTATTGATGCCATCTTTTACATAGTGACGAGTGCGAGGAAGGTCAAACTGTAGGCCGCTTTCAATAGCAACCATGTTTTTCGCGCCGGTCATAGCCACAAAGCGACCGCCGCCAAGCTGTTCAAGAATGGTTTTTGCAATGATTTGATTGTTAGTCATCGTGTTATCTCGGTTTTGGCCTTGGCACCTTGCCCGGCCTTCGAGATAAATAATAGGACTTTTCGTCCTATCTTGCAAGTATTTTCTTTCTTTAATTCTTTATTTCTTTATCCCAAATAAGCCCAAATCCGGCACGCTCTGCCAGAATAGCCCACGCCGCGAAAGGGATTCGCTGCATGTTCGTTTTACGCCCTTCGGCTTTTGCTTTCTCAACCTCTACAGGATCAAAAGCGCACCATTTACGAACGCTTCTACCATCTGAAACCCCAACCAATGCCGCGGCCTGACTTCCCGTTAAACCGCAAAGCCTTAAGATTTCGCGAACTTCTTCGCCTGTCGGTTGCGCCCAATCTAAACCAAAAGGGGTTAGTGTTTCTGGGCGAATAATAGCATTTTTCATAATGGCACCATTTGGGGCGGCACTGCCGCCCTCTTTATCGTTAGTTGGCCAACAAGGTGCTTACGCCTCGCCAGCTTTTATATTGTTTTTCGACGGCTTCAAGGCTGGCGAACTGTTTAATCCCCAGGCCACGATAAGCGCGACGACTGGCATTATCAGTAAACATTTCCCAATATTCACCCAAAGCATCCTCTTTGTGGCTAAGAGTCATCTTATTACCACGCGTTTCTAAATAGAATGTTTTGCTGTCTAACTGAATGATTGCTTTCATCGATTTATCTCGGTTTTGGCCTTGGCACCCTGCCCGGCCTTCGAGATAAATAATAGGACTTTTCGTCCTAAATTACAAGCAATTACTTTCTTTAATTCTTTATTTCGTTAATTAAAGCCGAACAAGTCGGCTTTTTAACTTATGCAGATAAGCGAACACGGCGCGTAAAATCCACCGCAATCACATTAGATTCCGCCCTGACCACCTCTAATGGCTCTTGAGGCGCATTAATGGACTCAGCCAAGCCGTAACACTCTAAAGCCTCGTTAAGCGCTTCCTGATTGAAATAAGCCGTAAAATGGTCGCAAAAATGATAAGGGCCACTAACGTTAAACTCATCATCACGATAAAAGCACGTAGCATCGTGATAATTGTTTTCATCTTTAAGCCATGCGATCACTTCTTCTGCAGTGGCCAGGTGATAGTCGTTCTCGTAGCTATCATCAATTTGCATTGATGATACGCGGCCAATAATGCCAACGGCACTATTTAAAATAGATTGGATCTTCTTGGTAGCATTTTTACGAATCGTTTTGTAAGCAGTCATCGAATTATCTCGGTTTTGGCCTTGGCACCTTGCCCGGCCTTTGAGATAAATAATAGGACTTTTCGTCCTAACTTGCAACTATTCTTTTTTGCGCCCAGAAGCGCACCCACAGAACTTACGTTCAAATGCGGACTAGCCCCGCAGGGATAAGCAAAGCACGAAGTGCAAGCGAAGCACCAAGCCGCTCGATGCGGTTCGATAGACCACGATACTTAATCGGCGCGGTTAGTTACACAGGACGCCGTTAAATCTCGCCTTACCCTTCTGCTAGACCTCGCGAAGCGAAAGAAGGCTAGGTGATAGGTTTAAATTAAATACGAAAGGTTAAGGATTGGTTCCACTAGATAATCGTAATACTCGAAAGGATGACGGTCGGATGACAAAAGGAATGTTCAGCGCAGCCAGCTATTGCGATAAGTTGAATTGAGAGTGATTGATTAAAGCTGGCTGTTGGGGCCCGTTAAATTGTGCCCACAATGGCTTAAGTGATCGTTGTAGCTTAATCACAATTTAATGGGAGGTATTTTTATGAGCGAAGCGAAAGACTAAAACCCGTCGCCTTTATGGCGTGGGTTTATCCTTCTTTTTAAAGAAGCGGTATGTTCATGGGTAACTTTCGAGGTTATTTCTTATTCCCAGGATGAAAGTTAACTCTAACGTCGGTGATCGAGGGCGTGATGGGGTAGAAAAGGGATCGAGAGAAACAAAGTTGCTGTCTTTTTATACAGTCTTTTTGTCTGGATGTGCGAAAGCCTCCGCAGTTAAGCAGATGACAGAAAGTGACAGGGTTACGTGTAGGTTTCGAGCATGGCCAAAAGCAACTCATCAAACTGTTTGTTAGTGCCCAGATCTGGAACACTAGCAAGGTTTAATTCATCTTTAACTTTCATCTTGGCCGCACGGATTTGATAAGGCGGTAATTGTGAAATTGCGATTTGACGAAGCTTTATCTCCGTCGGTGAGCGGTCATCCTTTGGCTTGCTGGCTTTCTCTACCGCTTCCTTTAAGCGATGTTCCGCATCCATCACTTGCTTAGTCTGTTTATTGGCGCCTGTAAACTCACGCTTAAGGCGGCCTAATAAGTTGCGTAACGATGGGCGGTCCAACGAAGCAATACGATCAGACTCGGATTGGCGAAGCACTTCCGCTTGGCGTTTTTGCTTCGCGGACTTGATTAACCCTTCTTTCTCTTGCCATTTTCTCGCAGAATTCAGCATTTTGCGCGTATCTTCCATCGTTAAACCAAACCCTTTAAATAGATTCGGTTTAAAAAATATACGCTTGGCCTTGTTCGTTTTGCTTTCCTTGTCAAATTCACGCACAACCACAACCAGATCGGCGGCTTCCATATCTTCAAGGGCACCATGTACCGGATCACAAGCCAAACGACCATGACGATACTTACCATTTTCGCCATCATAACCAGGTTCGTATTCGTGAAGCTGGCCAATCATGCGCGCCAGTTCTTCGACGCTGGCTTTCACTTCAAACAAAAACGGCGCTTCGGGATCGTAATCAGCACGGTAAATCATTGCACGGGTAAGGGCATCGAGCGTTTGCTCTCGCTCTAAGCGGATCGAAGCTCTACGAGGGGGAAGGGTTTTCGTTTTCCAAGTGCCATCTTTTAGCTTTTGACGGTTAATCACTTTGCCTTCTACGCGCATTTTGCGCATAAAGCTGTTTTTGTTCCAGTTGTGAGCTGAAAGGATCGCATCTAAACGGCGAGCAATTGCGTGCTCAACCATAGGAAGATCGAATTTTGGAATGTATCTTCGCGCACCGGATTGGTTCTCGGATGGTGCCAAAGGTGCAATTGCGCCTACTATACTCATTTTTGTCTAATAACTGTCCGTATAGGCTTGCAGTCATCAGTCATTACAAGTAAACTCTAATTTGCACTTAGGGTTTGTGTTTATGCCGCCAAACATTACACACTTGTTATTTCTAATAACTGCCCGATTTAAGAACCCCGCTTTTTAGCGGGGTTTTGTCTATCTAAGCCTTTGTAAATCTTCATCTTGCCCGCCTAAGTCGCCAAACCATAAGCCAACAAGCACTAAAACAACATTTCGCAATAAGCCTACCACACGATGCGGAAAGGATCACGCAGAAATGATCTGATTTTTTAACCGGCTTGCTCTGGACCTTCCGTTTTCTTGTCAAAGTCCTGCAATTCGCGCGCGGTCGCACTCGCCATTTTTATTACTAGATGCAATCCAGGATCGCAAACTTCACTATCATCGCTAACTGACTCGATATGACGTAACAATGACGCCAAATTATCAAATGTACCGCTTTTAGTTCCGTCGTTTAAAGGATTCAAGCTCAAAATCTGTACTCCGATCGACTTTTATAATACTGTGTATTTATACAGGTGATTATGCACGTAAACCCTAAACCCATCAATACTATAATGTTTTGTGTTGATAGCCCGCGTTACTGCTTCATTGAGCAACAGGCCGATGTGGTCGCCGCACGGCCTGGTTCTATCGAGTGGTCGACACTTTCGACCAGCCATTCACCATTGGCGCTTTGTTTGTGATTTTTCAATATAAGAACCCCTTCGGGCATGATGCTCGTATCGAGGGGACGCGTTATCGATAACGTTCCATTACCGCGCTTAAGCTCGGCTAACTTGGCTTGTGCTGCAGTTTGGGCCGCTTGTTGGTTGGTGTGGTTCTTCCTGATCACAAACTGGGGTTCCCCACTGCCCGCCGTTTCGGCCACTTTCTCCTGGGCGTCTTCATCAAACCAATACGCAACCACTGATTGATAGTCGTCTTTGTCTTTAATGGTCACGCGGCCCGTGCTGTTCTCTGGGTCGCTTAACGTGACCGCGGGAAGCTCTTTCCCACTGACTGACTTTCCCGACTCCTTAGAGACGATAACAAAGCGATTCGCGGCCATCTTAAACAACCCGTTACTTTCTTTAGCCAGGCGAGTTAATAGATTTACATCCGACTCACCTCGCTGATCGATATGCTCAAAGTGAACCGCGCCCATTTCATCCGACACCGCCGCTTGATAGCCATGTGACTGGGCCAATTGACCCGCTAAGGCGCCTAACGTTATATCGTCATAACTGGCGTCTCTTGGGGCTTTCAGTGAGCTTTTCATCTGGGCAGATTGGGCTTTGATGATCAACACATCAAATTCGAGTGGTTCCTCGATTTCATCCACCGTGTAAGTACCTCGATAAGACAGTTTGTCGTGATAGCCGATGTAAATATCCAGTTCAGCGCCCGTGGGCGGGACAGCGACCGCACCGCCACGGTTATCGAGTTCTATCTCAGCGGTATCGTTCTCAAACCCTGCCGCATCATGGAGGGACAAACGAATAAGACGATCGGCCATTTTTGCGGTCACGTCTTGCTGATTGGCAATTATTTTGTACGCGGCTTGTTCCATTTTTCCCCCGCTTCCGTTTGTTGTTGGTTGGGTATCTTAGCGATTTCAAAAACACCAGGTAACAACATAAAAATGTTGTTACCTGTGACGGACGTTAATCCCATAGCGAGACAGTGCTTTGATTTTCAGCGGGACCGAGATCGGGCAACTGAATCACTAAGCCAGCGGGCAAAATCGCCCCTAACTTGGCCAAGCGCGGATTGGCTTGTAATACCGCCTCAGTGGCACCAGGGCGACCGCTATAATATCGATGACAAATCGCATCGAGCATATCGCCTTGAGTCGTTCGATATTTGGTCGTCATTTGATTTCATCGTCTCCATAATCGCTAATCGTGATCGTACCTTTGATTTCAAGCGGTACACCGTTATCGAGAAATTCCCCTTCATCCGTATCGAGCTTTTCAAGGACCCACAAACCCAGATCAAGGCCCGAGCCTTTCGCTTGACCATTTACCCGCTTAAGGGCGCCCGCAATCAAACGTTGCGGCTTTCCTTGGTTGCCAATGGATTTAATATTGTCGATGATTTCTAAATCACTCGATGATTGCGGATAAATCGCAATATCAAAGGTTTTTGAATCACTGCCAGGGCCTTGGTATTGCTTGCCCGGTTTACGGCCGTAACGGTCGTATTGTCCCCATCGCCAGGACGAAGACGTTTTTAATCGTTGGTATTGGGTGGTTGACATGCTGAATTGAAAATCACCCCACGCCATCATTACCGACATAAAACCCCCAAAACCGCCCGAAAGCGGTCTTTAATTCTTTATTTCATTAAATCATTAAGTATCAAATGCAAGCGTTCGACCACGACGGGAAGCTTGACGGTCTCGCTCATCCAATTGACGACGAACCTCAAGCGCAACGGCTTCGGCATCCATACCAGGCGCTGCGTGAACAATAATGTCACCGTACTGAATGGATGGGGCCACCGATGCCTTACCCGAGGCCGCGACCACTGTCGGCGTAGACGTTCGGGAAGATGGGGAACCAATTGGGGCTTGTTCAGTGACCGCCGCGGGATTCTTAACCGCGGGCACTTGCTCCGCGACTTTCTTCACATTGGCGGCGACTTCAACATCACCGCCACCGAACAACATATCCCAAGCCGAACCCAGCGTGTTTTTAATGGTTTCAATCGGCGACAAGATCACCGACTTAATCCAATCCATCGCCCCGCCAAACATCGATTTAACGCCATCCCAAAGCCCAGAAAAGAACCCGGTTAGCGGCTCCCAAGCTTGCATGACCAAACCAATGGGCGAGAACATCAAGATAGATTTAACGAACTCCCATCCAGACGAGAAAACCGACTTCATTCGATCCCAAAGTCCCGAAAAGAACGTCCCTAACGGCTCCCAATACTTCACTACCAAAGCAACCACGGCAATTAAAGCCATGATACCCGCAATCACTAAACCGATAGGGTTAGCCAGGAAAGCGGCATTTAACGCCCATTGGGCGGTGGTCATTACTGCAGTACCCGCGGCAAGGGCTTTTTGTGTACCAGTGAACAACACCAACGCCGACATGGTCGCCAAGGTTCTAACCCGTGACATCGCCATTAAGGCATTCGCGCGCAGCGTGGCCGATGATGTTAGGTTCGTAGCAATGGCTTGCGCCTTTTGTGCTGCAGTCATCGCCACCGTGGCCACGGTAGACGCTAACGTCTTCACTCGGTTCGCCACCATTAACGTGGTGTTTTTTACTTGCTCACTGTTGAGCCAGGTTAACGCCTTTCGACCACCGATTAACGCATCCGAAAAGCTTGCAAAGGCGAATCGAGACGCTATCGAGGCGGTTTTAAAGGCGATTAGCCCCACCACCGCAAACGCGATAACCTGGGACAAGAACGGGAACGCCTCGATCAAGTGGCGCAAACCAATCGCCGCTTGGCCAAGTACATCAACCACCATGATCGCCGCCGGTGCGAACAAGTCACCAACCGCCGCCGATGTTGTGGCCACACGCTGGCTTAAGATCTGGAATGATTCCGATGTGCCCTTACCAATGGATTCGGCCATTTCCTTGGTGGTGCCCATTCCGCCTTTAAGGTTCTTATCCATTGCGGATATATTGCCGTTTAGCGTGTCTATTTCTGGATAAAGCAATTGGATCATGCTGACCGCTTCATCCGTACCGAACGCCTTTTTCAACTCTTGCGCTTCGACGGCATCAATCGTTTCGCCGTACTTGTTTCGCAACTGGCCGAGAATGTCCGGCATCGATAACAGCTGATCATTCGCGTCGGTAAAGCTTAGGCCCAACTTATCGCCCGCCTCGGCTGCTTTGCCTAAAAACGCGCGGTATTTGGTGGCGGATTCACTGCCCGACATCGTGGCTTGAAGTTGACCCAAGATCGATAACTGTTCAGAAAAGGGGACGTTTGCCGACGTAGCGGTCGCGCCTAAGTTCGAGATCGCCGCACTCATTTGGGCACCGTCGGTCTTAAATTGGCGCACACTGTTGGAAATACCCGACGAAAAGTACTCACCAAATTTGATGTTTCGTTCTTCTTCGGACAGCTTGTCCCACCCTTCGATGGTCCCTGCAGCAAACTGATTAAATTGCTTGCGATAAATACCGTAACCGGTGGCAAACAATGACGTCATTTCGCTTGTTGTCGATTTTGTGCCGGTTGCGGTTAATGCGGCGATCTTGGTGAACTCACCGACGGCCGCATCCGACAAAGAAGAAATACCCGACTTAATGTCGTATGACGCTTTGATAAAGTCTGACGTGGTCGTTCCCGCCCATTCGTCGGAAAACTCTTTCGCCTTTTTCGTGATGGCATCAATACCCGCCGCATCGATACCAAGGGACCCAATTTCCCCTTGAGCACTGCCGATCTCGCCGCTGGCATCCACAAGCTTTTTAATACCGAACATCGCCGCACCCACGCCCACAGCGTCGGCGGTCGCGGTCATTTTCATGTTGCTATTGCGTTCGGATAGCTTAGACATTTTTTCTTGACGGGCGACCACACCGTCGAGTTCTTTTTGTTGGGCTTTTAACTGGGCGTTATAGCGTTCGGTTTCCTTGCGGATCTTACTGGTCGCCCCGTTTAGGTTTTTGGTCGAAACACCGGCTTGCTGCAGATTCGTTCTCATCTTCTGCAGTTGGACGCTTTCGGCTTCATGCTGATTTTTGAGTTTTAACGCTTCTTTTTGCGCCGCTTTAAATTCGCGGGTCATCTTTGCGGTGGGCTTTTCTGCCGCTTGCATTTCTGCCGCCAGGCGTGAGACGCGAGATTGAGCTTTATCTAGTGCCTGGCTTGTTTGGGTGCTCTCTGTTTTCAGCTTGCGAAAGTGCTCGATGTCTTTCGACATGGCGCCTAACTTCTTAAGCTCCGCGCCGGTGGCTTTGATTTTGTCACCGGCTTTTGTGGTTTGGGTCGTCACCTTCTGAATGGGGGCGGTCAGTTTGTCCACCATGCCCATTACAAGATTAAGGCGCATATTGGTATCAGCCATTGCAACACCTCATAAACAAAAAAAAAGCCCAGCAACGCCATGTTGTTATGGCGCGCTGGGCTATTGTTCTTCGTTGGCCTTATTGTGGCGCTCGATGGCGATCTTGTGCCATCGCATCAATTCAACCAGCGACATGTTAGCGGTCGTCAAAGCGTCCCAACCGGTGAATATGAGATAAAGATCCGCTTCGAGCTCCATCACATCCGGCGGGGTGCTTATTCCATGAAAAAAGCGCACACCTCGTTCATCACCTTAACCAGATCGCTAGGTGACAACGTGTCGAACTCGTTCGCGGTCATGTTGGAAATACGAGGGACCAGCGTTCGCTGGGCGGTCACATCCATACGCAAGACAGAAAACAACTCAAGGCCGCGCAGTTCGCCCGATTTCGGTTCACGTAGTTCGATTTGGCTGATTTCTTCTTCGCCGCGTTTAAGGGGTGTATTTAGGATGACAGGGACAGTTTTAGACATGTTCAATTCTCACAAAAAAGCCCCGACCATATGGCCAGGGCTGAATCTATTTAAAACCCTTTCGGGCGGGATTATTGGGCGAGGGCTTCGCGGATCGCTTGGTTGCGGTCTTTGCCGTTCACGCGGAAAATGTTGTTCGGCTTATCGATGAAAACGACTTCTTTCCCGTCGATTTCAAGCCCGTACACTTCCACCGCAATGGCAAATTTAAGCGCGGCTTCTTCTTCCGCTTTAAAGTCGCCACCGTGTTCGTATGACTTCCAAAAGCCTTGTTGACGCACGACAACGCTTTTAATCGCGCCATCAACATCAAGGGCACCACGAACGATAAACTGTTCATCACGGCTTTCACGGTTGCCGACAAGGTCAATCACTTTCGAGTTGTATTCCGAAACGGTGACTTCACTTTCCAGTTTTTCCAACTTGCCCAAATCGCGCTCGATGTCGCCCGCGTAACCGGCTAACACCATATCCGTGGTTTTCACCACCACTTTCGGCAATGTAAGCGTGTTACACACACCGGCGAAACTCTCGTCCTTAAAAAAGGCGTTAGTGTCTACAATGACACTTGGTAATCTAGCCACAAGGCCCCCTTATTAGCTGAAAATGGCTTCGTTATAGCGGTCGGTGACGTGCTGACGGAAAGTCAGACGTTCAGCGACATCGTAGAACCCGAGATCGTAATCCCAGTACACTTGGGCCGTACCAATCGCGGCAATGTTGAGCTCTTTATCAAGCCAGCATTCGCCACCGCTGATCACTTCGCGAGACTTCAAGCGACGCAATAAGCTATTTACGCGACCTTTCACGCCGTCCACGTAGGATTTAGTGACGTTGCGGTCCACCATTTCTTGGTGGGCGTACATGATGGAATCGCCGACGATATAGCGAATACGTTGATGCGGTAGCATGGTGCCATTCGCGAGACGGTTGCCGTACAAGTACCAACCACCTTGTTGATTGACGATCACGCTGACGCGTTCCGAGTTGTAAAGGTTCGCTTTACTGGTTTTAGAACCAATCGCGTGATCAATCGGCTCTGACGTGCCCAGAATGCCGTAAATCTTGCGACTCGATGGCGAATGCCAATAGCCTTCTTCGTTATCCACACGAACGATGTGGCCCGCCACGGTAGCCGAGGCTTTGCGAGTGACTTCTTTTCCAGCTTCATCGAGTAGCTTAATGCCACAATTGACAAAGAATGCCTGGTCGTAGTTCTTCACTTCATTGATCACATCGGAATAACCGTTCTCGGTGCCATCGATGATTGGGATCGCGTTTAGCTTCTTGGCCACCGCTTCCATTTCGGCGCCCACGCCCACTTTGTGCGAGAACTCAGGCGCAATAATCAAGCGCGGGCGGGTGCCTAATTGGCTTTCGGCAAACAGTAGGGCTTTCAAACCGCCGTAACTGTTTGTGTCGTTGTCTAGCTGTCCGATCACGTTGGCGATTTCGACGCCTTCGTCCGCATCTTCGGCTACACGCACCACAATGACGATCGCGCCCGTTTGGCGATAGACGTCTTCAAGGGCATGTTTTAACGTGCCCGTGGTGCCCGCCTTGGCGATTTGCTTATCACTGTTGACCAGTGCCGGCTTATTCAGTGGGAACATATCAGCGTCGGCGTCGTCCGCCGTGGCCACCAAACCGATGACCGAAGCGGCAAGCACTTCGATCGGGCGGTTCATGTTCTCAAGGAAATACTGTTCCACGCCGTGTAAGTAGTCGGCCATGTATTAACTCCCATAAAAAAGCCCCAGCGAATGCCGGGGCGTGGTTTCAAAATTTGGGCACAAAAAAACCGCTTACGCGGCGTCTTTATTTCGTGCTTTCTTTAAATATTTACGCGTCGCTTGGTAGCGGGTAACGGGCTTTAATCTCGGCGACCTTATCGCGCCATGTTTGTTCTTTTTTAGCGGTCTGGTCGTATTGCCACTCCATATATAGAGGGTCAGATTCAGATAAATAAGCGGTTCGACGATTCGATTCCACTTCCTTTTTTTGTTCTTCTTTTACGGCGGCTTGATATTCACTTAATAGCCCCTTAGCTGTCGCCGTACTCTCGTCAATACCGTAATAACCAATATCGCCTATTTTAAAATCAACCTGCATATGTTATTGCTCCCAAGATGAACTTACATTTTGCTGCTTCACTGTAATCTCATCAGCGATAGCATTATTACAAGTTCGTTTTATCTTACCTGTACCTGTTAATGTGACATTTCGCATATGACAATCAAAGCCCATGGAACCCCAGTTATCTAGACCAAATAGACCTACATCCAAAATTGTTGAATCTATTGATATTTGAGATAACTGAGTACGACTTGAGTCATTGTTAAAGACACTACTATGTATGGTGTGAAAATATAAATTCTTACCTTCATCTCCAGGCTGTGGTAATAACTTTATCGCACCGTTATACATATCAAAAAAACCATTAGCAGCAACACCAATAACTTTATCTAGAGACGGATTAACTTCATTGGTCCCTGTCCAACCGTTGTATTGAGTTGTCTTGATGATGTATTGATAACCATTTAAATCTACATAAATAGACTTTCCGTTAGAGATGGTTATTACTTGATTTTTCCTAGCTAGACCAGTCCAGTTACTCCAGCCATAGATGTTAGTTAAATCAGACTTCATAACTATGCTAGTTTTCCCACCAAATGGGGTACTAGAAACCGCTTTACCTAACGTTTTAAAAGGTGAACTCGAACTACCCGAGTTACTATCTGAACCTGAATTTTCATCAACGTAGAATTTTTGATCGAACATATCAAAAACTGTCTGAGGCACTGCGCTAGTTGCCTCATCAACTTTTGCATCAATCTCCACTATTTTTTTATCAACCGCCGAGGTCAAGTTATTCGAGGCTTCTACCAGATTCGCGACCTGTTGCTCTAAACTCATAGCGTGTTAGCTCCTTATTGCTGCGGGGTTCCGCTAATTAAATCGGCGCCAGCGTTAAAACTGTCTGCCAATTGTTGAAAGGCGTCGCCGACTTCGGTGTCTAAATCTGTCACCGATTGGGCGGTCGCGTAGTGGCTTGGGGCTTGATTGCCCAATTTCGACGCGTTCGGGGCCGTGTCGGTCTTCTTTGCGAAGGTTTCGTCGGCCGTTGTGCTGTCCATCTTGGCGCCTAACTTGGTATCAAGCTGGGTCGTTGTGTAAACATCGGCTTTATCAGCCTTGTTTCTTAACTTGCCATCCGTCGCCGACATGTAGCGGTTTAAGGCGCTGATCATATCGGTGATTTTCTGCGATAAACTCATTGTGTTATCCCGTTGATTATCCCGGTCTGAAAGGCAAACGCTTCGGTCATTTCGTCCAGCATTAGGTTTAGTGAATCACTGTTTTCAGTGGCGAGGCTCTTAGCTTCGTTGGCGGCTTTCTCTGCCGCTTCGGCGCGGTTAAGCACTTCTTCGGCAACGGTGCCAACGGGGCCTTGAACGCCCACTTTCACAACGCTAAGTTTGGGCGGACCTTGACGTTCGATAATGGTGGTTTGATTGCCTTGGGTTAATTTGACCACCTGGCGAACCACTTTGACTTGGGTAACGTGACTTAATCCGTCAATCATCAAACTTTCCCTCAATGATGGCCACATAACCCATCACCAAGGAATAGACGTCGCCGGATGGGAAATAAATCCGCAATTCATAAGCCACATCCCCGATCTGGGCGGCTTTTAAGCCGGTGGTTTTGTCTGGGGACAAACTGACTATCACTTCCCCTGTTGTACCATCGGGGATCGTAATGCCGTCGCTTGTGCTGGCTTCAACTAACTTTTGCCCTGTTTGCTCATCGCGCATAACAAAACGGGCGGTGCATCCGGTAATATCAACCGGTTTAAGTTCACCCGCTTCGTTTTCTTGCTCCCAAACATTACTAAAGCCGAACGTTGTGCCGGACACTAGGCGCAAATCACTTGCCGCCATTTGGCCCCCTTAGCCTTTCTCGATGTCGTTAACACGGAAAAGCAATTGAACATGACGAGCCATGTTATCCACATTCGCTGCAGCGACGGCGGCTAATTGCTCCCCCCAAGCGGCTAACGACAAATTCGCACCGGTGGATTTGATGATCACCGAATCCGCGGGTAACGCTTCCAAAGCCAAATCAAAGGCCAATAAAAGCGGCACCTCTGCCGATTTGTAGGCTAACGGGTCCGTATCTGACCACACAGCCAACATGGTGCCGTCTGCCAGAATGAAGCCGATTTCATGCACCCAAAATTCTTTGTCACCATCGGCTAGGCCCGTGACGTGAATTTGATGCTCATCGATGCGTTCACCATCAGCGATGGGGATACGCATCTTTTCACTGACTAAGCCCACTTCGTTTTTGCTGGGCGTTCGCCCGTGGTCCCCTAGGGCTATATGGGTAATCTCCGCGTTCACACCCGTATTTTGGCCATTGAAGACAGCGGCCAAGCCCCGAGTGGTGATCACTGGAATTAGCGCATTACTCACGCGATCGCCTCCATTTGTCGATAAATAACTGCAGCACCATTCACCAGGCTGACAATGCCAACTTTACTGGGTCTTGGTGCGGCGTCGATTTCCGCTTGTGCGCTTCGTTGGGAAAGATTCACCCCACTAAACGACGAAGCCGCCCCAATGCTGGCACGGCTTTCTAACGGTTCTTGTATGCTTTCGGCACTTCGCCGAGCTAACGCCCCCATTCCGGTGATGGCATCAGCAACGCCTATATTGTTCGGTCCAAACCTTGCGCCCACCTTAAAGGTGTAATGACTGCGGGTATTCTTGGCATTGTTGATCGCCATTTTTAGCTGATCATAAAGTGCCTGGTTTAGATAACCGGGTTCGGACGTGATGTTTTCGTTTGCCCAAGCTGTCACGTCAAACGTGCCGCGTTCGGCCATTGGTGCCGCTTGGAACCACTCGACTAAATCCACCGTAACGCCCAGATCTTTTAATGCCTGGTCTACCGCGGCGCGAGTGCCTTTTTTACGGTGAACCGATAGCGATGACGCCACAATTCGACGCTTGACCGTTTCCGGCCAATCGGTGCGCCACATATCCACCGACACCGCCCACGCTAAGAAGGGCAGCACATCAAGCGGACATTTCCACGGGTCCCATAAGGTCGAGATAGGAATTTCAACGTCTTCGATTCGCGCTAAGGCTATATCGAGATCACGCTCAAGATCGGACACGTTAGCGGGCAGTATCGAGACTTTATCCGTCATACATAGCCCCCAATCACCACACTCACGCCCGTACAATAGGGCGCTTGTTGCTTGGTGCATTTGATGTCTTGCCAGTCGGTCAATACCACTTCTTCGACCCCTTCCAGGGTTAGCGCGTTATGGACGCCTGATTCAACCACCCGGCCTTTTAATTGATGCTGGGTTTCAACGTATTCTAATAAACGCTTTTCAGCGTTTGCCCGAACCAACTCAGGATCAGGGCCTTGCTTCATGTAAAGCGACGCGGTCACGCTGTAGGTTTGCACTGACGCGCCCACCACCGACAATAAGTCGGTCATTGGTCTAAACGGCTCTAAGTAGGCTTTCACGGCGTCTAATACGCTTTGGGATGGCTCTCCCGTACCGCTATGGCTCAAAATAGACAACACCACTTCAACCGGTGCCGGACTGTCTACCGCGACCCCTTTCACATCAGGATGGGCGCTTTTCGCGTGGAACTCATAAGCACCATCGGGACCCGCAACGGATAACCCTTCCGGCGACTTCTGCAGCCTGGCACGGTAATCATCGTTTGATTCGCCCTCAAGGCGAACAACGGGGGTCCCGTCTGGGTGGTGATAGTAGGTCACGCCGATATGGTCTAATTCGGCATCTTTGGCATACGCTAGGGTTAACCCTAGTGCTTGTTCGTTGGCATCCTGGCGAAGTAACACTTCTCGATAGGTATTCGCTAGGGTGTTTCTGAATGCGGGATCCGATGGACTGGCGTTTTCTAAGCCCGCCCGTTCGACCACATCCGCGATAATTTCTTCGTGATCAACTTGCTTCACCACATCAAGCGGCGGTAACAAGGCTAAATTGATGCCCTCAGCCATAAATAATCCCGTCCATTTCGACTGTTTCACCGTCTGCAGTGGTGCCGCTTACGGTAATAGAAAAGTGGTTCGGACCTTCTCGTTCGACGAGCATTTCCGTTAATTTAAAATCGTCTAAGCCGTTTGCGGGGTTGTTGATGGCCTCAGATAATCGAATGTAAGCGTCCATATGGAACCGAGCGTCTACATTGCGATCGACCAATTCATATAATCGGGACCCAAATTCGCGACGGCCAACCAATGATCCCAACGGCGTGTTGATCACGTCATAAAGGCGCTGGCGCAAATACGGAATGCCGCCAATTTCCGCGCCGGTTAAACGGTCGGTGCCTGTCTTCATTTCGTGCTTTCCGTTTTTCGTGCTTTATACAATCGGATGTTGTCCAGAACTGGACCCACCGGACACATTCGCTTTTGCGTTTGATGTGATTTCATCGACCACCGCGTTCGCAATGGCTTCGGCGAACTCATTCACCCAAGAATGCTCACCATCTGCCACGGCGCCAAGTTTGACGAACTCGGTTACTATTTTGCTTTTCAGCGAAGATTTACTTAACGCCATATAAGCCCCTTATTTTCCGGCCGTCACCTTGCTTGATATGTCGCTATGAGGCTTGCCCGTGAATTGGCAAATACAATCACCTGTCACCACGCCTTTACCGCCGTTTAGCTTGATTTTGCTACCGTTGGCGATGATGTCGCCGTCGGCGTTTACCGTGGCTTTTCCGCTACATTTGACGTTTACATCGGCTTGAGAATCCACCGTGGCGGTGCCGGTACTGGTCACAGTAATATTTTGATGGGTCGTGATGTCCACATCGCCCACGTTCACCACTTCTAGCTTATGGCTTTCTCGGTTATGACTGACTTTTGAGCCATCACCGAACAAGACTAAAAATTCGTTAGGATCTTGGCTTGGGGCGGTAAAGTCTTTGTGGTAACTCCCTGGGAAGATTTCCCCGAGGGTTAAATCACCATCGCTGATCACCGTGACCCCTTCGCCTATTTCTGGCACCCACCACACAATGGCTTTGCCCGTTCGTTGTGGTTTCCACTGCAGCCAACCGGTGAATTGTTGTTTGCCTCTTGGGCCATACGCCACCCGTGCAACGTGCTTAACAGGATCCACAGCGTGAATTTTGCCGCGTATAACCATTTGCGCGACACGGCGTTCGAGCTCTTCCACTCGCTTCATTAAATTGTTGATAGTGGCGTTCATGGCGTGGCTTTCTCGTAATCGTCTTTGTGATCGGCGCCAATGTTCGGCGCTTCGCCGATATACACTTCGGACGGCAACCAATCATCACCCAAATCAACCTCGCCCAAATGGAACTCTTGTTCCCAGGACACGACCCAACTTTCAAACCCTAGCTTTTCGCTAAACATGCCAGGATAAGCGGACAGTTGGTCCGGCAATTGCGCGTTATCAAGTCCCCACCGGTTCTTATGAATGATTTGTAAGGTTCGCGCGGCTAGGTTTCTGACTTCCAATTGAATACGGTCAGTTTTCAGGCTCAGAATGCAATGGGCCGCAAATTCAACCACCAACGCCAAGCGACCGCCCGAAACGGTCTTTCCTGGCTTAATGTTGACAGCCTCGATCAATATTGACGGCGTGGTAATGGATGCGTGGCCCGTTAATAGCTCCGGGGCGTAATCAGACACTTGTTTAAGCATCGGCATCGCCTTTTTAAAGGCGGCGACTTGGGCATCGTGGATCGCGGTAAAGTCATCGTCTCGCACCCTTACCCCCTATTTTTTGGCTTTTTCGTGATTAACGGCGTAATTCAATTCTTGTTCGAATAAGGTGTTAAACCTATCGATCGCGCGGCGGTCTAACCGTCGGAATATTTCCGCCGCAATGGTTTCGATTTCAACGCCTAAACGCTGAACGGGGAACCGACCCGCATATTCTGGCGCCAATTGGCGACTGGATGGCTTTCGTGAAGATTGGCTTAATGTGGTATAGCCTTGGTTTCGGCTCGACCGGATCCAAACGTTCTCATCAGCGTTATAGATAGAGCGATAAAACGCCCCTTCATATTTACGCTGGCCAACCGTGACCCCTTTTCGGGTTTGACGGGCTTTGCCCGCTTGTTCCGCCGCTAATGGCATCGCCCCGAGCCAAAGAATATGGACTTGATCCATGCCCTTGCCCGCGGTGCGAACTAGTAATCGTTTTTTGAGATATTTTTGAGTTATGCCCAACTGTTGGGATAACTCTCGCGCTACGCGACCAGATAGCCAGCGAATGGTTTTTTTCATTGCCCTATCGCTGGCTTTGCTTAATTGCTGGGGTGTTGCTTCAATCCGTGCGGTAATGTCTCTTATCGCACGGGAAAAGTTCATTTCAACACTAACGCCACTTTCCGCCATCTTCCTGTTCGTCCTCATAACTTTGGTCTGGGACGGCATCAGCTAAGACAATGACCGTGCAGCCGTCACCGTCGGAATGGCTTTGTGATGGCACAGGGAAATATTCCCGATCATCGATCAGGATGCGAATGTCTTTGCTTAAGCTCGGACAATCATCATCAAGCACGGTTAACGTGGGAACATCGGCTTTTAGCGTCAATTCGCCGCGTTTCCCTTTGGTAATGACCTCTTTTTCGGGATGCGTGAAAACACCCCGTAAATCGACCGTTACCCCGTTCGCCGTGACCATTTTCACCATACGGCCAAGCCGTCGAACAATTCGACGACTGGCACGTTTAAACGGGTCACGTTCGCGCATGATTACGCGCCCGCAGGTTCAGTTTTTGGTGTGAATTTGATGCGACGCACTGCCAGCGGGGAAGTACAAAGGTTCATCGGGTTTGATTGACCTTCCATATCGACGCCTTTGTCGAAGTCCTTCGCTTTCGACTTCACGTAATACGGCAAACCTTTGGTATTGACCGTTTCGTTATAGTTCGCTGGAGCAAATCGAGTTAAAAACAAACCAGGCTTCCCTTCTGGCACCATCACGGCGCCATATTTCGCTGGCATTGGGTCTTTATCACCGAATTTCTCGTCGTATTCTTCCCAGAATGCACCTTGCCAAGAAACGCCACGGCGAACATCTTCGCGTAATGCTTCGCCGTTGTTGTAACGGTCGAACGCCTTATAAAAACTTTCGTTTTTCAGCATTTCATTAAAGAATTCGGGACGGCAGAACACACGATGCGCTTTTGCTTTTGGACCTTTGAGGTGTTTCTCTGAATCGCGCTTCACATCCAACATTTGGGTTGGAAGATCATCGTTAAAATCAATGGTGTTTTCACCATCGGTTTCTTTCAGTTCAAAGACTTTGAACAGATCCAGAACCACCACGCCTTTTTTGTTGTAGACCTTGCCGAAGATGGCACCAAATCGGAAATATTCGATAGTCATATCGATACTTTGGCGAATAATCTCCGCTTTCTCATCGATCACGTCTTGCAGCGATTCAAGTTCGTCTTCTTCGCCGAACGCGCGGCTATTTTGGATTTCATCGGCAAAAATGCTCGCCGGTACTGGTAGGTGCAAAGCTTTAAACGTCACCAGTTTACGATCGGGATCATCCAACGGTTCGCCATCATCGCCGCGTGGTACGTCTTGAACCAATTGGATTTGGCCGTCTTTGTATTCAATTTCTACCGATGTCGTGCTGATACCTTTTTCTTCAAACAGTTTCAGCTCTGCCAGGCGGTTTTTTGGCACCGTGACGTTATTGATGGCCGCGGTCAGTTCGCGCAATGTGAACTTTTCAGACTCAAGCGCTTGTTGCATTTCCATGTTGTTCTCTCTTTAAAAAATGGGAAAGAAAATATCCCGCGCTTAACGCAGGACGATCTGTTTTTCAGCCAGTGCTGAAACGGCCGCTTCTTTTTGCACTTGCGTAATGCCTTCGGGCCACGTCATTTTGCTGTCGTACAGCGCACAAACACGAGCATGAGCCACCGCTTCGGTCGCTTCTACGCTATCAATGTGACCATATAGCACCAGTTCCGCCGTTTCTGCTTCTGTTGCGTCTGCTGCAATATCGAGTTGGGTGTAGGTGCCATCATCTTTTTTAGCGAGCACGGTGCCTGAAACATACGGACCGCCTACAACGACGATCCCATCTCGGGATACACGGTCGAGCTCACCGGCTACGTGGGCGCCGATACGGGCGCGCATATGTGTGACTGTCATAATTTATCCTTACAGTGAAAGAGAAAGGGGAACGCCGATTGTTATCGATTGGCGTAAATGGCTTTAGTGTTAAGAGACGCGGTTTTCTTGACCTTGTCCGTCACATGGCGAGTTTGGTCGCCACTTTCATCACTTGAGGCTTTCGCTTCATGGATGGCTTGACCGACCATCTTGATTGGGTCGTTCATATGAGCGGCCAACGTGTCGTAACTGCCTGACAAGCCCGAAGCGGCTAAGGTATCTTTCAGGCTCTTAGCCATCTTGATTTGACTTTCGGCACTCTCTAGCGTGACACCGTCACCAAGTAGCGAAGCCGATAGCGAAGGAATGCCCGCTTCCTGGCATTGTTGAACCAGACTTGCCGCATTATCGACGGCCATCGCTGGCGACTCTTGTAACGCTTCAAGCACATCAGGGCGATGCTCTGTTAATGCGCCTACAATCACCTGGGCGCTCACTTCTTCCGAAGCTGGTAACGAGAATGTCACTTCGTTATCGCTACCACCTTGCGCCGCGGCATTGGTATTTGTTGTCATGGCGGGTGTTTTCCTCTTACTTAGTTCGGCGATAACGCCTTCCAGACTCCCAAGTTCGTGAGCCATACCTTTATCGACTGCAGACTGACCAATCAGGACAAAGCCACAACCGAAATCGTTAAGCACCTTTTCACGGGTGACATTCATGTTTCGAGCAACACGATCGATAAACACATCGGATAGCTGATCAAGGTGTTGCTGATAAGCTTTTCGACCTTTATCGGTCGTTGGGTCTAAACGCTTATCCGGCGACTGACTCGATACGATTTCAATCGTTTCGTAACGGTCATCTTCTGACGCCTTACGGATTTGCATACTTAGCACCGTACCAATCGAGCCCACATCGCCCGTTGCATCGATGACAATCTTGTCGGCAGCCGAGGCGGACCAATACGCGGCGGAACATGCCGAACCGCCCACATAAGACACAATCGGCTTTTGGCCGCGCGCTTTGTAGATCATTTCGGCGAATTCGTGGGTCCCTTTTACATGACCGCCACCGCTGTCATACACCAAAACAATCCCTTTCACTTTTGGCGAGTCCAATGCTTGATTGAACTCTTTCGCAAGTGTTTGGGTTGACGTTCCGCCGCATATGTCTTCAAACATGCCCGCGTAACGGGTGATCACGCCATTAACATGGATAAGAGCGACACCATTTCGGATTTCCATCCCTGGGGTGATTTTCTTCCCATTCCGAGCCGCGACCGCTTCAATCAATGATTCGGACAACTCAAGGGTTGCGCGATCACGCCCTGCAATATTCCCCATCACCGTTAACGTGCGCGAATCCATCGCCCACGCTTCGGCCATCAAGAAATCAAGCATGAATTTCTTAGCCATCTTTAATGGTCCCCTCTAGTGAATGACTGGCACTAAAAAGCCCGGCTAATTTGCCGGGCTCCTCAACACCGTGTTTCTTTAAAATCTTCTGCCATTTGGCCAACACCCGAGCGTTAATTTCCATGTTGTCATCGATGTCGGTACCATACTCAGCCGCTTCTCTTTCCGCGTTCGAGTTATTTGACGCGACCGCCTTGTTACGGGCGTTAATGTCTTGCTCTGGGTGTAAGTGACGCCAAGCATCTGGGCGAATATCCAAAGCCAAATATGGCCAAGGGTTATCCGCAAAGCCTGGGGCCGACAACAAACCAACTGACACCGCCGTTTCAACCACCCAACGCCAGATCCCAAAAGCAACTTGGAACCCTGACAGGTTCGTTTGGTCGAATGTGATCCCGCGGCGGTACTCATTCAAGAACGCGCGAACTAAGCGGTCATTCAATCCCGACCAATCGCCGGTTAACAGTGGATAAGGGATTTCTAGCCCGGCCGACATCATCAGCGATTGCCAACGAACAAAATCGGCATAGCCTTGACCCGTATCATCACCATCAAACAGATTCAATTTTTCGCCAGGTACACCGCGTAATATGGTGCCCGCACTGACGGATTCGGTTGTCGCCGCCGGATCCGCTTCGTCTGGGTACATTTCGCGGCCCGTGGCTGGGTCATATTCCCAGTCAGACTCACCGAATGATTCACGGTACAAAAAGCCAGTAAACGCACTACGTTGACGCTTTCGCACCAATTCAGAATCATCGTATTCGTGAAAGGTTCGGTCTTTCAGTAGCGCGGCGGCCGTTTCTGGCTCTCCACGAACTTGACCAGGACGAGTGGGTTTATAGTGATGAATCACATCACGCGCCGGCACTCGAATAAGCTGATTTAGGCTCACCGACTCTAAACCATCATCAGGATGTGACTTGTAAAACCAATACGCGACTTTGACTTTGCCTTCGAACTCGACCCCTTGAATGATTCGACGGGTCGCGCTAATGCGCTTATTCAGTTCGTGCGGGCAAAAATCCGCCTCTAACAATTCTACTTGCATCGGTAAACGCAGCCCCGACGACAAACGGCGGCGGACACGACGAATAAACACTTCCCCCGACATTCGTCGAGATAAGACCGATAAATTCACGATCCCGCCGAAGTTCATATCCCCCCAAGGATCCAACTGCATGGCGACAATTTTCCAAAGCTGATTAAGCTCAGACCGGAAATCATCATCCTTAGCGGTAGACAGTAAAGTAAACCCCTTACCGACTTCGTTTGTGGTGTTTTTATTGATACCCGAACGCATTAACAGGCTATTTCGATAGCCCGCACGGGTTCGGTTTCGTAATGGTTTTGCTGCAGAACTTAACGCGCGATTGGGTCCCATCGATGGCGCGGCCCAACCTACCGCCCTCGGGGCTTTGGTCGCCCCTTCATAGGGTTGCGAAGCGCGTAGCGGTTGACCATCAAGACCAACGATAGAACTTTTCATTTATCGGATCCCTCTGTCAACTCTTGCCACCATGCCCGCTAACGGGTTCATTCGGCGGCCATTGTTAGCGTTAATCACTCGGTTAACATGGCGGCGGGCTTCCCGTAGCTCGGCAATAGAACGATATGTCACCTCGCGGCCGTCCATTTTGACGGTCAATTCACCCGTGGCGATGGCTTCGTCTAAAATGTCTAAGTCTTCTTTTGTTAAGGCCATATATCACTCTTTAGATGCTGGCACGACGACGACGGCGCTTTGGTGGCGCGACCGTTTCGCCGTGACTGGTTATCAATTCCGCACTTTCAGCGATTGGCACCGCCCAAGCGGGTGGGTTATCCCAGTCGATCCGTTCGGCTTTCTTCTCGTAAATACACGCCCAGTTATAAACAAACAGATCGAGCGATTCGTTTCGCTTAGATATTTTGCGCCACTTGCCATCACTGCCCCGTTCTTCGGCGGTTAATTCGTCAAAGAACGATTCCGGCAACCAATCAGGAAAACGAACATAACGGCGCCCTGGTTGCTCACGTTCTAGCGAGGCGGACACCGTGTCCTTTATCCGGTCGGTATTCAGCAAGTAAACCGGAACATCACCGGCAACCGTTGTTTTTCGGTCGCTTCGTTTGGTGTTGTCTGGATACGATTTTAAAATCATGGGACCAGTACCGCGGCCCTTGATCAGCATGAATTTACGGGCTAACCCTTCTCGCTTAATTAGGCGATAAAATTCATATGCGTTATCGGTTACGCCATCCTCACCGCCAGAATCACAAGAGGTCAGCATTACGGGCATTCGGCGACCGCTTCCATCTTCAAGTTCGTATGACTTGGTGATGACCTTGTCGATCAGCAATTCCCAATCTTCCAAGTAAGCAGCCGGATTAACCCGAACGAATTTATCCGGGTCATCCGAGTGCAACCGCTTCGATTTTTGAATCGAAAAACGGTCAATGACTTGGTGTTCCAAATCGGGACCCCAAGCCAATACCGCAACATCAAAACGGGCCGTTTTTGCACCCGCCTGGACATCCACGGCAGCGGTTAAGAACCGCGCCCAATCTGGCACAACACGCACACCTAAATCGGTGCGGCGCTCCATCAGCTTGGAACTGCTGCGGTCCTGGTTACGCGGCGGCGTAAACGGTTTGCCTTGGTCGGTGTTGACCGTAGCTTGAAGATCTTCGAGATTGCCGGTTTGCTCATATTGAGCCAACGCAGCCAAGTATTTATAAACAAGTTCGTTCCAGGTCTGGAACGCAGCCGTGGGGCCTTTTTGCCAAAAACTGGCGATATGGGTATCACGGCGCTCACCGGTGACGGTGCCGTTTTGGTCTATTTGGCAGCCTTCGGGCAACCAAATACCGGACTTGTTTTTCGCAAACTTTAACGAGTCGCCTTTATAGGGCGTCGTTTCAAGCATCATTGATCCGCAATGCGGACACCCCATAAACACCTCTTTCGAGGCTTTCGCTGGGTCGGGTTCGTCACGGTCCCAATGCAATAACGGGAAATCCGGTTCGAACCACTCACCACAATCGAAGCATTGCCAGTGAAACAAACGGCGATCACCTTGATTAAACAAGGATAAAATCCCCTGTGTCGGGGGCGCTTCGTGGGGCGACGATGGGCGATAATTGGGATCGGTTATGTGAAAGCCTGGCGACCCTTCCGCTAGTGTCATGCCTGACGACATAAACGTTTGGGTTCGCTTTGAGGCCAGCAAGAACCCCGAACCTTCGCCATCAACATCGAGCGGCATTCGGTCATAGTCGGTTAGTGCGACATATTTCCAGTCGGACGATGCAAAGACGTTCTTTGATGGCCAGCCAATTTTTAAAAAGTTACCGGCTCTAAATAGCTTGTCGTGTACGTTGTTATCATGCGCCCTTGGCGACATGGCCGCGCGTATTTCAGCACTGGCATTAAACTCACGCGACAAACGTTTTTTTGAATATTCCGCGGCTTTCTCTTGGGTGATTTGCACTAAGAGAAAATCAGCCGGGTTATTAACAATCGTGTCGCAAACCCAGCCATCGACTAGACTCACGGTTTTAGACGTTCGCGCCGGACCGACAAAGACCACCGCGCGATATTTACGCGACTTTAGGCAATCCATAGGCTCATGGATATACGGCACTAGATCCCCATCCCAAGGGACCATCGAGCCGCCTTGATCAACGTGCAATAAACGGCGGGCGCTTTGGGATACGGGCTCACGATTGGGCGGCCGAACTAAACTAGCGACATCACGGCGGACTTTGCCCGGCTGTGCATAGCTAAGTTGCATCGGGTTCAACCTCTAATAATTTGATGTAGAGTTGAGCGCGTAGCTCATCACTGACCCGTTCCAATTGTTCTAACTGGTCGGCGGTAAATAATCGGCGGCGTTCCATGTTGTCGGGCAATGACTCACACCAACTGACCACCGCTTTTAGGGTTTCCGCCAGATCAAGACGATAATCACTATCTGGGATTAACTCGCCGATCTCCGTTTGGAACTTTAAGCGTTCGCGTTCGGACTGGAAAAAATCTTTCCTATCCTTGGGCGCCATCTTATTGGGATTGTAATCATCCTCGCTTTTATTGGTGGCTTCGGCTGAAAACAGCGCCGGACCAATATCCGCTAGGGCGTACAAATCCACACCTTTGGATTTTTTAACGGGCTTAACTTGGTTTTCTTTTAAACGCTTGCGAACCGTGTCGCGGTGCAAGCCGAACGCCTCCGCTATCCGAGTAATATTCCAAGCGTAGGCGTCATTGATTGAACTCACGGTCCCCACAAAAACACCTCTTAAGATAAGGTGATCCGAAGCGTGAAGGGCAGCGGTTAAAGGTTAACGTTTGTGGTCCCCTATTGCTTCGGATCAAATTGGTTTGGCTGGATGTGCTTTTCTTTCCAAGCGCGAATAAGTTTGAATCGCTTGTCACATTGAATAATGACGTCGATTAAGTTGTCGTTATCGACGGCCAGTTCGGGATAACTGGTCCCTTTGAATGGGGGAACCAAGCAATCCACGGTTAAGGCTTCGGGCGGATAACGATAAATGATTTCGGTTTTAACGGGGGGCGGTAGTTCTTTGCTGGCGCAACCGAATAAGCTCATCAGGCAAAGACAAATCACACTCGCTTTGGCTTGCAGTTTCATAGATGACCTTTTTCCTTTGTTGGTTGATCTGCTTTTGTTGTTCCAGGTCCTTTACCAACCCCGCAACAAGATCTTGTTCGAACTGAACGGCCGATGTGAGATCGGTCATTTTTTCGCGTTCGGCGTTCAAGTCTGCCGCGTATTGATTGTTGCTTTGCTCTAGCTGGCCTATACGTTCATTGGCTTTCTGATAATCATCAGTAATGACGTTTAAGCGCCACAGCAAAACACCCGCGATGATGGCAAAAGCCATCAACGCAGCGATTAAAATTTTGTTTACCACCATAAGGCACCTACGAACCATTACTAGAAAGGCAAATTTCCGTTTCTTTTTCACGGCGAGAAATCAAGCCAGGCAGTTTCACACCGCCACCGTAAACCCAACGGTTTAATTGGTGACAGGCAAGATCATAATGACCCGTTCGGATTAAATGCCCGATGCGGGTTTCGGTCTTGTCTCGGTTATATCGAAACCGAGTGCAGCCGGTATTAAAAATAAACGAGGTGAACGCGTCGATTTGACCTTGTGACAATTCAGGCTTTCCCTTCGTGTCATAAAGGCAACGCTCGGACGCTTGAATATTTTTAATCCAGTCCTTAGCGATTTGCTCATCACTGGCGGGGGATTGAATGACCCCGTGAGTGTTCCCGATCCCGTTCGTAATCAAACCCGAAGGGCAACGGTACGGATCGCGGCGACATCCCTCAGCGTTCCCAATCAAATCAAGCGCGCGGGGGGAAATCTGAACATCTGCAATCAATTGGCCGTCAATTTCAACGGCGCCAATTGATGAGGTGTAAGCAGGATCGGTGACAGACACGCCACCGGTGATCAATGCGGCGATGGCTGTCACCGAACATAGCAATTTTTTAAACTTACTCATTAACGGTCATCCTCAGCAAGAAGGGCAGACACCGAAGTTCGACCTTTTAGCTTTGTTTCAAGTAAGCGGTGATTTTTCTCTTTGTAGTACCAGGTCAGAATAAAAGAAAAGATACCGAGAATAATGCCGACAATGACACCAAGCTCATTCACTGAAAAAGCACCAAAGAAGGCAGCAATACCACCAAAAAAAGCGGTTAGGCGATCACCTTTAAAAGCAAAGAATGAGGCGAACACCCCCGCTAAGGCTGTAAGCCATAATCGTTTTTTTTCAAGCATTTTTGCACCATTGAATAGGCTTCCAAAGAGGCGGGCTTTAGGCATAAAAAAAAGCCAATCGCAAAAAAGCAATTGGCTTATAGGTGTGAAAATTGGGATTCACTAACAACGTCAGTTGGCTAGGCATAGTCTTAATGGGTCACTTCAAACGCAATAAAACCACGTTATAAAAAACAATAAAGCAATGGCTCATGAAAAACAACATAAAGTTGTAAATATTTTCTTTATGTTGTTGGAAAGCCATTTTACATCACATTAAAAGGGCGTGACGTGTCCGCCTTTTGATTTTTCGCTATCGTGACCCGTCACGCTTGGGCGGTTCAATTTTTCGCTTAGGAAGCCAACTAGGGCG